>Ga0302314_10006797_pt1 | contig 20651 bp, 22 predicted proteins | sample III_Palsa_N2_3_FD_200533 | JGI IMG/M metagenome (GOLD analysis project Ga0302314, IMG submission 200533) | Peat permafrost microbial communities from Stordalen Mire near Abisko, Sweden - III_Palsa_N2_3 | ecosystem: Environmental > Terrestrial > Soil > Palsa > Peat permafrost | place: Sweden... | reverse complement strand
CGGCGGGATGTTCACCTTCCTGGGGCCGACGCTGGGCGCCTTCGTCTACCAGTTCGGCCATGACTGGCTGGTGCGCTACGTCTCGGACTGGCAGCTGGTGCTGGGCGCGGTGCTGCTGCTGATCGTCATGGTCCGGCCGGACGGCCTGGCCGGAGCCGTGTCCGGCCGTGCCGTGCGGCGGCTGTCGGCCCGGGTCCCGCGCGGGATCCCGGGCAGGCTCGCGCGCCGGATCCCGCGCGGGCGCGGGAGCGCCGATGTCTGACGTACTGCTGTCCACCAGTGGGCTGACCCGGGACTTCGGCGCCTTCCGCGCGGTCGACCAGGTCGGGCTCCAGGTCACCGAGGGCACCGTGCACTCGGTGATCGGCCCCAACGGCGCCGGGAAGTCCACCCTGTTCGCGCTGATCACCGGGGACCTGCGGCCGACCTCCGGCACGGTGGCCTTCGCCGGACGCGATCTGACCGGCCGGATGCCGCACACGGTCACCGGGGCCGGCCTGGCCAAGGCGTTCCAGACCACCAGCATCTTCCCCCGGATGACGGTCGAGGACTCGGTGACCGCGGCGCTGGTCGCCCGGGCCGGGCAGGCCGACCGGCTGTTCTCACGCTCCCACCGCAGGCTGCGGCAGCAGGCCTTCGAGCTGTGCGAGGACGTCGGCCTGGCCGGGCACTTCGCCCAGCGCAGCCGGGAGCTGTCGCACGGCGACCAGCGGGCGCTGGAGGTGGTGCTCGCGCTGGCGACCGCGCCCAGGCTGCTGCTGCTGGACGAGCCCACCGCCGGGATGTCCCCCTACGAGACCAGGCGCATGATCGACCTGATCTCCGGCCTGGTCCGGGAGCGCGGCCTGACCGTGCTCTTCTCCGAGCACGACATGGACACCGTCTTCGGCATCTCCGACCAGGTCACCGTGCTGCACCAGGGACGCGTGCTGGCGGAAGGACCGGCTGCGGAGGTCCGCGCCGACCACGAGGTCATGGCGGTCTACCTGGGGAGCGAAGCGTGATCCTGGAACTCGACGGCGTCGACACCTACTACGGCGCGAGCCATATCCTCCAGGGCCTGTCGCTGCGGGTCGCCGCGGGCGAGGCGGTCGCCCTGCTCGGGCGCAACGGCGCGGGCAAGACCACCACCATGCGCACCATCACCGGCCTCACCCCGGCGCGACGCGGCAGCGTGCTGTTCGACGGCGCCGACATCTCGGCGGTCCCGACCCACCGCATCGCCCGGGCCGGGGTCGCCTACGTCGCCAGCGGGCGCCGGGTGTTCGGCTCGCTCACGGTGGCGCAGAACCTGGAGCTCGCGGCCCGCACCCTGGGCTCCGGCCGGGCCGACGGCTGGACGGTCGGGCAGATCCTCGACACCTTTCCCAAGCTGCGTGAACTGGCGGACCGCCGGGCCGAGTTCCTCTCCGGCGGGGAGCAGCAGATGGTCAAGCTGGGCCGGGCCCTGCTCGGCTCGCCCCGGCTGCTGCTGCTCGACGAGCCGACCGAGGGGCTGTCCCCGGCTGTGGTCGGCGACCTCGGCCGGTGGCTGGAACTGCTCAGGGCCCAGGGCACCACCATCCTGCTGACCGAGCAGAACGCCCTGTTCGCGCTGGCCCACTCGGACCGCGGCTACGTCCTGGAGAAGGGACGCGTCACCCACACCGACACGGCGGAAGCGCTCCGGGACAGCGCGGAGATCCGCGCCTCCCTCGGCGTCGGCTGAGGCCTCGCCCGGTCCCGGCTGGGCCCGCCGCCGGGTTGCGGGCGGACCGGGAGCGGTCTACGGCTCGGGGCTCCGCTGTTCCGCGCCGGTGCCGCGGATGAGCAGCAGCCGCAGCGCGAGTTGCAGCTCAAGGGCCCGCTGCGGATGGTTCCAGTCGGGGCCGAGCAGCGTCTGGATCCGGTCCAGCCGCTGCACCACGGTGTTCACATGGACGTGCAGTTCCTCCTTGGCCTGGGTGAGGCTCCCGGCGCGGTCGAAGTAGGCGCGCAGGGTGCGCACCAGCATGGTGCCGCGTCTGGCGTCGTACTCCAGCAGCGGCCCCAGCGTGCTGTCGACGAAGGCGTCCACGTCATGGCCCTCGCCCAGCAGTACGCCGAGGAAGCCCAGGTCGTGGGCGCCGGCGCCGTCACCGGTACGGCCCAGGATGTGCAGCGCCCGCAGGCAGCGCGCCGCCTCCGCGTGCGCGCGGGCCAGTGCCGCCGGACCGGCGGCGGGTCCGGCGGCCGCGACCGTGACCGGCACCCCGATCAGCTGGCTGAGCTGATCGGCGGCCTGACGGGCCGTCATGCCGGGTGCGGAGCCGTCGTCCGGCTGGAGCAGCACGACCGTTCCGGCGTGCTCGGCGCTGATGCTGCCGGTACCGAAGAGGTACTGGGTGCAGGCCCGGGTCAGTGCCTCGCGGGCGGCCGGGCCGGCGTCGGCGGCGAGCACCAGCTGCGGCCGGTCCAGCGCGATGCCGAGCCGTCGGCCCCGCTCGTTCAGGCCGCTCGGGTCGCGGCCGGGCTCGGTGAGCAGATCGGTGAGCAGCTCACCCCGGATCCGGTTCTCGGTCTCGGCGACGGAGTGCCGCAGCAGCAGCAACAGCGCGGTGACCACCGCCGCGCGTTCGAACAGGCGGCGGTCGGCGTCGTCCAGGCCGGGCCTGCCGTGCAGGACGAGGCTGCCCAGCAGCTCCTGACCGGCCAGCACCGCGCAGATCCAGCTGCCGTCCCGCAGGACCGCGCGGCCCCGGGCGCGGGAGTCCTCCACGGCCCGGGCCAGCGTCGCCGGGTCGACCGGGCCGGGCCGGTGGTGCACGGCGGTCAGCGGTCGGCCCAGCGGGTCGTTGAGGGTGATCGGCGCGTGCAGCAGTTCGGCGGCGGCCGCCGCGACCTGTGGCACGTCGGCGCCGAGCAGCACCAGGTCGGTGAGCCGGTCGTGGGCCTGTTCGGCGCGCTGGATGGCGGCGGAGTGCTCCTGGATCAGGGTGTTGGCCCGGGCCAGTTCGTCCAGAGCGGCGCGGGTGTCGGACAGTGCCCTGGCGGTGTCGATGGCGATGGCGGCATGGGCGGCCAGTGAGCACAGCAGGGCGACCGCGTCCGGCGCGAAGGTGCGGGTGCCCCGGTCGGCGGCGAACAGCACGCCGATGACCTTGCCGTGCTCCCCGGTCCCGGAGCCCAGCAGCAGCGGTACGCCGAGGATGGCGGTCAGCCCCTCGTCCAGCACCCCGTTGTCGATGCCGGTGGTGTGGTGGAAGCGCTGGTCGCTGCGGTAGTCGGAGGTGGCGTAGGGGCGTCCGGTCTGGGCCACCAGGCCGCCCAGGCCATCGCCGAAGCTCAGCCGCAGCTGCTGGAAGAGCGGGGACACGGAACCGTCGGTGACCCGCATGTAGGTGTCCCCGGCGTCCTCGTCGGGCAGGGTCAGGTACGCGGTGTCGGTGCCGAGCAGCAGTCTGGCGCGGCGGACGATGGAGTGCAGCACCGCGTCGAGATCCCGCAGCGCCGCCAGGTCGCCCGCGGTCTCGAACAGGGCGGTCAGCTCCATCTCGCGGCGCCGGTGCTGGCGCAGCACGGTGCGCACGCGCAGCGCCGTGGTGGTGGCCTCGTCGAGTTCCGCCAGCTCCCGGGGCCGCAGGCCACCGCCGCGGGCCTCGTCCGCGACCGCCTTGAAGGCGTCGGCGGAGGCGTCCTGGGCCAGCAGGTTCAGCAGGCGGTGCAGGTAGGGAGCGACGGGCTCGGTCTCATCGGGCATGGTTCGGGCCATCTGTGCCAAGGGGACGCGCCGGGGGCGGCGGTCCCAGCGGGAAAACTCCGGGCCGGGCGGGAGTCCGGGGATCCGGCCCACCCGTGCCGTACAGCCTCTCATGCGACCGGCGGGGCGCGGCCTGCTCCGGCGGCAGCGGCTTCAGCCGGGGTGCTCCGCCCCGCCGTCCCCCGCCGCGCCTTCCCCGCCCCGCCTTCCCCGCCGTGCCGCAGGCCGCGCGCCTGGACTCGACTCGTCAGCTCAGTGCGAACTCCTGGGCGGCGGTGCCGTTGCAGTCGTAGATCTGCAGCCGGGTGCCGTTGCCGGTCGCCCCGCTGGGCGAGTCCAGGCAGCGTCCCGACTGCGGGTTCAGCAGCGAACCGTTGGCCTGCTGCACCCACTGCTGACCGCCCACACCGTTGCAGTCCCACAGCTCCACCTGGGTACCGTTCGCCGTCCCGTCACCGTCGATGTCCAGGCACCGGCCCAGCGTCTCCAGCGAGCCGTTGGGGTTGTGGTACCAGTGCTGGTCGATCGCGTAGGACTGGCAGTTCCACAGCTGCACGGCCGTCCCGTCGCCGCCGGTGTCATCGCCAGCGACGTCCAGGCACTGGCCGCCGGGGCCGGCGACCGGGCCGCCGCCGTTGACCGGGAACTCCTGGGCGGCGGTGCCGTTGCAGTCGTAGATCTGCAACCGGGTGCCGTTGCCGGTCGCTCCGCTGGGCGAGTCCAGGCAGCGTCCCGACTGCGGGTTCAGCAGCGAACCGTTGGCCTGCTGCACCCACTGCTGACCGCCCACACCGTTGCAGTCCCACAGCTCCACCTGGGTACCGTTGGCCGTCCCGTCCCCGTCGATGTCCAGGCACCGGCCGAGGGTGCTGAGCGAGCCGTTGGGGTTGTGCGTCCAGTACTGGTCCTCGGCGTAGGACTGGCAGTTCCACAGCTGCACGGCCGTCCCGTCGGTGCCGGTGTCGTCACCGGCGACGTCCACGCACTGGCCTCCGGGGCCGCCGATCGTTCCCTGGGGGCCGTTGGGCACGTTCGTCTCACCGGAGTAGCCCACCGAGACGATGTTCGCCTGGACCGCGTTCTCGGCCGCGTCGGTCGGGAATCCGGCGACCATCACGCCCTCGAAGAAGGTGCCCATGTTCCAGTTGCTGTTGTCCCCGCCGGTGCCCAGGATGATGCCGCCCTCCTGATGCATCGGCAGGTAGCCGCCCCGCGTCGGCAGCGAGCCGTCCCACCAGGTGGTCAGCCCGCCGGACTGCGCGTTGCCGCCCTTCAGGGCGTAGCTGGTTCGGCCGTCGTTCTTGAGCACCGCCGTCACGAACGGGCTGCTGTTCCCCGCGTTGGCGGTGTTGGAGCCGTTGTCGCCCTGGAACATGCCGTTCTCCATGTCGGCCTCGACCCACGGGCCCGAGCCGGTGCACGGTGCGAAGTAGCAGGTGGTGGCGAGGCTCACGGCGTCCATGTGACCGTTGCCGGTGTCGGCCGGGGTGCTCTCCGCATTGCCGTAGTCGAAGCAGCAGTTGGAGCCGACGTGGGTGCCGCTGGCCACCATGTACGCGCCCTCGGCCTGGCCGTTGACGGCGACGCCGGACGCGACACCGGTGTACCGGTAGCCGACCCCCGGTGAGATCCAGACGCCGTACACCTTGTGGCCGCCGGCCGTCACCGCGATCTCGCCGGCGTCCGCGCCCCGGTCGGCGCCCATGCCGGAGGTTCCGGCCGGTCCCGGGGTCAGGTCGTTGTGCCGTGAGGTCTGGTCGTAGATCCTGGTGATGCGGCAGGTGGTGTTCTCGCAGAAGGCGTCCTGCGCGGCGGCGTTCGCGTAACCGCCCTGGGAGAGCAGCCCGATGTCGTCGGTCGCCCCGTCCGACGCCCGGGTGACCTGGTACAGCGGGCCGTTGTAGCCGGAGAACAGGGCGCGCACGGTGCTGTGCGCGGCCACGCACGGGGTACCGGCGGCCGCATAGATGTCGCACGGCAGCGCGGTCGCCGCCTGCGACACGCCCGCGAGCCCGATCAGGCCGCCGAGGACCAGGCCGAGAACCGCCACCACGGACAGCAGCACCGTGGATCTGTCTTTGCGCATGGTGTGCTCCTGAACGCTGGGAGGGAGCTACTGGCTCGGAAGGTACGCGCACCATTCGACTGGGTCAATATTTGTTGCTTTGTTTTCCTTACCCTCTGTCAAACTGTCTGAACATGTTGGCTTTCCGTCGGCGCGGCCACCCCCACTGGGCTGGTCACTTGCCCAACTCCCTTGCCAGCGAGGCCCGGCGGGCGAACAGCTCGTCCTTGGACGCGTCCATCTCACGCAGCGCCGACTTGCGTTCCCGCTGGGCCAGCCGGTCCAGGTACAGCTGTCCGTGGAGATGGTCCGTCTCGTGCTGCAGGCAGCGGGCGAAGTAGCCCCTGCCCTCGATCACCAGCGCGTTGCCGTCCTGGTCGCGGCCCCGGACGACGGCCCGGTCGAGCCGGGGAACCACCCGGTAGGGGCCGGGAACGGACAGGCACCCCTCCGGCTCCTCGACCAGCCTGCGCTGCTCGGCCGGTACGTCGTCGAGGACGGGATTGGCGATGTGCCCGACGTGCCGCACCCCCCAGTCGTCCGTCATGTCCCAGACGAACAGCTGGAGGTCGACATCGACCTGGTTGGCGGCCAGCGCCGCCCCCTCGGCCACCTGGTTGGTGGCGAACATGTCGTCCACCAGCCGGGCGAGTTCCGGCGTGCCGAACCGCGTCACCTCCCGGCAGCGGCGGCGGAGGATCTCCTCGCCCACGACGGTGACCCGGCGCACCGAGCCCCGCTCGACCTCCGGTGCGAGCCGGGGGTAGAAGTCCACGGGTTCACCCAGCACCCGCACCCGGCGATCCTTCGAGGTGTCACCGAACCGAATGTCCATCAGGCATCAACGCCTTCCGCCAGTACCGGGCTTGACCAACTCCTTTGCAAAGTAGCACTCTTTGCAAAGTGAGCCATGAAAAGCGTCAAGCCTCGTCCGCGGACCCGCTGCGGCGGCCGGCCCGGCAGCCGCTCCCCGACCATCCGGTGCGGGTCGCCCTGCTGGACCTGCTGGCCGAAACCGGCACCGTCACGTCCACCGAGGCCGCCGCCCGGCTCGGCCACAGCTCCGGCCTCTGCTCCTTCCACCTGCGCCAACTCGCCCGGCACGGCCTCATCGAGGAGGCCCCGCACGAAGGTGGCCGCGCCCGGCCCTGGCAGCTCCGCTGGGCCCCCACCGAGCCCGCCGAACCGCCCGAACCGCCCGCTCACCAGGCGCCGGAGGGGTTCGCCGTCCTCGCGCGGGGGCTGGAGGACGAGAGCTACCAGCACTGGCTGGCCCACCGGGCGCAGGCGCCGACCGCATGGCAGCAGGACGAGTCCTTCAGCGCCGTGGTCCACCTCACCCCGGCGGAGACGGCCGAACTGGCCGCCTCCATCCGCCTGCTGCTGGCCGGCTACCGCGAACGCGACCGGCATCCCGCGGCCCGGCCCGCAGCCGCCGTTGCCGTCGCCGCCGTCACCCGGCTGTTCCCGCTGCTGCCCGAGAACCCCGCACAGCCCCCGCCCCCACAGCCCAACGGCCCTGCTGGATCAACCGATTGACCTGCACCCTCCGGACAGGCCCGCGCCCGTCCGGCAGCGGCCGGGAGTTCAGGCCATCCGCAGCAGGACCCTGCCGAGGTTGCTGCGGGAGTCGATCAGCCCTATGGCCTCGCCGATCTGATCGAGCGTCAGGGAATGGTACGCCGGACGCAGGTGGCCGGCCGCGTGCAGCTCCCACAGTTCGCCCCAGCGCTGCGCGATGAGTTCCGGCTGCTCGCGGCTGGTCAGTCCGACGGAGAAGCCGATGACCGACTTGAGGCCGCCGAGCAGGGAACCGGCGTCCACCGTGCCGCCGCCCGCGCTGAACGCCACCAGCCTGCCGTGGGGCGCGAGGACATCCACGCCGCGCTGCACGAGTTCACCGCCGACCCCGTCGAGGACCAGGTCCACCGGCTGACCCCAAGAGGCCTGCGCATAGCTCACCACCTCGTCGGCACCGCACCCACGGACGAAGCCTGCCTTGTCCGCCGACCTGACCGCCGCGACCACGCGGCCCGCCCCCAGCGCCCTGGCCAACTGCACCGCCAGGTGCCCGGCGCCGCTGGCCGCCGCCGTGACCATGACCGACTCACCCGGCTCGAAGCGTCCGACCCGCAGCGCGCTCAGCGCGACCAGGCCGCCCCGGACCAGCGCCAGCGCCTCAGCGGCGGTCACCTGCGGGGGAACAGCGGTGACCATGGCCGGAACGGCGAGCACGGACTGGGCGTAGACGTCCGCGAACACCACCCCGCCCACCCGGTCGCCCACCCGGAACCCCTCAACGCCCGCCCCCACTGCGGCGACCCGCCCCACCATCTCGCCGCCGGGCCCGCCCTGCGGCACCACTCCCCCGCGCAGCATCCGAACCAGCGCCAGACTCACCCCCACGACGTCGGTGTCCACCAGCAGCTGCCCGGGCCCCGGGACGGGTGCCTCCACCTCGTCGATCCGGAACGGCTGGGCGGTGTCCTCCGGCTGGAACCTGACCTTGCGCATATGCCTCCCCTTTCCGCGCAATCCATTGGGATACCCAACGATAACCCCCAATCCATTGGGGAGTCCAATGAATTCGGCTAGGCTGGTTCCATGCAGACGCCTCCCGCCCCGCTCAGCCGCCTCCAGACCCTGCCGAGCTGGCTGCTGGGCCGCGCCGCGGCCCTCGGCCACCGCCTGGTCGGCGAACAACTGGCCGCGGAGGGCCTGCGGATGCCGCACCACGCCGTCCTGTGCGGCATCGCCGAACACGGTCCCATCGCCCAGGCCGAACTGTCGCGCACCGTCCGGATCGACCCCAAGGACATGGTCGCGGTCCTCAACGAGCTGCAGGCCAGGGAGCTGATCAGCCGCACCCGGGACCCTCGCGACGCGCGCAAGAACGCGCTCGCGCTGACCGCCCCCGGCCAGACCCTGCTGCGCCGCCTGGAGCAACTGGCCGACCAGGCCAACGAGTCCCTGCTCGCCCCGCTGACCCAGGCCGAACAGCAGCAGCTGAGCGCCCTGCTCGCCCGCCTGATCGCCCCCGAAGCCACGTAGTCCGGTACCGGCCAGAGGCACCACGCTCCGACAACCCCCGGGGGGAACGCCGTTCAGTTGCGTACCGGTACCGCGTCGGTGCTGGGCAGTTCCCGGGAGAGGTCCTTCATGGCCGGTCGGCGCGGTTGGGCGTGGCGGGCCCCCGCCAGCGGGCCGCCCGCCACCGCCGGCACCAGTCGGACAGGGCGATGCCCAGCCCTCCGCCGACACCGCCGAGAAGCACCGAGCCGGCACGCTGGAGGAAGGAGTCGTGCCCCGCGTGGACAAGTGCCTCGACCAACTGCTCGGCGGTCCCAAGACAGAGGAAGAGAACGAAGCCACTCACGAAGGCCTGCCGCCGGGAGCGGGAACTGGACGTCACGGCGATCACCATGCAGCCGCCGCCCCCGCCGCGCAACGGCCGCACCCGGTGCTGCTCCGCCCGGGAACGAACCCGCCCTTGAGGCCTTTGCCCGGGCGGGCGGCCATGCTTAGAATGTAATGCATGACGACCATTAGTGACCCTTACATTGTGCGCCCCGGAATCCCGGCCACCGAGACCTACCTCCGGCTGCGCCCGGCAGCGGGCCTCAGCGCCAAGTCGGCCGAGGCAGCCGAGGCAGGACTGCCCAACACCTGGCACGGCGCGGTGGTTCTGCACGGGGACGAGCCGGTCGGCATGGGGCGCGTCATCGGTGACGGCGGATGCTTCTTCCAGATCGTGGACATCTGCGTGGTACCGGAGCACCAGGGCCGAGGGCTGGGCAAGCGGATCATGGCCGAGCTGGTCGGGGAGCTCGACCGCCGGGCACCCTCCGGTGCCTATGTCTCGCTGATCGCCGACGGGGACGCCCGGTTCCTCTACCAGAAGTTCGGCTTCACCCCCACGGCGCCCGCCTCCGTCGGCATGCACCGCCTCGTCTGACCCCGCCCGACGGACCGTTCAGTAGGCCGCGGTGAAGCGTACGCGGCGATGCCGCGGCCGTTCGGCCTCGTCGAGGAGTACCACGGCAAGGTCCTCATAGGAGAGCGCCGACACCCCGGCCGGGTCCATGACCAGGGCGTCCCGACCCAGCCGGTAACGGCCGGTGCGTACGCCCGGTTCGAGCAGGGCGGCGGGGCTCAGGTAGGTCCAGTCCACGGTGGTCTCGGCGCGGCAGGCGTCCAGTTGGGCGGCGCATGCGGTGGCTATCGGCAGCCAGTCGGCGGGGAAGTCCGGCGCCTCGAACACGGTGCCGCCGCCCGGCAGGGTGAGCGTGGCGGCGCCGCCCACCAGCAGCAGTCGCGCCCCGGTGTGCGTCAGGCCCGCGAGCAGGGCCCGGGCGGCCGCGACGAGTTCGTGTTCCCGGCCGGGCGCGGGGCGGGTGGCCGAGATCACCAGATCCTGTCCCTCGGTCAGCGCGACCACCGACCGGCTGGAGGCGGCGTCGCCGATCCGGACCAGTGCGCCCGGAGGAAGCTCCGCGACCCGCTCGGACGAGCGGACGACCGCGGTGACCTCGTGCCCCCGGGACAGGGCCTCGTTCACGATCCGGGTACCGGCGGCCCCGGCGGCGCCGAAGACGGTGATGCGCATGATGGGACTCCTTGGAACGGTCACGGGTGTGCGGGACGCGGGACAGCGTTGCGGCGCAGCTGGGCGGCCAGCAGCGCGCCCAGGATCAGGGCGCCGCCGAGGATCTGGGTGGCCGTCAGCCCCTGGCCCAGGGCCAGCCAGCCGACCGTGGTGGCGACCACCGGGCTGAGCAGGCCGAGGAAGGTGACGTTGGTCGGGGGCAGGTCGCGGATGCCCGAGAACCAGAGCGTGTAGGCGAGCGCGGCGCCGACCAGCGACAGGTAGCCGTAGCCGAGCAGGTTGCCGGTGCTCAGGCCGGCCGGCGGGGGCCCCTCGATCAGCAGCGCGACCGGCAGCAGGACCAGGCCGCCCGCCACCAGTTGCCATCCGGTGGTGGCCAGGACGGGCGCCGGTGACCGCCAGCGCTTGCTGAGCACCACACCGGTCGCCATCACGACCGCGCTGCCCAGGGCGGCGGCGAGACCGGGAACGTCCAGCCGCGCGGTGGACCGCAGGACCAGCAGGCTGACGCCGACGACGCCGACCAGGCCGGTGACCACGGTGCGCAGGGTGAGCCGGTCGCCGAGCAGACCGGCCGAGAGCAGCGCGACGAGCAGCGGCTGGAGGGCACCGATCGTGGCGGCGACCCCTCCCGGCAGCCGGTAGGCGGCGATGAAGATCAGGGCGAAGAAGGCGCCGATGTTGAGCGTGCCCAGGACCAGCGACCGCCACCACCAGGAGCCGGTGGGCAGTTGCCGGGTGGCCGCGACGAGCAGCAGCCCGGCCGGGAGGGCGCGCGCCAGGGCGGCCAGCAGCGGTCGGTTCGGCGGAAGGAACTCTGTGGTGACGTAGTAGGTGGTGCCCCAGACGCTCGGTGCCAGGGCTGTCAGCAGGATGGTCGCAGCTCGATTTCTTAGCACTAAGAGAAAGTATCTCATCACTAAGACATTGACTAGTCTGTTTCCATGACGGATGCCGAAGGACGCAGTGACCACGTTGACCTGGTGCTTGCCCAGTGGAGTCGGCAGCGCCCCGACCTGGACGCCTCGCCGATGGCGGTGATCGGCCGGCTCAAACGGCTCGCCCGCCTGCTGGACGGCGAACTGCGCACCGTCTTCGCCGAGTTCGGCCTGGACGCGGCCTCCTTCGACATGCTCGCCACACTGCGCCGCAGCGACCCCCCGCACCGGCTCACCCCCGCCCAGCTGATGCAGGCGTCCATGGTCACCTCGGGCGCGATCAGCCAGCGGCTGGACCGCCTGGAGAGCAGCGGGCTGGTCAGTCGCACCCGCAGCGCGGCGGACGCCCGGGTGGTGCACGTCGCACTCACCGAGCAGGGGCAGGAGCTGATCGACCGGGCACTGCCCGCCCATGTGGCCAACGAGAACCGTCTGCTCGCGGCCTTCGACGCGGCCGAGCGCGCCGCCCTGGCCGACACCCTGCGCGCGCTGCTGCTCTCGCTCGGCGACCAGGCGCCCGCCGACGGTGGTCCGGCGGCGGAACGGCAGCGGGGCTGAAGCCCGGGGGCGTGACCCCGGTCAGTCGCCGCTGAGCAGTGGTTCGAGCAGTGGTTCGAGCAGTGCGGCCGGGTCGGTGCCGGTCGGGAGGTCGCTGACCTGGCCGTCGCCGACTTCGATGACCCGCCAACTGCCGTCGGCGCGCTGGGCGACGTCGGTGGTGACGAAGGTGCAGCCCAGGATCCGGACGAGTGGGCGGATGTGGTCGAGGGCGGGTGCGGGGCGCAGGCCGGGGGTGTCCGGGTGGGCGGTGGTCAGCACCGCTTCGCCGTTGATCCACCAGACCCTGGCCTCGCCCACGTCCTGGCGCAGGCTTTCGAAGGCACGCAGGACGATGCCACCGGCCAGGGTGTCCTCCTGGAGCTCGACGAGGCGGGACACCACCGCATGGACGGCGGCGGTGTCGGCGAGGTCGGGCAGGTAGCAGGCCTGCTCCCATTCGTGCTTGCGGGACTTGACGTAGTCCTTCACGATCCCGGCCCCGGGCGGGAGCCCGGCCGCGGCCCGGGCCAGGGCGCCCGGTTCCGGTGCCCGCAGCGGGACGCAGGCGATCCAGCTGCTGGCCGGGGTGACTTCCGCGAACGTGTCGTACCAGCCGGGGAGTTCATGCGCGGTGCGGTACTGGGCGGGCGTGGTCAGCAGCCGGACTCCGCGTGCGGCCAGGGCGGTGTGCAGGTTCGCGTAGTCGGCGCCGGGAATCATCCAGCCCCGGTACCGGACCGCGCCGAGGTCGCGCGGCACCCGCCGTACGGCCTCGTCGGCGTCACCGGCCAGCAGCGCGTCGTGGTCCAGCAGCGCCACCACCGAGCCGAGTCGGCGCGCGGCAGCGGCCTGCGCGGCGAAATGGGGATCGCAACGGGCCGGGCGCAGCGGGTCGTTGCACAGCAGCAGCGAGGTGGTCACCATCCAACGGTAGTGCCGGAGCAGGCATCCTGGCCTGGGATTACCTGGCGGCGAACGGAGCCGTCCAGACCAGTGGCGAAGCGGCCCTGGGTGGGCGGCTGTTCAACGGCGCCGGCCCTGCGCGGCGCCGGGGTAGCCGATCTCGGCAACGTCCGCTGCCAGCTCCTCCAGGGTCACCTCCGGATTCACGGCATGGACGAGCCCCGCGGTGAGGGGCCGGTGGCCCAGGATGTCCGTCACGGCGGCGAGGTCCGGCGCCATCTCGTAGGAGTCCTCGGCGAAGCTCAGGTACGCCTCGGGCGTCCGGTCGGTCAGCAGGCCGAACAGGGCGTCGGCTCCGTCCGGGTCGGTGCGCCCCTCGGGGAACTCGATCTCGCCGGTCTGCCACCGGTCGTCGTCGTTCCCACGCCACAGGCACACGGTCAGCACCGGAGTCCTCCGCTCGTCGCAGAACGCCGGTTCCGCCACGAACTCCCGGAAGGCCGCGGGCACCAGGTCGACGACACCCGGCCACGGCCCGTCCTTGCCGGAGGCGTAGGGGCTCATCGGCGACTCGTGGTCGAAGCCGCGTATGTACGCGCCCGCGGCGGAGAACACGATGGACCACTCGCTCCCGCTGCCGTCACGCATCGACGCCATCTGCTGCCCCGGTGCCCAGGCCGAGTTGAAGGAGTAGTACCGGGACGCCCACTCCGGGCTGACGACAGCCTCCAGCATCGCCAGAGCACGGCAGTGCTCCCGCAGGTCAGCGATGCCCGGGAGGCGCCGGGCCAGATCAAGAACGGTCATGTGGACATCCAACCCCACGCCACTGACAACACCGCGCCGGGGCCCCGTGGACCGCCGCCGCTCAGGCGGCCGGGGCGCCCCGGAGGCGCGTCACGAGCCAGTCCGCGGTGGCCGGCAGCCACTCCCCACGCGCGTTGCCGAGCAGGTGGTCGCCGTGCGGGACCAGCAGGTACTCGCCGCACGGGGCGGCGTCGGCCAGTGGCGCGCCGTTGGTCACACCCGGGATCCGGTCCAGGCCGCCGTCGACCACCAGCAGCGGTCCCGGAATCGCGCCCGCGAGCGGTGCCAGGTCCAGCCGGCGCGCGAACTCCCTGGCGGCGTGTTCGGATCCGCAGCGCTGGGTGAGCGTCTCGGTGACGAACGTGGGCAGTTGCTCCCAGTCCAGTGCGGCCGGGCCGCTCACCGTGGCCGTCGCCCGCACCCGTGGCTCGCGGGCGGCGGCCACCGCGGCGTAGAAGCCGCCCATGCTCAGCCCGATCACGCCGATCCGGCCGTGGTCCAGACCGTCCGGGCCGTCCGGGCCGTCCGGGCCGCCCGGGCCGTGGTCCTCGGCGAGGGTGTCCAGCACCGCGCCCAGCACCGTGTCGTAGTCCGGCTCGGGGGCTGAGCTCGCCGCGAGCAGGCCCTGTCCCGGCCCGTCGACGGCGGCCACGGCCAGCCCCCGGACGAGCAGGGCGTCGGCCACGTCGTGGAACTCCTCCTTGCTGGAGTCCATGCCGGGGATGATCACCGCGATCGGCGGGCGGGCCACCCCGGCAGGCCTGCGCAGCCAGCCGGTGAAACCCGGGCCCTCGATCCGTGCCGCGTCCGGCTCCAGCAGCGCGAGCGAGCGGCGCATCGCCTGGTCGGCTGCGGCCTCCGCCCGGACGAGTGCCTCCCGGTCGGGGTGCGGCAGCAGCGTCGCGCAGTGCAGCCAGGCCGCGGCGGTCCGGTAGCAGGCCGCGGCCGACACGGTGTTCCCGGCCGCCTCGGCACGCTCCCCGGCGGCGAGATGGGCACGGCCGGTGCGCTCCAGCGTGGCGGGCCAGTCGTACAGCGACGCAAGGCCCGCGGTCACCCGGTCGTACTCGAAGGGGTCCGCCCCGGCGCCGACCACTCGCGAGAGGTTGTTGGCGACGAAGGCGGGCAGCAGGCCAGGGGTGTCGAAGAAGGCGGTCATGACTGCGGGTACTCCAGCTCGGGGGACGGCGGGGTTCAGGCGGGGGGTTCAGGCGGCGGGGTTCAGGAGACCGTCAGTACGGCGTTGCCACGGATGCGGCGGTCGCGCAGGTCGGTGAGGGTGGTGGCGGTCTCGGCCCAGTCGGCGACGCGTCCGATCTCCGGGTGCAGTCGCCCCTGTGCCACCAGCCGGACCAGGGTGGCCAGGTCGGGGCCGTACGGGGTGTCCGCGTCGGCATAGGAGAACTGCCGGATCGTCGCCGAGACCGGGCCGCGCAGGATGTCGAAGAAGTCCAGCGTCACCGGGGTACGGCTGGCCTGGCCGAACCAGATCAGGGTGCCGCGTGGGACGAGCCTGGCCAGCGCGGCCGGCAGGTTCGCACCGCCGGTCGACTCCATGACGATGTCGAACGGACCGGTGGTGTCGGCGACGTCACGCACCACGGCGGCCGCGCCCAGTTCCCCCAGCCGCGCTCCCCGCTCCGCCGACGCGCTGACCGCCGTCAGCTCCGCCCCCGCGCCTGCGGCGAGCTCGGTCAGGTAGTGCCCCACGCCGCCGGAGGCGCCGGTCAGCAGGATGCGCCGCCCGGCCACCGGCCCAGCGGTGCGCAGCAGCCGCAGCGCGGTGAGCCCGGCCAGCGGCAGGGCTGCGGCGGTGGTCGCGCTCACCTCCTCGGGGAGCTCCGCGAGGGAGTCGGTCGGCACCGCGACCAGCTCCGCCCACCCACCGAACGGAGGGTGTCCGACCACCCGACGGCCCACCGCCGGACCGGTGCCGTCGGCCGCCGCCTGGATCACCAGGCCCGCGACGTCCTTGCCGGGGGCCCAGTTCGCTGGGGGCTGCTCCAGCAGAAACGTCTCACCCCGGTTGACGGAGTAGGCGGCGACCTTGACCAGCGCCTCGTTCGGGCGCGGCCGGGGCTGCTCGATCTCACCGAGGACGACCGGCAGTTCGTGCTTCCCGGTCGGGATCATCGCCTTCATGGTGGTCACTGCTTTCCTTGGACTGAAGGGGCTGAAGGGGCTGAAGGAACTGAGGCTTGTGGTTGCGGACACCACTAGGCCCCCGGCGACCGGGCCCGGGCCAACAACCCAACCGCCGGATTGACAACCGAAGGATGTCGGCCAAGGTAGAGGGCGTGGATCTCGACCTCGCCCGGGTACGCGCCTTCACCGTCACCGCCGACCTGCTGCACTTCGGCCGGGCGGCCGGACAGCTCGGGATCAGCCAGCAGGCCCTGTCCAAGCGGATCGCCCGGCTGGAGCAGGAACTCGGCGTCCCGCTGTTCGACCGTTCCGGGCATACGGTCGCGCTCACCGGGGCCGGGCTGCGTTTCCTGGAGCCCGCGACCCGGCTCGTGGCCGCGGGGGACCACGCGGTGGCCCAGGTACGCGAAACCCGTCGCCCGTTGCGGCTCGACGTGTGGGGGCACCTGTACGCGCCGATGCGCACCGTCGCGCCGGTGCTGGACGCGTCACCAGGGCTGACCGTCGAGCCCGGGTCCGGGCGGGACCTGCCCTCGGTCGCCGCGGCGCTGCTGCGCGGCGACACCGACGTGGGCTTCGGCCGGGTTCACCCCCTGGCCGACACCCCGGGCGGAGCACTGCCCGACGGGCTGGCCCACCGCCTGGCCCGGCTGGAACCGGTGGACGTGGTGCTCAGCGCCGACCATCCGCTCGCGGGCTCGGACCTGCTGCGCCCCGCCGACCTGCGGACCAGCGTCCTGTGGTGCCCGGCCTCACTGGAACGCCTCGACTTCCTGCGGTGCTTCGCGGAGCGGTTCGGCATCCACGAGCTGGAGGTCGGCGCCAACCTCGGCCTCGAACACAGCGTCGAGTCCGTCCTCGCGCAGCCGCGCCGGTTCACTCTCTTCCCCGCGGACTCGCCCCTGCCCGACCTGCCGGGCCTGCGCTCGGTCCCGCTGATGGACCCGACCCCGCTGTACGCCTGGTCACTGCTGTGGCGCGCGGACACCGGCCACCCGCAGCTGAACCCGCTGCTGGACGCCTTCGGAGCCCTGGCCGAGCAGCGCCGCTGGCTCCACTACGACCCGGACCGCGACTGGCTTCCATAGACAGACCGACCGGTCCTGGGCCGACTTGTCGGCCTTCACCCCCGGAGAGGCCGCACAGCCTGCTCAGCCTCATCCGCGGGGTGCATCCAGGACGAGCTGATGCCGGGCGGGGGCGCCCACGACACTCCCCCGCATCCACTCACCAGCGGCGCAGCCGCCCGCTCAGCGGAACACGCACCGCCGAGCACCCGCCCGCGCTGCGCGGGCAGAACCGCAGGCAGGCCCGGGGCGCGGGATCGGCGGTGCCTCGCACCGCCCCCGCCCCCGCCCCCGATCCGGCCCGGCTGCCCGTCCCGGCGCCGGACTACGCCCGGCCGGCGCCCGCGCGCTCGGCCTTCTTGGCCGCGTCCTGCTTCTGCTTCTCCTTGATCCGCACGGCTTCCTTGCGGACCTCGGACTGGGTGGCCCGCTCGTGCTGGAGCCACAGCGGCATCTCGGCCTTCAGCGCGTCGATCTGCTCCGTGGTGAGCGCCTCGGTCACGCCGCCCCGGGCCAGGCCCGAAATGGAGACGCCGAGCTTGTCGGCGACCACCGGACGGGGGTGCGGGCCGTTGCGGCGCAGCTCGGCCAGCCACTGCGGCGGGGCGGCCTGCAGGGCGTTCAGCTCGTCGCGGGAGACGACACCCTCCTGGAATTCCGCGGGGGTGGCCTGGAGGTGGACACCCAGCTTCTTCGCCGCTGTCGCGGGCTTCATGGTCTGAGGTTTCATCGGCTTGGGTGTCGTCATGGGACCCAGGATACCGAGCCGGAGCGCCGCCCTGGTCACGGCCGGTAACCTGGCTCCGTGACAGACACCCAGGCGACCTCCTCGTTCCGGCTCGCATACGTCCCGGGCGTGACACCCGCCAAGTGGGTGAAGGTCTGGAACGAGCGGATCACCGACGTCCCGCTCGCTCTGCTGACGCTCCCCGCAGCCGAGGCGGCGCCGACGCTGCTGGACGGGAACGCGGACGCCGGTCTGGTCCGGCTCCCGGTCGACCGGACCCGCCTGAGCGCCATTCCGCTCTACACCGAGACCACGGTGGTGGTGGTCCCCAAGGAGCACCGGCTGGCGGAAGCCGCCGAGGTGACCGTCGCCGACCTGGCCGAGGACATCCAGCTGCACCCGCTGGACGACGTCATCGGCTGGGAGACGCTGCCGGGTGTCCCGGCCAAGCAGCGCCCGGCCACCACCGGCGACGCCGTCGAGCTGGTGGCGGCGGGCATCGGGGTGCTGGTCGTGCCGCAGTCCCTGGCCCGGCTGCACCACCGCAGGGACGTGACCTACCGGCCGGTCGTGGACGCCCCGCAGTCGCAGGTGGCGCTGTCCTGGCTGGAGGACAGGACCACCGACCTGGTGGAGGAGCTCATCGGCATCGTCCGGGGCCGTACCGTCAACAGCTCGCGCGGCCGCAGCACACCCGCCGAGCAGCCGAAGGCCACGGCGAAAGCCAAGGCCAAGGCCAAGCAGCAGCGCCCCGCCCCGGGCGACAAGGGCCGGTCGAGCGGCACCGGCCGCGCCCGCACCGGGTCGGGCTCGGGGTCAGGCTCGGGTTCCGGTTCGGGCAAGCCGAAGTCCGGCGGCGGCAAATCCGGCGGCGCCAAGTCCGGAAAGCCCCGCCGCCGGTCCTGAGGGCCCTGCCGCTGACCGCTCGTGCCATGCTCGGCGCATGGCTGACCACGACTTCGCCCACGGCTATCTGCTGGACAACCGGCAGATCCAGGCGGGCACCCGCTTCGCCGCCCTCGCCGAGCTCTTCGACCCGGTGACCTTCCGGCACATCGACCGGCTGGGCATCAGCGAGGGCATGCGCTGCTGGGAGGTCGGCGCCGGGGGCGCCACCGTCCCGGCCGGGCTGGCCCGGCGGGTCGGTCGCACGGGCGCTGTGGTGGCGACCGACATCGACGTCTCCTGGACCTCCGCCGACGCCTTCCCCGCCGACACCGTGGTGGAGGTGCTGCGCCACGACGTCGCCGCCGACCCGGCCCCCTCCGGAGGCTTCGACCTGGTCCACGCCCGCCTGGTGCTGGTCCATGTCGCCGACCGCGCCGAGGCGCTGCGCCGGATGGTCGGCGCGCTGCGTCCCGGCGGCTGGCTGCTGCTGGAGGACGCCGACCCCGGGCTGCAGCCGCTGCTGTGCCCCGACGAGTCAGGCCCCGAGCAGCGGCTCGCCAACCGGCTGCGCTCCGGCTTCCGGGAACTGATGGCGCAGCGCGGCGCGGACCTCGGCTACGGCCGCACCCTGCCACGCCTGCTGCGCGAGGCGGGGCTGGAGGAGGTCCAGGCCGACGCCTACTTCCCGATCACCTCCCCCGCCTGCACGGTGCTGGAGACCGCCACGGTGCAGCAGATCCGCGACCGCCTGGTCGGCGCGGGGCTGGCCACCGACGAGGAGATCGAGCGCCACCTGGCGAATGTCGCCACCGGGCGGCTCGACCTGGCCACCGCCCCGATGATCTCCGCCTGGGGACGCCGGGCCGGTGACGCGTGAGCCGGCCGAGGGGCGATGTCAGACCCGACCGCTAGCCTGGTTTCATGTCGTTGATGAGCCATACCGTGCTGTCCGACCCGGAGTTCGCCGTCCCGTCGGTGCCCGACTCACCGCCCGGTGGCGTCGCCTGGCTGCGGTCGTCCGTCGCCCGCTTCAGCGAGGGGCCGACCCACCGGCGTCGGCGTGCGCTGGCAGTGGCCGAGCTGGCCTCCGTCGACCCGGACAGTCTTCGGCGGCGGGCGGCCGAGCGCGGCGACGGGCCGGTCGAGGTCCTCGCCGAAGCACTCGGTCTGCCCGTTGATGTCGCCGACGACGTCGCGGTGGTGGCGAAGTCCTACCAGCCGCACACCGCGATCACCGGGGAAGCGGATCAGGCGGTCGCCCGGCTGGTCGAGGCCTGCGGCGGGGTCGCCGACGAGGCCACGGCCAACCGGATCGGGCTGCTCATTCAGGCCTGCGACGCGACCAAGGCCCTGGTGGCGAACACGGTGGCCGGTCGAACCGATCCGCCGGTACCGCTGACCCGCCGGGTGGCGCCGGACGGCACGCTCGTGGAGGTCAGCCTCGCCGATGCGCCCTTCGGGATCGGCCCGCACGCCTGCCCCGGCCGTGAGCAGGCGCTCGCGCTCGCGGCCGGCCTGGTGGCAGCGAGGACCCGGTGACCACCGCCTTCCACGCACTGCATCACACCGACCGGCCGCTGTTGCTGCCCAACGCCTGGGACTTCGCCTCGGGTGCGGCGCTGGCCGCTGCCGGGTTCGCCGCGATCGGCACCACCAGCCTCGGCGTGGCCGCCGCCGCGGGGATCCCCGACGCCGCGGGACTGACCCGCGACGAGACCCTCACGCTGGCCAGGAGGCTGGTCCGGCTGCCGTGTCCGGTCACCGTCGACATCGAGGCGGGCTTCAGCCCCGATCCGGGGGAAGTCGGCGACCTGGTGGCCGAGTTGGCCGACCTCGGGGTCGCCGGGATCAACCTGGAGGACGGCCGCGGCGACCGGCTGGCCGACCCCGCGACGCAGGTGGTGCTGATCCGCGCGGTCAAGCGCCGTGCGCCCGGGGTCTTCGTCAACGCCCGTACGGACACCTACTGGCTGGGGGTCGACGCCACCGTGCCCGCGACGCTGGACCGCGCGCGACGCTACCTGGACGCAGGTGCCGACGGCATCTTCGTGCCCGGGCTGGCCCGGGAGCAGGACATCTCCGCCGTCACCGCCGCCGTACCGGTGCCGGTCAACGTGCTGCACCTGCCGGCCCTCGGCCTGGACCGGCTGGCGGAACTGGGCGTGCGGCGGGTCAGCACCGGCTCCCTGCTCTTCCGCGCGGCCCTGAACGCCACCGTCACCACCGCCCTCGCGGTCCGCGACGGCC
>Ga0302314_10006796_pt1 | contig 20652 bp, 13 predicted proteins | sample III_Palsa_N2_3_FD_200533 | JGI IMG/M metagenome (GOLD analysis project Ga0302314, IMG submission 200533) | Peat permafrost microbial communities from Stordalen Mire near Abisko, Sweden - III_Palsa_N2_3 | ecosystem: Environmental > Terrestrial > Soil > Palsa > Peat permafrost | place: Sweden... | reverse complement strand
CTGGACGAGGACGGCATCGGGGTCGGGACGGGTGGCGTCGCGGATATCGTGGGCGCTCATGAGTTCTCAGGAACCAGTGGTGGAGATAGCCGAAAAATGGCGCGCAGTATAACTCGGGACAGGGCCCCGGCATCGTCCGAACCGGGGATCGGCCGCGCTGGCGGCCGCGCCAGGCCTGCAAATCCGGGAAAAACCCATCGGGGAGGCGATCCATGCGACGGCTCCTCCACGCCGCGGCATTTCGACTCCCCCGCCGCACAGGGGTGGACCGCGAAGCGGCGCGCGGAACGGCGCCTCCTCCAAACCACCAGCTTCCCGCGTGCTACTTTCATCAAGAGCCGGGAAGCGCCGGCGATCAACCGCCGGACCAAGCTGCGCGGCCGCTACACGCAGCGGCTGCATCCCGGTTCTTACGCAAGGCAGCAAAGTAGCCCGGGAAGCGCGCAGCGCTACCCGGGGGCACCGCTCGGGCCCGCCGCAACCCGGCTAACGCTGCGCGTTTGCCGGGCTACATTACTTGCGCAAAGCGGTGACGGACCCATGCGCCATTAGGCTGAATTTTCCCGGCGGCGCCGCGCATGGCGCGGGCTACAATCGATCCGTACCGATGTTAAAGTCGAAGCATCACCGGGCGTAAGATCCGGTACCGACATTCCAGATCCAGGGGGATACCATGAAATTCCTGTTGCACGCCGGCGCCATGCTGGCTTTGACCTTGCTGGCCGCTTGCGGCGGATCGAATTCCGGCTCCAGCTCTAGTTCAAGCTCCGGCTCAAGTTCCAGTTCAAGCTCCGGCAGCGGCTCCAGCAGCAGCAGTTCGAGCTCGGGCGCATCCGGCAGCGGCAGCTCCAGCTCTGGCTCCAGTTCCGGCAGCAGCTCCGGTTCGAGCTCCGGCTCCGGTACTCTCAAGTACGATGTGACCATCACCCGAACCCAGTACGGCATCCCGCACATCAAGGCCAACGACTTCGGCAGCATCGGCTACGGCTACGGCTACGCCTTCGCCGAGGACAACCTGTGCACCATGATGGAAGACTACGTCGCCATCCGTGGCCAGCGCTCGCAGTACTGGGGCGGCACCGGCACCTACTCGATTCCCGCCGTGCCGGTGACGACCAACAACGTCGACAGCGATTTCTTCTGGAAGCTCATCGCCAGCGACGCCAACGTCGCCAAATTCCAGGCCGCCGCCGATCCGCGCGTGGAGCTGACGGTGCAGGGCTATGTGGCCGGCTTCAACCGCTGGATGAACGAGCTCAAGGCCGGCCAGCATCCGGGCCTGCAAGCGGCCTGCGCCAACGCCGCCTACCTGCAGAACATCAGCGAGGCCGACGTCTACCGCCGCTTCATCCGCCTGGCGGTGATCGCCAGCTCCTCGGTGCTGGAGACCGAGATCGCCACGGCCACGCCGCCGCCGATCAGCCTGGGCAGCAACGGCAAGCAGGGCTACGGCAAGGAGATGAAGGCGCTGGCCAGGGTCAGCCCGGAGCAGCAGCCGTTCGCGCGCATGCGCGAAAAGAAATTCGGCAGCAATATGTACGCGCTGGGCGCCGACGCGACGCAGAACGGCACGCCCATCGTCTACGGCAACCCGCATTTCCCCTGGACCGGCACCGAGCGCCTGTATATGGCGCACCTGACGCTGCCCGGGCAGATGGACATCGAGGGCGTCTCGCTCTACGGCGTGCCGGTGGTCCTGATCGGCTTCAACGACAACTTCGCCTGGAGCCATACCGTCTCCACCGCCTACCGCTTCACCTTCTACCAGCTGCCGCTGAACCCGCTCAACCCGAAGCAATACTTCTACAACGGCAAGCTGGTGGACATGACCGCGGTGCCGCTGTCGGTGAGCGTGCTGCAGAGCGACGGCAAGACCCAGGTGACGCAGAGCCGCACGCTCTACACCAACCAGTACGGGCCGATGCTCAACATCACCGTCTCCGGCATCCCGGTGCTGAGCTGGACCCAGACCACCGGCTTCACCCTGCGCGACGCCAACCTGGAAAACACGCGCCTGATCAACCAGTTCTTCTCCTGGAACCTGGCGCAGAGCCTCGACCAGTTCAAGGCCCTGCACAAGTCCATCCTCGGCACGCCCTGGGTCAACACCGTCGCCTCGGGCCCGGGCGGCGACGCCTATTACGGCGACGTCAGCGTGGTGCCGAACACGCCGGACAGCCTGGTCAAATCCTGCACGCCGCCGATCACCGGCACCCTGGTGGCGCAGCTGGAGCCGGGCCTGCCGATCCTCTACGGCAACCGCACCGACTGCCAGTGGCTGACCGACGCCGACGCGGCGGTGCCCGGTATCTTCGGCCCCTCGCACCTGCCGACCTTGGACCGTACCGATTACGTCTCCAATATGAACGACAGCTACTGGCTGACCAATCCGGCCGCGCCGCTCACCGGTTACGCCCGCATCATCGGCACCGAAGGCACCGCGCGCACCCTGCGCACCCGCCTGGGCATCCGCCAGGTGCAGCAGCGCCTGGACGGCAGCGATAACCTCGGCGGCACCAAGTTCAACCTGCAGAACCTGCAGCAGATCGCCCTCTCCGGCCGCGTCTACAGCGGTGAAATCGCGCTGGCCAATGTGCTGAGCGGCCTGTGCCCCAAGGCCGGCAGCTACGACACCACGGCGGCCTGCGCCTCGCTCGGGCAATGGGACAAGACCGTCAGCCTGACTTCGATCGGCGTGCCGGTATGGCAGCAGTTCTGGAACAGCGTCAGCGCCATCAGCGGCAACTACTGGAAGGTGCCGTTCAGCCTCAGCGACCCGGTGAACACGCCGAACACGCTCGACACCAGCAACAGCAGCGTGCAGAAAGCCCTGTCGGATGCGCAGACCTCGGTGCAGGCCGCCAACAGCGGCTTCTTCATCAAGCCGCTCGGCCAGATCCAGCAGTCCGGCGTCAACACCGCGGCCGGCGGCGCCACCATCCCGATCTTCGGCGGCATCGGCGATCCGGTCGGCATCTTCACCACCGCCTACGCCGATGCGCTGACCTCAAGTGGTTACAACATCAACTTCGGCAACAGCTACATCCAAACCGTGACCTGGGACTCCGGCGGCGTCCACGCGGAAGGCTTCCTCACCTATTCGCAGTCCACCGACCCGGCCAATCCGCACTACGCGGATTTCACCCAGGCCTATTCGCAGAAACAGTGGTACCGCTTCCCCTTCCATGCCGCGGAAGTGGCGGCGGCGGCGCAGAGTACGATCGAACTGACCTCGCCCTGAGGGGAGACGGGCAGCAGTGAAGTTCACGGGGCGGTCCGCCATACGGCGGACCGCCCCGTCACGCTTTCATACAGGAGGCGGCAGGTTCGTACCCGCCGCAGGCGCGGAGCGGCTCAGTCGCCGGACGGGTGCAGCTTGACCACGTGCGGATGCTCGGGATCGCTGGAGCGCGGCCGCGGGATCAGGCTGCGCAGCATCAGCTTGAAATACTCGCGGAACTCCGCCCCGGCCGGAAATTCGTCCGGGGTATCGCGATGCACCTGCTGGTTGCCGATGAAGGTGGCATAGGCGAAGGTGGACCACAGCCGCGCATCGCGCTCGGCCAGGCCCAGGCCCAGGTAGCACTTGTACAGATAGGCCAGGCGCCGCGCCGATACGCGCTTCACCACCTGCCCCACCGCCGGATCGTCGGAGGCGGCGGCCAGCGCCAGATAGAGGCGGCCGGCGCGGTGGCTGGAATTGCCGCGCTTGAACAGCTTGACGATGCGCTCGTAGGGATCGGCCTCTTCCTCGACGCCGATCAGCACGTCCTCGGTTTCGCGCCGCTCCCACAGCTGCAGGGCGGCATGGACCAGGGCATCGCGATTGGCGAAATGCCAGTAGAAACTGCCCTTGGTCACGCCCAGGCGCCGCGCCAGCGGCTCCACCGCCACCGCTTCCAGGCCGCCGGAGGACATCGCGTCGAGCGCAGCCTCGGCCCAGTGCTCCGCACTGAGGCTCTGCCGCGAAACGCTTTCGCTGTTGTTTTCGCTCATGATTCCCAAAACACTGACGTCCAGTACAGCACATACGCTGTCGTATCCAAGATCACTCTAGTAGCAGCCGGGCCGTAGCGCAATCCGCGTCCGGACGACGCTCGATTCGGTTATCGTTTCCCTGGCAGCTGAGGAGAAATCAATAAATGAATGCCCAGGGGAATGGCCAGCAAAATGGCCGGCGGAATGGCGCCAGGAGAAGCCCGGAGATGGGCCGCGCGCTGCTGTGCGGCGTAGGCGCCCTGCTAGGGCTGCTGGCGGGGAGCGCCGCGGCCAGCGTCGGCCCGCAGGCGGCGGGCCAGCTGGCCGGGCGCCTGATGCCTCTGGGCGGAGAACGCGCAGGCAACGCCGACGGCAGCATTCCGCCCTGGGATGGCGGCCTGACGCCGCAGCGCCGTCCGCCGCAATGGCAGCCGGGCAGCCGCTATATCGATCCTTACGCTGGGGAAAAACCCCTGCTGGTGATCGCCAGGGACAACCTGGCCACCTACACCGCCAGGCTCAGCCCGGGCCAGCAGGCCCTCTTTGCCCGCTACCCGGACAGCTACCAGCTGCCGGTCTACCCCAGCCACCGCAGCTACGCCGCGCCGGATGTTTTTTATGCCGGCACCTATCGCAACGCCACCCAGGCCTTCCTCGACGACGGCGGCGAAACCTCCGGCGGCACCCCGCAGCACGCCGTGGCCGGCATCCCCTTCCCGCTGCCGGAAAACGGCGCGGAGGCGATCTGGAACCAGCGCCTGCGCTGGCGCGGCGCCGGACGCGAGCGCACCTATGTGCGGATCAGCGTCTCGCCCGACGGCTCCGCCAGCCTGGTGCGCCTGGCCGAGCGCGCCCGCTATGAGGCCATCGACGCGGCGCCGCGCAAAAAGATCGGCCAGGTACTGACCTACACCGCCACCGCCGTATTCGAGCCGGCCAAACTCGCCGGCACGCTGAAACTGGTCTACGACACGCTGTTGCCGCCGCCGCGCGCCTGGCAGCTCAGCCCCGGCCAGAGCTTCATCGCCGCTACCAGCGAAGCCGGCGACGACACTCCGGTACTGGGCGCCAACGGCCTGCTGCACGAAGACCAGTTCGAAGGCTACAGCGGCTCGCCGGCACGCTACGAATGGAAGCTGAGCGGCAAGCGCGAGCTGTACGTGCCTTACAACAGCTACCGCCTGCACGATGCGGCGCTGAGCTATTCCGACCTGCTCACGGCGCACCATCTCAATACCGCGGTGACCCGCTACGAGCTGCACCGGGTCTGGGTGCTGGAAGGCAGGTGCCGCCCCGGCCAGGCCTGCGGCTGGCCGCGCCGCACGCTCTATCTGGACGAGGATTCCTGGCAGGTGCTGCTGGCCGAGCTGTACGACGAGGCCGACCGCCTGGTCGTCCTGCAGGAAGTCCACACCCTGATGGCCTACGACCAGCCGGTACTGCTGCCGGCACTGGAAACCGTTTACGACCTGGTCGGCGGACGCTACCTGGCAACCGGCATGAACAACCAGGCGCCCGAGGCCAGCTTCGGCGCGGCGGAATTGGACGCCTTCGAGTCGGGCGCGATGCACGGCTGGGCCAAGCACATCGGCGCCGTCGCGCCGAGGGATTAAAAGCCCCCTCAAAAAATCCCCTCTCCCCCACGAATGTGGGGGAGAGGGCCGGGGAGAGGGGATATTTTTGAGATGGCTTCTAGTGACTTGTCGGCGAATAATCTCCCGCAGGTCGGCAGACTCTGGCGCAGACCGCGCGGCTTGCTAAACTCCTCCGCCATGAATCGTACTATCGCCCTCCTGCTGTGCAGCTTGCCGCTGGCCGCCTCGGCGCAGATCTACAAATGGACCGACGCCAATGGTCAGGTCCATTTCAGCCAGAATCCGCCCAAGCAGGGCAACTACCAGGATGTGACGCCGCAGCTGCCCGTATCCGGGGCCACCTCCGGCGGGACGCCGAGCAAGCACAGCGTGCACACCGCCGCCTCGAGCAGCGGCGGCGACAGCGACAATGCGGCGCTGCAGGCCAAGGCCGACAACGAGGAGCGCTGCGCCAAGGCGCGCGAGCGCATCAGCTTCCTGCAGGAAAAAACCGCGCACCGCCTGTTCGTCACCGGCGACGACGGCCAGCCCTCGCGCATGACCGACGACCAGTTCAACCAGCAGTTGCAGGACGCGCAGGACGCGGCGTCGAAATACTGCAGTTAGGATTTGTAAAAATTTAACCCGTAGGCTGGGTTGAACGGATGTGAAACCCAGCGCTGGTGCTAGACAAACAAAAAAAGCCCGGCAATCAGCCGGGCTTTTTTGTTGCTGCTTTGAAGCTTACTTCGACTTCATTGCCGGGGCAGCGGGAGCGGCCGGCGGGGTCTTGTCGACGCTGATCAGCTCCACTTCGAACACCAGGGTGGAGTTCGGGCCGATCTTCGGCGGCGCGCCGCGTTCGCCATAGGCCAGCGCGGACGGCAGGTAGAACTTGTACTTGGAGCCCGGCGTCATCAGCTGCACGCCTTCGGTCCAGCCCGGGATGACGTTGGCGAGCGGGAAGCTGACCGGCTGGCCGCGATCGTAGGAGCTGTCGAACACGGTGCCGTCAAGCAGGCTGCCCTTGTAGTTGACGGTGACCTTGTCGCTGGCCTTCGGGTGATCGCCCTTGCCTTCGGTGAGCACTTCGTACTGCAGGCCGGAAGCGGTGGTCTTGACGCCGGGCTTCTTGGCATTGTCGGCCAGGAACTTGTCGCCGTCGTCCTTGTTCTTCTGGGCGGCGGCAGCGCGGTCGGCGAGCTGCTTCTCCTGGATCTTCTTGGCAACGGCGTTCTTGATCTCCTCGCGCTGCTGATCGGTCAGGCGCGCGGTCTTGCCCGCGACGCTTTCCTCGATGCCCTTCTCCAGCGACGGCACATCGACGTTGTCCTTGATCTGCGACAGCGAGTGGCCGATGTCGAAGCCGATGGAATAGCTGAACTTCTGCGGATCGGTGCTCAGATCCGCCGGCGTGCTGGCGTCCGCGGTCTTGGAGGCATCGGCGGCGGTCTTGCTGTCGCCGGCCGGCTTGTTGCAGGCCACGACAAACGTGGCGCAGGCCAGCGCGAGCAGCACGCGGGAAAGTTTGAACATGGTGAATTCCTTCAGATGGAAAATTTTGGATTACTTTGGGATTAGCGGATCGCAGGCGGGCCGAAAGGCCCTAAGCCAGCCGTCTTAGAGTAGCGCCCGGATTATAGCTAAGTCATGACAGGACGTCGGCGGGCCAGCAATTGGCGCAGCATCTGACGGCTTTCGTCCGACAAAAGTTCCATCGAACGCTCGGCGATCCGCTCCACCCGCTCGTCCGCCACCAGCCCGCGCTGCGGGTCCTCGGCCACGATGCCGACCTCGATCAGGGTGTCCAGATACCCGGAAAACAAGGCCTTATCGAAGAATTCGGGCGCTTCGCGCCCGGTCAGTACCGCAATCCGCTCGGCCAGCAGGCGGCAGTCGTTCTCGAACTTGCCGCGCTGCAGGGGCTGGCCGCTGCGGCGCTCGTCGGCCAGCAGCAGCACCGCCATGGCTTGCCGCTCCAGCGTCTCGCCCAGCACCCGGCCCAGCACGGCGAAGCTGGAAAAGGCCTGGCTGCCCACGTCCGGGCGGCTGAGCCGGTTGTCGCCTTCGCGCACCAGCAGGCCGGAGGCCAGCATGCGCTCGATGCAGCCGCGCGCCACTGCCTCGCTTTCCGACGCCGGCCAGGGCAGGAAAAACTCGGTGCGCAGGAACGGATACAGCGCCCGGCAACCGGTCAGGATGGCCTCTTCGGAGAGGATGCCGCGGGTACGGAACAGGCTGGCGATGAGGCCCGGCACCGCGAACAGATGCTGGATCATGTTGCGGTTGTAGGTCAGCAGGGTGCCTTCCTTGCCGCCCGCCACCAGCAGATCGCCCCAGGGGTGCGGCACCCGCTGGATGCGCGCCACCGGCGCGGCCCAGGCCAGCACCGCGCGCGCATCGCGCAACGGCACCAGCAGGCGCTCGTGGCCGGGCCAGGCGGCGAGCAGGTCCAGCAGATGGCCGATCTGGTCGATCAGCTCATCCTCCGCCGCCGCGCGCAGCGGCGCCGCCAGCAGGGCGCAGGCGGTCAGCCCGACCGGGCCGACCACCGCCGCGGCATTGATGCGGCGCATGTGCTCCCAGGCCAGTTGCCGCACCCAGCCGTTGAAACCTTCCGGTTTGTCCTCGCCGTCGGGCTTGATGTGGTCGCGCCAGCCCGGCAGGCCGGTGTCGGCGGCATCCTGCAGGATGATAGCCTCGCCGAAGTTGACGTAGACCTTGCCGTAGGACTTGGTCAGCACCTTGGTCGCCTTGAGCAGGCCTTCGGCCGATTCCTTCTGCTTGCCGGCCCCGCGCAGCTCCTTGAAGTAACTGTTGACCTCCATCACCTTGTCGTAGCCGAGGAACACCGGCACCAGCGCCACCTTGCGCACGCGCTGGCGCAGCGCCGACTCGGCCACCATCGCCAGCATGCCGGTCTTGGGCGGCAGCAGGCGGCCGGTGCGCGAGCGCCCGCCCTCGGGGAAGAACTCGATCGAATAGCCGCGGCGGATCAGGCCGTCGACATAGGCGCGGAACACCGCCGTGTAGAGCACGTCGTTGCCGAACTTGCGACGGATGTAGAAGGCGCCGCAGCGCCGCAACAGGCCGCCCACCGGCCAGAAGTTGAGGTTGATGCCGGCGGCGATATGCGGCGGCACCAGGCCGTACTGGTAGAGCGTGTAGGACAGCAGCAGGTAATCGGCGTGGCTGCGGTGCGAAGGCAGGTAGATCACTTCGTGCGAATGCGCCAGCTCGCGCAGCCGCTCGATGCCGTTGACCTCGATGCCCTTGTAGATGCGCGTCCAGACGTAGCTGAGCAGGCGCTCCACCGCGCGCAGGGTGATGGAGGAGTAGTTGGCGGAGATCTCCTCGACGCAGCGGCGCGCCCGCGCCTCGGCCTGCGCCATGGTCATCTGCTTGGCCTTGGCCTCGCGCTCCACCGCCCGCTTCACCTCCGGCGAGTTGAGCACCCCCTGGATCATCACCGAGCGGCGCAGCAGCGTCGGCCCCAGCACCGCGGTGCGGGCGCGCAGGAAATGGAAATGCAGCGCGCGCGCCAGCTTGCGCTCGGCGCGGCTGGAAGCGGCCTGGGCCGGGGTGATGTCCGCCAGGTAGTTGCGGTACGACAGCGGCACGCCGAAATTGGCCAGCACGTTGCGGCCGTTGGCCAGCATGATGAAGAACTTGTGCAGGCGCCCGGCCTGCAGGCTGTCGGCGAAGATCAGGCGAAACAGCGAAGTCTCCTGCCCCGGATCGCGCCCCCAGAAAATCGACAGCGGCACGATCTGCACATCGTAATCAAGGGTGTGCGCGGCCACCGCCAGCAGGTTGGACAGCTCGGAGGAATCGTCGCGCCCGCGCAGCACGAACGCCTCCAGCAGCGCCGGCAGGTACAGCACCGCGGCGCGGCTGGCGGTGGGCAGGGCGCGCTCCGAGCGCAGCGGCCGCGGCAGCCCCTGCTCGCGGCAGATGCGGTCCAGGGCGAACAGGTCGATCCAGCTGCGCTGCGGCAGCACGTAGCACACCGGCTTGAGCGGATCGAGCTTGAGCGACACCGACGGTGTTTCCGGCGCCACCCGGTAACGCATCGAGGCAATGAACGGACGCAGCAGCGGGCGCGCCAGGCCGTAGGCCAGGGCAATGGCGAACGTCAGCAGGGCCCGCATCATGGACGGATGCCGCCGCCGGCGGACCGCGCCGGGCGCTGCTGCTGCATGGTTTCCTGCACGGTTTTTATGGCGATCTCCCTGTAAAGAGATTTCTTTGCTGTTGTTCGGAGCTTTGTTCGAGCGATGGCGCGGCCGCGCGTCCCTGTTCGCGTGGCCATGACCCCGGATGCCGGCACTGCCCGCATCAAGATTGATGCCAGGGCAGTCCTGCCGACCGCGTAAAGCAGGATTATGGAGCAATGCGTGCCGCGCGCGGCACTTTTTTGCGTTGCGGGATTGACCGCCACCGGCCTGCCGGCCATAGTCGGGGAGCCGTGACGGCAGCGCCGCCTGGTTTCGGCTCCGGCGCCATAACCGCACAAGAATCATATTCAGATCAAGGGAATGCATATGCCCCAGTTCATCGCTCAGCGGCTGCTGGCAGTGTCGTTTGCGGTGCCCGCCCTGCTGCTCGCCGCCTGTAGCGGCGGCCACTCGCCCGCCGCCGGCCCCACCCCGGCCGCGCCGGCAAAACCCAGCGCCACCGATGCCGCCCAGTTCGTCGATAAGATCAATGTGCAGCTCAAGGCGCAGTACCCGGAGAGCACCGCCGCCAGCTGGGTCTCCGAAACCTTCATCAACGACGACACCCAGCTGCTCAATGCCAAGGCCAACGAGCGCTCGCTGGCGCTGCAGAGCGAGCTGATCGAGGAATCGAAGAAGTACAAGGACCTCGACCTGCCGCCCGAGATCGCGCGGCCGATCCAGCTGCTGAAGATTTCCAACCCGGTGCCGGCGCCGAGCGATCCGGCCAAGCGCGCCGAGCTGACCCGGCTCGCCACCAAGCTCGACGGCGAATACGGCGCCGGCAAATACTGCCCGCCCGGCAAGAGCGGCGACGACTGCCTCAACCTCGACCAGCTCGAACAGATCATCGACCACTCGCGCGATCCGCAGGCGCTGGCCGAGGCCTGGGCCGGCTGGCACAGCGTCGGCAAGCCGATGAAGCAGGACTACGCCAAGCTGGCGCAGCTGATGGACGAAGGCGCGGTGGAGCTGGGCTACAAGGACGCCGGCGAGCTGTGGCGCGCCGGCTACGACATGACGCCGGAACAGTTCTCCAGCGAGACCGAGCGCCTGTGGAGCCAGGTGCAGCCGCTGTATGAGCAGCTGCACTGCTACGTGCGCGACCGGCTGCACCAGAAGTACGGCGACCTGGTACCCGAGAACGGCCTGATCCCGGCCGACCTGCTCGGCAATATGTGGGCGCAGGACTGGAGCAACGTCTACGATCTGGTCGAGCCTTACCAGGGCGCCGGCAGCCTCGACGTCGACAGCGCCCTGCAGCAGCGCCACGATGCGCTGGAGAAGCAGAAGCTCGCCGACTTCCAGGCCAAGTTCGCCAAGGAACATCCCGGCAAGAAGCCGACGGTGCAGCAGCTCGATACGGTCGAGCAGCAGGTGGACACGCAATACGCCACCGACACGGCGAAGATCGCCGAGGATTTCTACACCTCGATCGGCTTCCCCGCCCTGCCCGCCTCGTTCTGGGACAAATCCATGCTGACCCGCCCGCGCGACCGCGACGTGGTCTGCCATGCCAGCGCCTGGGACATGAACCAGGCCGGCGACGTGCGCATCAAGATGTGCATCAAGCCGAACGAGGAAAGCCTCGAGACCATCCATCACGAGATGGGCCACATCTACTATTTCCTGCACTACAACCAGCAGCCGGAGCTGTACCAGAACGGCGCGCACGACGGCTTCCACGAAGCGATCGGCGACACCATCACCCTGTCGATCACGCCGCAGCATCTGCAGAAGATCGGCCTGGTGAAGGATGTCAAAGACGATCAGAAGGCCCTGATCAACGCGCAGATGAAGCGCGCCCTGGCCAAGATCGCCTTCCTGCCCTTCGGCAAGCTGATCGACCAGTGGCGCTGGCAGGTCTTCGCCGGCGACGCCACGCCGGAACACTACAACGCCGCATGGTGGACCTTGCGCGAGAAGTACCAGGGCATCGCCCCGCCGGTGGCGCGCAGCGAGGACGACTTCGATCCCGGCGCCAAATACCATGTGCCGGGCAACACGCCGTACACGCGCTACTTCCTGTCCTTCGTCATCCAGTTCCAGTTCCAGAAAGCGCTGTGCGACGCCGCCGGCTTCACCGGCCCGCTCTACCAGTGCGACATCTACAACAGCAAGGAAGCCGGCAAGAAGTTCGGCGACATGCTGGCACTGGGCGCCTCCAAGCCCTGGCCGGAAGCGATGAAGGCGCTGACCGGCCAGGACAAGATGGACGCTTCCGCCATCACCGAATATTTCGCCCCGCTGATGGACTATCTGAAAGAGCAGAACCAGGGCAAATCCTGCGGCTGGCAGACACCGGCCGATCCGTTGGCCGGGCCGCAGAGCGCCGCTGTACCCGCAGCGGCGGGCAAAACCTGAACGCTAGATAGTAGGGCGGGCCGTGCCCGCCGGTTGTTTCTCTCAAATTGCGCAGAAACCGCGGGCACGGCCCGCCCTACTATTTCTGTCATCCTGAGCGCAGCGAAGGATCTGGCCGCTTCACTCCAGCCGTCCAACAAAAGCCCGCGTGTCGTATTCAAACGCCACCCGCCCCTCGCGCTGATGCGCCTCGAACAGGCGATCGAGCGCCAGCAACATCGGCGCATGCCCCGCGGTGCCCGCGGCCGGCGCATAGGAAGAAGACAGCAGCCGCCCGCGCAGGCCTTCCAGATCGAACTGCTGCGCATAGGGAAAACTGCGCTCGACGAAACCCGCCGGCTCGAAAAACGGCCGGATCACCGCCAGGTCGGCCTGCGCCGGAACCCCGGAAGCCGCGTATTCCGGCGCGTGCTCGCGCAGCAGCGTCTCGTAGCCGCGCAGGAACGGCGTATCTTCGCGGCGCACGTTCCAGATCAGGGCGGCGTAGCCGCCCGGCGCCAGGATGCGGGCGAACTCGGCCCGCGTCGGCGCCGGCCGGAACCAGTGAAAGGCCTGCGCCGCCGTCACCAGGCGCACGCTGCCGGCGGCAAGGCCGGTCGCCTCCGCGGTGCCGTCGTGGCCGCTGAAAGCCGCCCCGAACTCGGCCAGGTAGCGCTCGCCCGCCGCGCGCATCGGAGCGTTGGGCTCCACGCCTCGCACGCTGAGGCCGCAGAGCAGCAGCTCGCGGCTGAACAGCCCGGTGCCGCAGCCGACATCCGCCGCCACGGCGCCGGGCTCCAGGCCGCATTCAGCTATCAGCCAGGGGACCAGCGCGGAGGGATAACCGGGGCGCCAGCGCACATAGTCTTCGACGCGGTTGCCGAAACGTTCGGTGGATTTCATGCCGGAAAAAGTTCGCAGGCCGGCGCCCATTGTGCGCCGGTCCGCGGGTAAGCGGGCTAACCGCCGCGTCACGCACTGCTTTTTCGCCCCACCGGTTTGGCGCTAAGCTTCGACATGGACTTCCTGCCGATCCTCTCCCAGTGCCGTCTTTTCGCGGGGCTGGCGCCGCCGGCCCTGGCCCGCCTGCAAACGCTGTGCACGGAGCAGGAACTGCGCGGCGGCGAAATGCTGTTCCGCGTCGGCGAGCAGGCCGAATACCTCTATATCGTCGCTCTGGGCCGCCTGCGCGCGGTGCTGGCCGACGGCACCGTCGCCGGCGACATCACCCGGCTCGAGCCGGTCGGCGAAATCGGCCTGCTCTCCGGCGAACCCCATGGCGCGGACGTCCACGCCCTGCGCGACAGCCTGCTGCTGCGCATCGCCCGCGACGACCTGCTGGATTTCGTCGTCACCTATCCGGTGGCCCTGCTGGAAATGACGCGCGTGATCGTGCACCGCATGCGCCGCAACCAGCGCCAGGCCCTGCTCGACACCGCGCGCCACGCGCAATCCATGGCCATCATCCCCGCGCACGCCGGCATCGACATCGTCGACGTGACCCGCCGCATGCAACAGGCGCTGGAAGCCTCCGGCACCCCCGTGCAACGCCTCGACGTGGAGCGGGTGGAAGCGGCGCTGGGCCAGGGCGCCGCCGAAAAATTGCTGGCCGATCCCCACGCCCACCAGCAGCTGATGAATTGGCTGGACGAGCACGAGCGCAGCGACACCAACCTGCTCTACTGCGCCGGCGCCGACAACAAGGCCTGGGCCGAATGCTGCCTGCGCCAGTGCGACCGCGTGCTGGTGGTGGTGGAGGCCGGGCAGCCGCCGGCCGATTCCGCCCTGCTCGACATCCTGCGCCGGCTCGAGCTGCGCGTGCCGGTGAACCTGCTGCTGCTGCGGCCGCGCCCGTCGACGCCCGGCGACGTCGCCGGCTGGCGCAAACAGGTCGGCGCCACCACCCACCACTTCCTGCAGCCGGACGACGCCGCCGACTACGCCAGCGTTGCGCGCCAGCTCACCGGCCGCGGCCTCGGCCTGGTGCTCAGCGGCGGCGGCTCGCGCGGCTTCGCCCACATCGGCCTGATGCGCGCACTGGAAGAGCTGAACATCCCGGTCGACCTCGCCGGCGGCACCAGCATGGGCGCGTTCTTCTCCGCCCTGCTCGCCTGCGGCTACAGCAGCCGCGAAATGACCGAGATCGCGCGCGAAACCTTCGTCAGCCACAACTATCTCAACGACTACGTCCTGCCGCGCGTCTCGCTGATCCGCGGCCGCAAATTCCTCAAGCGTCTCGCCGACATCTTCGGCGAACGCCGCATCGAGGACCTGCGCATGCCCTATTTCTGCGTCAGCACCAACCTGACCCAGGCCAGCACCATGGTCCATGACGGCGGCCCGCTGTGCACCTGGGTCGGCACCAGCATGGCCATCCCCGGCGTGGCCCCGCCGATGGTCTACCACGGCGACCTGCTGGTCGACGGCGCCGTCACCAACAGCCTGCCCACCGACGTCATGCAGGAACTGGGGCGCGGCCCCATCATCGCCTCCGACGTCAGCACCGAAGGCGGCCTTAGAGCCCCCGGCATCGAAGGCCCCGACCCCGAAGCCCTGCTGCGCCGCGACGGCAACAGCGCCCAGGTCTCGCTGATCGACATCCTCTTCGGCGGCATGGCCCTGACCAGCGAGAGCGGCGTGAAATTACGCGCCAGCCGGGCGGACCTTTATCTGCGTATGCCGGTGGCGGGGATTGCGCTGTTTGCGTGGAAGCGGCTGGATGAGATTGCGCAGCGCGGGTATGAGCATGCGATGCAGCAGTTGGTGGAGTTCAAGAAAACGCATCTCTGACCACATGGCGTCCCTCATCGTTCGCAATCGGGACTAAGGGTTTTCCGGGCATCCGCTTGCAAACGCCAATCGGGAGTTGATCTGCGGACTGGAAGCAGCATGTTGATCGGCTTGGGAGAAAGATCGTGTTCCACTGGCTAGGCAAGAAAAAGGCTGCGCAGGCTCCATCTGACGCTGCCACGACTGAACCGGCAAGGATATTTCCTAGGCTGAAACAGCTTAATTTCGTCGAAGCGCTGAAGCCGGTGCTCGAACAATTCAAGGAAATGGGCGGAGATCCCATGGCGGAGGCTCCGGTAACACGGCCTTTTGTGGGCGACCTGCTGATCTCCTACGCCTTCGATATGACCGACAAATGGAGAGCGGTATCGAATCGTCACATGCTTGATCTTGGGCTTGATCCCGACACCCTCCATGCTCTCGCCATGTCCAATCTGGAAAATGCGTTTTCTCATTTGCTTCGAATCGAGAATCTGAAGCTCTACAGGCTAGTAACCACCGGTTACGAATTGGAAGCCTGTGCGATGTTGCTTCCCGAGCTTTGGGACAGGCTGGCTGGCGAAGTCCACGGGGAACTGTTGGTCGTTGTGCCGACGGTTGACCAAATCTTCTTCATGGGCAGTCAGGATCATCTGACAGCTGAGGGCCGGACCATCAACGCAAATAAGATCCTGAGCATCATGCGCTCGACTGCTGCTCAGTTGCGAGATGAAGAGAGAATCAACGCGCTATCTCGAAAGGTCTTCACTTGGTCCTCCGGCACCTGGTCAGTTCATGGCGACCTGAGTGAGCATGGATAAAGCAAAGGGCTTGATAGGAACAAACATCAATGCAGTAACAGCAAGGTAAAAAAGCCTGCGCCTTCCCACCGTTAATCCCCTCTCCCCTTGAGGGAGAGGGTTAGGGTGAGGGGTAGATACGGAGTAAGTCGCTAAAACCCCTGGATACCGGCTTGCGCCGGTATGACGGTGGAAAGTTCTGTTGTTGCTTTGGTTGTTGCTTTGGTTGTTGCTGTTGCCTTTGACGTACACGACCCGATGTCTGCGCCGAATCATCGCTGCGCGATGATTCGGTCCCCTGCGCTTCTCGCCCGCGGCGGGTTTCACCCACAGGCCATCCATGGCCTGTGGGTGAAATCGTCGGCATCCTGCCTTGACCCGCGTTTACGCGCGGGCCTGTTCGCCGCGGACTCCGATGCTCGGCGCAGCCAGACGGGAAAGAACGTCAAAAGCGGAGAAGCAAAAGCGAACAACAAAGCCGCGAGGGGAGGGATGCACTGCGCTTCTCCCACCCTACCCGGCTATCCATAGGTGTCGCTGCTTATCCAATCATTTCCGTTCGGCTTTACGCCGATGAGCGCAGCGTTCGCGCCTTCCCAATTCCGATCATGATTGCCGGTACAGTCTGGATAATTAGCATTCTTACGATATGGTTCGACATGACGAAACTCATATCGGCATGAGTCGCCATGGCGGCGAACGTCATCGTTTCCACACTGCCGGGAACCCATGACAACAGCAAGAGCTTCGGATCTACATGTGTCCAGCGGCTGGCTAAATAGACGACGGATGAGGCGATCAGCAGGTTGATAACGATGACCTGAGTGGAAGACAGCGCAGTTCTGTATAGATCAGTCAAAGTGAGGCTGGTTAGATTCGTTCCAATCAGAACCCCCAGAAGTATCATTGCCAGCTGATTGAGCTCGCCAGGAAAGACGATGGGTGTTGTACATATGACTTGTCCCGCTATAGCTGCCAACAGAGAAGTCAGCATGTATGGCGCAACGACATTGAATCGTTCGAGCAGACGTCCTGCCGCATAGCCGATGATAACGATGCCGACCAGCCATGCGACGCCTGTTGGCGAATAGGCTGGTGGCACTGAGGAAGTATCGGTGGAATGCCAGGTTCCCACCAACAAGCCCGCAATGGAGACCAGCATTAGCAGCCGGATACTGTGAGAGATGATGATTTTCTGAGGCGGCACCTGGATATCGTGGGTAATGGCAAGGACGGCCGACATTGCGCCTGGTACGGCACCCAGTATCGATTCCTTTTTGGTCCAACCGGCGCGCTTATGGAACCAATAGTAACTGCTGGTGAACTGGGCTATCAGGCATACGATCAGGCCTACCAGCAAGGGCGGTATATCGTAGGTCTTGGCGAATGCAACGCCTTTGAACATCAATCCGACCGAAGTGCCCAAGGCCAATTGAACCACGGCGATGCTGATACCTGGTGCGCTAACACCGATGCCATAACGATGAAGGGCGAGGACGGTCAGCGCAGGCCCAATGATCAACGCTAAAGGCACGCCCACTGCCGCCAAGAGCAAGCCAGAAAGTGAACAAAGTAGAAAAATACAGAAAAACTTCATCGCGATTCCGCTGTATTCAGAAAAGGTCACTGCGTGGTTTTACGAGGCATCGGATGTATAGCCTATTCCGCCTTCCGCAGCTTTGCATTCCGCTTTTGCTTCTAAGTGTTTGACGTTCCCCCCGTCTGGCTGCGCCGAGCATCACAGGCCGAGGTGGATCAGCCGCGCGCAGACGCGGGCGAGGCAGGATGCCGAAGCCGTTTTAGACAGGCCAGGGATGGCCTGCCAAGAAAATAAATCCCAACGCCCACCTCGGCCGAGAAGCGCAGGGGACCGAGTAATCACCGACAGGTGATTACTCGGCGCAGACATCGGGTCGCATTTCTTTTGGTGACTTTTCTTTGGGCGAAACCCAAAGAAAAGTCACCCGCCATCAGGGCGGAACCCGCGCTTTCAGCAAGGGAAGGCACGGGCCGCGTGCAAGCGCGCGCTGCGCTGTTTCAGAGGGGGTGCGGCCAGATTCTTCGCTGCGCTCAGAATGACAGCGAAAAGCAAAACTGGATTCCCGCCTTCGCGGGAATGACGATGGGGGCAAGTGCGCGCATGGTCCCTCCCTCGATACGACGCTTCGCGTCTACTCGGGACATTCGGAACAGCACACCCGCTCCGCGGGCACTCGGGACGAACGGAGTTTGGTGCTGCTCATGTCAAAAGCGCCCCTCACCCCGGCCCTCTCCCCACTGCGTAGGGAGAGGGTGAACAGCAAAGGCCTCAGCGCAACTCGCGCCGCAAAATCTTCCCCACCGGCGACTTCGGCAAACTCTCCCGGAACTCGATCAGCTTCGGCACCTTGTACCCGGTGAGATTCTGCTTGCAGTGCTCGCGCAGGGCCTCGACGGTAAGGCCTGGGTCTTTCTTCACCACGAACACCTTCACCGCCTCGCCGCTCTTGTCGTCCGGCACGCCGATGCAGGCCGTTTCCAGCACGCCCGGATGCAGCGCCACCACGTTCTCGATCTCGTTCGGGTACACGTTGAAGCCGGACACCAGGATCATGTCCTTCTTGCGGTCGACGATCTTGAAGTAGCCCTTGTCGTTCATCACGGCGACATCGCCGGTGCGCAGGTAGCCGTCCGGAGTGAAGGCCTTGGCATTCTCCTCGGGCTTGTTCCAGTAGCCGCGCATCACCTGCGGCCCCTTCACGCACAACTCGCCGGGCTTGCCGATCTCCACTAATTTGTCGTCGTCGTCGCGCAGCGAGACATAGGTGGAGGGCAGCGGGATGCCGATGCTGCCGTTCCACTCCGGCTTGTCCAGCGGCGAGAAGCAGACGCCGGGCGAGGTCTCGCTGAGGCCGTAGCCTTCGGTGAGGGCCACGCCGGTGACTTTCTGCCATTTCTCCGCCACCGCCTGCTGCACGGCGGCGCCGCCGCCGACGGTGAACTTGAGCGCCTTGAAATCCACCTCGGCGAAGGCCGGCGTGTTGAGCAGGCCGTTGAACAGGGTGTTGACCCCGGTGAAGGCGGTGAACTTCGAAGCGGCCAGTTCCTTGACGAAGCCGGCCATGTCGCGCGGATTGGCGATCAGGATGTTCTTGGCGCCGGCGCGCAGGAACAGCAGGCAATTCACCGTCAGGGCGAAGATGTGGTACAGCGGCAGCGCGGTGACGACGATGTCCTTGCCCTCGGTCAGCATCGGCCCGATCCAGGCATGCATCTGCACCAGGTTCGAAACCATGTTGCCGTGGGTCAGGGTGGCGCCCTTGGACAGGCCGGTGGTGCCGCCGGTGTACTGCAGGAAGGCCACGTCCTCGTGCGTCAGGGTGACGCGGTGATAAGGCTGGGCCTTGCCGCGTGCCAGCGCGGTGCGGAACGGCACGGTGCCCGGGATGTTCCAGGCCGGCACCAGCTTTTTCACCCGCTTCACCGCGAAATTGGTGATCAGGCTCTTGGGGAAGGCGAACAGGTCGCCGATCTGGGTGGTGATGACTGCTTCCAGCGGCACCTTGTCGATCACTTCCTGCAGGGTGTTGCAGACGTTCTCGACGATGACGATGGCGCGCGCCGCCGAATCCTTCAGCTGGTGCTCCAGCTCGCGCGGCGTATACAGCGGATTGACGTTCACCACCACCATGCCGGCGCGCAGCACCCCGAACACGGCGATGGGGTATTGCAGCAGGTTGGGCATCATCAGGGCGACGCGGTCGCCCTTGTTCAGCCCCAGCACGTTCTGCAGGTAGGAGGCGAAATCCTGCGACAGGCGGTCGACGTCGTCGTAACTCAGCACCACGCCCATGTTCTCGAAGGCGGGCAGGTCGCGGAACTTGTCGCAGCTGGTTTCCAGCACCTGTGCCAGCGAGGCGTAGGCGCTGCTGTCGATATCCGACGGCACGCCCTTCATGTACCCCCCCAGCCAGATGCGCTCCCCTTCGGCTTGATTCACCTTGCTCTCCCCACCGGGTGGATTTCTATGGATTTGCTTATGAAATTTACCGGCCCCATACCGCGTCGCTGGTGCGCGGCAGGGCCAATTTTCGAATGCCTTGGATTATAGGGAAAAAGCCGCAAGACACTAGTCCCGGCGGCGTTTTTTAATGCACGTCACCGGCTTTCGACCGCGCGCCGCGATCAGCGGGACGGCGGCCGGCAGTCGTTATGCAGCCAGTCGCGCAGGCTCGGCCCCGGCTGACCGGATACGGCCCGGCTTTCCAGCTCGCCGATGGCCGCCAGCACCTGCCGGTCCAGCTCCTGGTGGGCGGGGGACTCCGGCGCATCGCCGCGCGACCACAGCCACAGCTGGGTCACGCTGTAGGAATCCAGGTCCCGCGCCGGCAGCAGCCTGCGGCCCGGCTGCACCTCCGCCACTACCTCGCGCAGCAGCAGGCCGCTGATGGTGCGCTCCAGGTGCGGGGACGGCACCGCCAGCTGGCGCCGCAGTTCCTCGAACGCCAGCGGCGGCTCGCCGTCCAGGAAGCGCCGGCCGACCAGCGCCATCAGGCGCAGCGCCAGGAACTCCGCCGCGCGGCTCGACGGCGGGGGCGGATCGGCCGCACCGGGCAGGAAGCGCGGATACTGCACGTAGAAAGCCAGGCGGCAGCCCATCAGGATGATCAGCCAGCCGACATAGATCCACAGCAACAGCACGATAAGGATGGCAAAGCCGGAATAGATCGCGCTGTAATTGGTATTGGCGACGAAGGTGGCGAAAGCGGCGCTGGCACTCTGCCAGACCACCCCGCCGAACACGCCGCCGATCGCCGCCGCCCGCATCTGCACCCGGGTGTTGGGGATGTAGGAGTAGATGAAGCCCAGCACGCCGATGATCAGCAGGTAGGGCACCATCTTGGTCAGGAACAGGATCAGGCTGCCGAACGGCTCGATCGCCATCACGTCCATCACCACATGGTTGCTGCGCGCCGAAGCGGTCATGCCGAG
>Ga0302314_10006793_pt1 | contig 20657 bp, 10 predicted proteins | sample III_Palsa_N2_3_FD_200533 | JGI IMG/M metagenome (GOLD analysis project Ga0302314, IMG submission 200533) | Peat permafrost microbial communities from Stordalen Mire near Abisko, Sweden - III_Palsa_N2_3 | ecosystem: Environmental > Terrestrial > Soil > Palsa > Peat permafrost | place: Sweden... | reverse complement strand
CGTCCTTGTCCCCCACTCCCGCCTTTTCCGTGACGTCCTCGAACTTGTAGCCGCCAAGGTTCCTGAAGAGGCGGCAGCTCTCGGTCTTGCTGACGACGAAGATGTCGGGCCTGCCGTCGTTGTCGTAGTCGCCGATGGCCACGCCCGTGCCCACGGCGCCGACGTCAAACTCATGGATCCGATCCGCCCACACCCGGGGATCGCGGTAGCCGCCCGCGGTCGCGACCGGGTCGGCGTAGCTGTTCTCCGTCACTATGCCCGATTCGGACGGGGTAACCTCGCTGAACAACGTGGATCCCTTTCGGGCAGCGCGCGGGGTGAAGGGAACCTCACTGATGCCGCCCTGGGAAGCCGCTGGCCTCGTCGGCGCGGCCGTGTCCCCCAACAGGCTCGCCGGGCGCGCCAGCACCACGACGCCCCCCGTCGCGAGAAGCTCCAGGAATTGCTTGCGGTTCATGCGGGAGGGGCCTCCACCGCCTGCGCCCCTGACTCGGGCTCGAAGTCGTGGATCGACTCGAGCCCCCATGGCCAGCGCACCCGGATACGGCGCGGCGCGTTGCCATCGCGCCATCCGAAGAAGCACGCGGCCGTGGACTGCGAATAATAGCCCGAGCCGGCGTGGACCTCCGCGGATTGGTTTGAGCCGTCCGGATGCTCCACCGCGACACGGGCGCCGAATGCGGCCGCGTTGCCCGCGCGCCCGCGAAGCACGATCCTCACGGAGTTGCCGCCGGCAACGGTGCCGTTCCTGAACGCGAGGGTCGTGCCATTGTTGCGCGAGACGAGCAAATCCGGCCACCCGTCCTGGTCCATGTCGACGAGGACGAGGGCCTTGGCGTCGCCGGTCACGACGATGCCGCTCTCGGCCGCCGGGACTGCGCCAAATCCCCCGCGCCCGTCTCCGCGTAGCAGCAGCCCGATGCCGCCGTCGAAGCGGCCCACGGCGGGGATCGGCGAATATGAGTTCTGGACGAGGCAGATGTCGGCGTGGCCGTCGCCGTCAAGGTCGCCCGCAACGATGCCCTGCGCCGGCGCTACCTGCGCCAGCCGCGGGAGCGGCTCGAAGCGGTGCGTGCCGTCGGGCTGGCTGAGGAACACGCCGCTTCGGAACTCGGTGGCCTCGAAGCGCTGCGCGGCCGAGAGCTTGTCGGCGCCCAGGATCTCCCCGAGGGTCGCCCGCGAAAAATAATCGTTCCTCGGATACTTTTTCAGGATGGACGGAATGACCGCCCCCAGGTCGCGCCGCGTCCTCCACGGATACTCGCGGCCCCCCTCAAAGCAGGCCTCGATGATCTGCGCCACGCCATCGCCCTTGAAGTCCCCGTAATAGAGGACCGCAGGCTGATCCGGGCTTGCCCGGTACTGCGTGTTCAGGCCGACATTTCCGACGACGTAGTCGGGCCGCCCGTCTCCGTTGAAGTCGGCCGAGGCGATTGAGGTCCACCAGCCGGCGCCCGCGGCGGAAAATCCGGACCGGTCGCTCCAGTCCTCGAAGCCCCTCCCCTGGTTGTTGTGGAAATACCTGACGGTCCCCCATTCGAGCGTCAGCAGGAGATCGGGCCAACCGTCCCCGTCGACGTCGCTCCACAGGGCTCCCGTCACCATGCCGACGCGGCGCAGCCCGGGCGCGAGGGCGTCGGTCACGTCCTCGAACCGTCCCCCGCGGTTGGCGAGAAGCGCGCTCGCCGGAGCAAGGGGATACTGGCCGGGTTCCACCCTCCCGCCGATGAACACGTCGAGGCGGCCATCGCGGTCGAAGTCGCAGGCCGCCACGGCGCCCGCGCTGATTGCCAGTGGCGGAAGCGAACCCTGCGGTGCGTCCCGGAAGGAACCGCCTCCCTCGTTCAGCAGCAGGCGCGGCTGGTAGTCCGCCGCCCCGGCAGGAAGGCTGGTGCCCGCGCGCGTCACGAGGAGGTCGTTCCTTCCGCCCCCGTCGGCGTCGAAGAGGAGGACCGGCCCGTCGCTGAGCGGCCCCGAACCCGCGAGCGACGCGGCGTCGGCGGCGCCGAAGCGGAATGAAGCCATGCCCAGGAGCAGCCTCGCGGGATCCGGGGGCGTGCCCCCGAGGACGACATCGTCCCTCCCGTCCCCGTTCACGTCGCCCACCGCGAGGGCCGGCCCGCGCCGGTTCTGGCGCATGGGAAGCAGAGGCTGGGCTATGGTCTCGTCGACCAGGGTCTCCCTCGAGCGAAGGCTGAATCCCCTGGAGGCACCCACCTCGGTGAACTGTGGCGCCCCGGCCGCGGGCGTATCCGGCGCAGGGATGCCCGCCGGCTCCGTGATCGTGAATCTCCTGTCGGCCGCCAGGCCCGCAAAGGCCTGCACGGCGCCGCTCGGCCAGGTGACGACGAGGCGCTTCACGCCCGCGTCGCCGCCAAGCCCGAAATGGAGGATCGGCTCGGAGCTCGACATGATGCCGCGCGCCAACACGAGCGTGCGCACCTGGATTCCCGAGTCGGTCTCGATCCTCACCGTCGCGCCGACGCCGAACCGGTTTGACCGGGTGCCACGCAGGGCGACCACGATCCTGTGTCCCGTGTCGCAGTCGTTGCGCAGCAGCGTCACGCCCCCGTGGTAGTTCGCGTAAACGATGTCGAGGTTGCCGTCGCCATCCAGGTCACCCAGGGCGGCGCCAAAGCTGATGCCCCGCTGGTTGAGCCCCCAGGCGCCGCTCACGTCCTCGAACCGCAGGTCCCCGAGGTTCCTGAAAGCGAGGTGCTGCTCGGGCATCTCCGGCGATGCGCGCTCGATGGCGACCTTCGCCTCGGGCGAGTCGGCCATCATCATCCGGGCCAGGAGATCGGCGTTGTTGGTCTCCCGGTACATGCCGTTCGTCACGAAGACGTCCAGGCGCCCGTCATTGTCGAGGTCCTCGAGGCGGACGGACCATGTCCAGCCCGTCGCCGCCAGGCCGGCCATGCACGCCGCCTCGAGGCAGCGCCCCGTGCCCGTGTTGATGTAGAGCGCATTGCGCATGTACTCCGGGGCATCGGCGGAGTCGTCCGGCGGGTCGGAGAGCAGGCGCCGCGAATTCGCCATAGTGCGCTGGTCCTTCTGGTGCGTCGTGGCGGCCATGTCCGCCACGAAGAAGTCCACGAGGCCGTCGTTGTTCACGTCGCCCAGGTCCGCGCCCATCGACGAGAAGGGCATGTGCGGCACGACCGAGTTGATCACGTCGCGGAACGTCCCGTCGCGGTTGTTGTGGTAGAGCTTGTCCGGCGGGGTGAAGTCGTTGGCGACGTATAGGTCCGGCCAGCCGTCGCCGTCGTAGTCCCACCAGATGGCCGAGTGGCCCTGGGCCTTCCCGCTGATTCCCGCCCTCTCCGTGACGTCGGTGAATGTGCCGTCGCCGTTGTTGCGGAAAAGGTAGTTCCGCTGCGGGTTGGCCCTGGCGGCGGACTCGGGCGCGTTGGTTTGGATGAAGACGTCCAGCCAGCCGTCCCGGTCGAAGTCGCAAAACGCGGCCATCACGCAGCCGTCATTCACGGCGAGCCCGCGCGCGGCGGCCTCCTCCCTGAACGTGCCGTCGCCCTGGTTCATGTAGAGCAGGTTGGGGGCGCCGTAGCGGCAGACGTAGATGTCGAGGAGCCCATTGTTGTTGGTGTCGACGAACGTCGCCCCCTGCTTCCAGACGCCCGCCGCATCGCCCTTGTCTCCCACCCCGGCCCTGGCGGTGACGTCCTCGAATTTCCAGCCGCCGAGGTTGCGGAAAAGCCGGCAGCTCTCGGTCTTGCTGACGACGAAGATGTCGGGGAGCCCGTCGCCGTCGTAATCCCCGATGGCGACACCCGTGCCGATGGAGCCGACGTCGAACTCGTTGAAGCGCGTGCCCCACATGCTCGGGTCCGCATACCTGTTTTCCGTCACGACGCCCGTCAGCTCGGGCGCAAGCAGCTTGAACATCGTCTCCCCACGCCTTCCTTCCCGTGAGGCCAGCGGCTCCTCCGTGATTCCGGGCGATCCGGGACTTCCGGGCTGGCGCGGGCTGGCCGCGTCCCCAAGCAGCCCCAGGGGCCGGCCCATGAGGACCGCGCCGCCCGTCGCCATGAGCTCGATGAATTTCTTCCTGTTCACGGGTTTACGAAAGCGGTCGGCATCACGTCGTCGGAGCCTGGATCACGAGCGTCCCAGACTGCCTCGGCACGCCGTGCCTCGAGGAGGCTCCCGAGGGCCATCGGACGTCGATGTGCGCGAGCGGATTGGCCGTGGTCGACCCGAAGAAGGTCCCGGGCGCCGACTGCGAGAAGTAGCCCGAACCGGCCTGGACCTCGGCAGTCTGGGTGGAACCGTCACCCGACACGGCCGACAGGCGCGAACCCACCCCATTGGGATTGCCGGCGGGGCCCCTGAGCGCGACGCGCAGCGAGTTCCTGCCGGCCACGGTCCTGTTGCGAAAGGCGAGCGTTGTTCCGTTGTTTCTCGTGACAAGCAGGTCAGGCCAGCCGTCGCCCTCCAGATCGATGGCCGCGACGGCCTTCGCGTCCCCGGGCACGACGGCGCCGCAGTCGCGCAGGGGCACGGCGACCATCCCCCCCTTCCCATCGCCGCGGAGCATTTGGCCCAGGCCGCCGTCAAATCGGCCCACGGACGGGATCGGCGAGTAGGAGTTCTGCCCCGCATAGATGTCCGCAAAACCGTCACCGTCCAGGTCGCAGGCGACCATGCCCTGCGCGGGTGAGATCTGCGCGAGGCGGGGCAGCGGCTCGAAACGGAACGTGCCGTCGGCCTGGCTCAGGAAGACGCCGCTGCGGAATTCGGTGGCCTCGAATCGCTGGGCCGCGGCGATCCTGTCCTCGCCGAGGATCTCGCCCAACGTGGCGCGCGCAAAATAGTCGTTCCTGGGAAAACGCTTCAGCACGGACGGGATCATGGCGCCCAGTTCCTTCCTCGTCCGCCGTGGGTATATGCGGTCGCCCTCGTGGTACGCCTCCACGAGCTGGCGAGATCCGTCGCCCCTGAAGTCCCCGTAAAATAGCAGCGCGGGACGCCCCGGGGCCGCATGGTAGGGCGTGTTGAGGCCGACATTCCCCGCGACGTAGTCCATGCGCCCGTCGCCGTTGAAGTCCGCCGCCGCGACCGAGGTCCACCAGCCCTTTCCCGCGGCGGCGAAGCCAGCCCGCTCGGTCCAGTCCTCGAGGCCCCGGCCCTGGTTGTTGTGGAAATAGCACACGTTGCCCCACTCGAGCGTCAAGATGAGGTCCGGCCATCCGTCCCCGTCGACGTCGCTCCACAGAGCCGACGTCACCATTCCCAACGTGGCCAGAGCGGGTGCGAAGGCAGCGGTGACGTCCTCGAACCGGCCGCCGCGGTTCGCGAGGAGCGCGCTGCGCGGGGCAAGCGGGTATTGCCCGGGCACGACGCGACCCCCGATGAAAATCCCCAGCCTCCCGCTGCGGTCAAAGTCGGCGGCGGCCACGGCACCCGCGCTCATGGGCAGCGGCGGGAGCGCGCCGTCCGGCGCCGGCGTGAACGCACCCGCTCCGTCGTTGAGAAAGAGTCTGGGCTGGTAGGCTGCCGACCCGTCGGGCAGGCTGCTGCCCCCCCGCGTCACGATCAGGTCGCACCTGCCAAGGCCGGCCGCGTCGAAAAGGAGGACGGGTCCGTCGTTGAGCACCGGGTCCGCCGCCCCCGGGATCGCCTTTGCTGAGAATCTGCCGTCGGCCCCGTTGATCAGCACCCGCGCGGGATCCGCTGTCGTGCCTCCCAGCACGAGGTCGTCGCGGCCGTCCCCGTTCACGTCTCCCACCGCGAGCGACGGGCCCCGGCGGTTCTGCCGCATGGGCAGGAGCGGCTCCTGCTCGGTCTCGTCCACGGCCGCCTCGCGCGATTGAATCGCAAACCCGATGGCGGCGCTGACATCGGCGAATTGCCCCACGGCCTGGGGCGCGGGCACCCCGATCGCGGCCGGCCCGGACGGCTCCGTGACGGTGTATTTCCTGTCCGACTCAAGGCCCGTGAACACCTGGGTGTGCCCGCTCGGCCAGGACACCTCCATGCGCCTGATCGACGTGTCGTCGCCGAGACCGAAGTGCAGGATGGGCTCCGAGTTGGAGAGGATGCCCCGGGCGAGTACGAGCGAGCGGACCTGCACGCCCGAGTTCGTCTCTATCCTCACGGTCGAGCCGACGCCAAAGCGGTTGGACCTGGAGCCGCGCAGTGCCACCGTGATGCGGTGTCCCGTGTCCGACTCATTGCGCAGCAGCGTGACGCCGCCTTCGTAGTTCGAGTAGACGACGTCGAGGGTGCCGTCGCCGATGAAGTCGCCGAACGCCGCCCCGAAGCTCACGCCCTTCTGGTTCAGGCCCCATGCCGCGCTCGCGTCCTCGAACTGGAGGTTGCCGAGGTTGCGGTAGGCCAGGTGCTGCTCGCTGAGGACCGGGCTCGCCCTCTCGATCCTGACCTTCTCGTCCGCGCTGTCGGCCAGCTCCTTGCGCGCCGTCAGATCCGCGTTGTGGGTCTCCCGGTTCATCCCGTTCGTCACGAACAGGTCCAGCCGACCGTCGTTGTCCAGGTCCTCGAGGCGCACCGACCATGTCCAGTCGGTGGCCGACAGCCCCGCGAGGCACGCCCCCTCGAGCATCCTCCCGGTCCCTGTGTTCAGGTACAGCGCGTTGCGCATGTACTGCGGGGCTGCCGTCGAGTCGTCCGCAGGGTCCTTCAGGAAGCTGCGCATGACGGCGATCGTCCGCTGGTCCTTCTGGTGCGTCGTGGCGGCCATGTCCGCGACAAAGAAATCAATCAGGCCGTCGTTGTTCACGTCGCCCAAGTCCGAGCCCATGGAGGAATAGGGCATGTGCGGCACGACCGAGTCTATCGCGTCGGTGAACGTCCCATCCCGGTTGTTGCGGTAGAGCTTGTCGGGCGCGGCGAAGTCGTTCGCCACGTATAGGTCCGGCCAGCCGTCGCCGTCGTAGTCCCACCAGGTGGCCGAATGGCCCTGGGCCTCTCCGGAGATCCCGGCCTTGTCCGTGACGTCTGTGAACGTGCCGTCCCCGTTGTTGTGGAAGAGGTAGTCCCGCTGGCCCGAGGGGTGCTCCTCGGCGTCGAGGATGTTCGTCTGGATGAACACGTCCAGGAACCCGTCCCGGTCATAGTCGCAGAACGCGGCCATGACCGACGCATCCTTAACGGCTAGCCCCCGTGCGGCCGCCTCCTCCTTGAACGTGCCGTCACCCTGGTTGATGTAGAGCAGGTTCGGCGCGTTGAACCGGCAGACGTAGATGTCGAGCAGGCCGTTGTTGTTCACGTCGACAAAGGTCGCCCCCTGCTTCCATTCGTCGACCGCTTGGCCCTTGTCACCCACGCCGGCCCTTTCGGTGACATCCTCGAACCTCCAGTTTCCGAGGTTTCGGAAAAGCCGGCAAGTTCCCGTCTTGCTGACGACGAAGATGTCGGGCCTGCCGTCCCCGTCGTAGTCGCCGATCGCGATCCCCGTGCCTATGGAGCCCGTCTCGTTCTCGCTGTAGCGCGCGCCCCACATGCGGGGATCGTCGTAGTTGTTCTGCGTCACGACGCCCGTCTCCTCGGGCGGAAGGACCCGGAACAGCGTCGGGCCCCTCGGTCCGGGGCGCGGGGCGAGCGCCTCGAAGGAAATGCTCCCGTCCCTGGCAGCGTCTCCCGTCAGGGGAACGGTGCCCTGCGGGGCCCCGAGCAGGGCCATGGGCCGCCCCGCGAGCACGATCCCTCCCGTGGCCATGATCCCGATGAACTTCTTGCGATTCATGGGGGCTCAGGAATCACGGCAATTCGGGGCGGCGGGCATTGACGACGAAAGAAGGACAATCCTCGCGTTGCGGAGTCAAGGACGCTGTGGCCGCTGCGCCGGCCCGTGACTTTGCTTGCCGAGAAATTGGCCATACGATTGCCTCGGCCCCTCCCGCAACCGCGGCGAGTGCCACACCCCGAATGAGACTACCCTCCAGGATACCGAATCGCGCATGGCTGCTGATCCTGGTCCTCGCGCTTGGTTTCACGGCGTGGAGCGACCACGCGAGGCAGAGGCGCGTAGAATTCGTCTCGGGCGTCGCGAGGGACGGGGCCGTGGTCGACGCGTCATCCCCCTCCGGCTATGCCGACGGGAAGCGCTGGTTGATCGTGCCCGAGCACAACAACCCGACCTACCAGTGGATCGAGGAGACCCAGCTCATGGCCGCGCGCGGGGACTGGCGGGTGCGCTTCGTGGACTACGAGAACGCACCGACCGGCCGCGAGGTGCACACGGCTTCGCCCTACCGCTGGTGGCTTGTCCTCGTGGCGTGGGTGGACCACGCGGCCTCGGGGCGTCCCATGGGCCTCGCCATCGAGCATGCGGCGCTCTTTGCGGATCCGCTGCTTCACCTCCTGTTCCTCGGTACGGCGGCACTCTTTGTCGCGTTGACCCTCGGCACCTTCCCCGCGGCCCTGACCGCCGTCGGCGTGGCGACACTCTATCCCTTGGCGGCTACGTTCCTTCCCGGAGTCGCCAACGACTTCGGCCTCTCCCAGGTCCTCGCATTCTGGAGCGTGCTGCTCGCCGTCGCCGGATCCCTGAGCGAAAAGAACCAGCGCCGCCTCTTCATCGCGGCCGGCATCGCCGGAGGGTGCGGCCTCTGGATCAGCGCCGCGCTTGAGGTTCCCATGCTGTTGGGCATCGCCGCAGGCGGCCTTGCAGCCGCCCTCCTCACTCGACGGGCAGCCACGCGTGGCCCCGCGCCCTGGCGCGCCTGGGCATTCGCCGGCGCCGTGACCAGCCTGCTCGCCTACCTCGTCGAGTATTTTCCGGCAAACATGGGCCCGCAGCTGAGGGTCAACTACCCGCTCTACGGCATCGCATGGCTGGGAGTCGGCGAGATCCTCTGGCGCGTCTCGGCGTGGTGCCAGGGCCAGAGGCCGTTCACCAAGGCGCGCGACATAGCGGCCTGGGCGCTTTCCCTGGTGGCCGCGGCCTCGCTGCCGATCGGGATATCCCGCTACGGCAACAGCTCTTTTCTCGCAGGGGACCTGCTCTCGAACCGCCTCACGAACCTGCCCGATGGGATCGTTGCCGGGAGCCTGCACGCGTGGGCGCAGCGCGACGGTCCGACCGCAGGCCTCGCCGCCACCTGCCTGCCCGTCCTGCTCCTCGTTCCCGCGGCATGGCTCTTTCTGCGCGCGGGCACGCGGCCGGCGGCGCGCGCGGCATTGGGCATCGCCCTGGGCGCGGTCGCCGCGTCCCTCGTCCTCGCGGCGTCGCAGCTGCGCTGGTGGAACACGCTGGACGCATCGCTGCTCGTCCTGATTATTGCCTCGGTTTCCAGTCTGCCCAGGACGCCCGACCCGGTATCCGCCCACTGGGCCTGGGGGGTGGGTCTCGGAGCCCTGGCCCTTCTGGGCGTCACGCAGCTCCTGCCGCGGGAGATGGGCTCGGCCAACGACATCAAGTTCACAAGGGCCGAGGTCGAGGGCCTCTACGAGCGGGCCCTCTCGCAGTGGATCGCGGACCACGCGGGACCGGACGGGGCGACGGTGCTTGTCCCCCCTTTCCGCACGTCGAGCTTCTGCTTCTATGGCGGCCTTCGGGGACTGGGAACCCAGAACTGGGAGAACAGGGACGGGCTCTCAGCCACATTCCGCATCGTGAATTCGACGCGGCCCGACGAGACGCTCGCCCTGGTCAACCAGCGCGGCGTGACCCACATCGTCGTGCCGTCCTGGGACAGCGACCTCGACGACTTTGCCCGCCTCGGCCTCAAGCAGCCCCTCGACTCCTTCATCTACGCGCTCCACCGGACCGATGGCGGCATCTTCAGTTGGCTGCGCGCCCTGCCCTACAACCTGCCGGAGATCGCGGGTTTCAGCGAGCAGTCGGTCCTGGTCCTCGAGGTGACGGACGAGACGGACCCGGCCACGCTGCGCAGCCGGCTCGTCGAGTACCTCGTGGAGATGCACCAGATCGACCAGGCCTCCTACTCAAGCAAGGCCCTGCTGAAATATCCCTCCGACCTGGGCGCCCTGGTCGCACTGGCGCAGGTGGCCAAGGCGCGGGGCGACGAGGACGGGTTTGCGGCAGCCGTGAAGGCGGTGGTCGCAAATCTTGCGACTGGTACTGAAAGGGCTCTCCCATTTGACCGGCGCGCAAGCCTGGCCGTCGTGCTCGCCCTGGGGGGCCACGACGACCTCGCGCTCGCGCAGGTGAACCGGTGCCTCTCCGAGATCGACGCCGCCAAGATACGTTACCTGACGACCGGATCCCTGTATCACCTGCTCGTTCTGTGCAGGCACTATAACACGGGAATTTCAGACCCGAATTTGCAGGCCCTTTCGCTGAAACTGTTGCCTTCCGAGCTAAGGGAGCGTCTTTGACCGCGCAAATGTTCCAGCACAACCCCAGGTCCGCGATCATCGTCCCGTGAAAGCCATCAGCCTCGAGGAGCCCGGCCGCCTCAAGGCCGTGGAATTGGCGCCAGCCGCCTCGCCCTCGGGGGGCGAAGCCCTCGTCGCCGTGCGGCGCATCGGGGTATGCGGGACGGACATCCACGCCTTCGGGGGCAAGCAGCCCTTCTTCACCTATCCGCGCATCCTCGGCCACGAACTCGGGGTCGAGGTCGTCGCCGTCGGGGCCGGCGTCGCCAACGTGAAGCCTGGCGACAGCTGCGCCGTCGAGCCCTACCTGAACTGCGGCAGATGCATCGCGTGCCGGACCGGCAAGCCCAACTGCTGCACGGCGCTCAAGGTCCTCGGGGTGCACGTGGACGGCGGCATGAGGGAGCAATTCTCTCTCCCGGCGGAGAAGCTCCATCCTTCGGAGGCGCTCACCCTCGACCAGCTCGCGCTGGTGGAGACACTCGGAATCGGGTGTCACGCGGTCGAGCGGGCGAGAATCGAGAAGGGAGAATTCGCGCTCATCATCGGCGCGGGCCCCATCGGCCTGGCCACGGTGCAGTTTGCCGCCGCGGCCGGGGCGCAGGTGATCGTCCTCGATGTGAACGAGTCGCGCCTTGAGTTTTGCAGGCGCCAGCTCGGCGTCAGCTATGCGCTGAGCCCGGGAGGCGCCGACATCGCCGACGGGATCCGGCGATGCACCGGCGGCGACATGCCCACCGCGGTCTTCGATGCCACCGGCAGCCCAAAGTCGATGGCGTCGTCGTTCGATTTGCCCGCCCCTGGCGGCCGGCTCGTCTTCGTGGGGCTGTTCCAGGGCGACGTGACCTTCAATGACCCGAGCTTCCACCGGCGCGAGCTGACCCTGATGGGAAGCCGCAATGCGCTGCCGGAGGATTTCAGGAGAATTATCCGACTGATCGAGGCGGGACGTATCGACACGACGCCATGGATCACGCACCGCGCCAGGCTTGGAGAGGTCGTCGAGCGCTTCCCCTCCTGGACGCTCGCCGAGACAGGGGTCATCAAGGCGATGATCGAGGTCTGACGCGGATGCGCCCGGGCGGCCCTATTTCGGATTACGGTCAAGTAACACAAGGATCGTTTCCTCAGCGCTGCCGCGTTCTACAAGGGTCATGACCCCTACCCTACTCCGCGGGGCAGCGATGCTCTCCCTGCTCGCGTCCCTAGCCCTCGCAAGCAAAGGCCAGGAGACGCAGCTGACCGTCCAGGCCGACCAATCGGGCCCCGTCATCAACAAGAACATCTACGGGCAGTTCTCGGAGCACCTGGGCCACTGCATCTACGACGGTATATGGGTCGGGCCGGATTCCCCGATCCCGAACACGAACGGCTATAACACGGCCGTGATGGAGGCCCTCAAGAACCTGAAGGTGCCGCTCCTTCGGTGGCCTGGCGGCTGCTTCGCGGACGAGTACCACTGGAAGGACGGCATCGGACCCGTTGAGAAGCGGCCGTCCATGTACAATTCCCACTGGGGCGGCGTCGTTGAGAACAACCATTTCGGCACGCACGAGTTCCTCAACATGTGCGAGATGCTGGGCATCGAGCCCTACGTGTGCCTCAACGTCGGGAGCGGCACCGTTCAGGAGGCCATGGAGTGGGTCGAGTACATGACCTCGGACGCCAGCTCGCCGATGGCGAACCTGCGCCGGGCGAACGGCAGGGACAAGCCCTGGAAGGTCCACTACATCGCCGTCGGAAACGAGAGCTGGGGATGTGGCGGGGACATGAGGCCCGAGTTCTACGCCGACAACTTCCGCAGGTTCAACACGTTCATCAAGAACTACCAGGGCGGCCCCGAGAACGCGATCCAACGCGTCGCCTGCGGACCGAATGACGCCAACTACGAGTGGACGGACACGCTGATGAAGCTCGCCGGCAAGGACATGGACGGCCTGTCCCTGCACTACTACACGATCCCCAGCGGGGACTGGAAGAAGAAAGGCTCAGCCACGGCCTTCAGCCGGGACGAATACTTCAACACGCTCGGCAACACGCTCAAGATGGAGGAGCTGATCGAGAAGCACTCGGCGATCATGGACAAGTACGACCCGGAGAAGCGGGTCGGCCTCGCTGTGGATGAGTGGGGCATCTGGACAGATGTCGAGCCGGGCACCAACCCCGGCTTCCTGTTCCAGCAGAACTCAATGAGGGACGCGGTGCTCGCGGCGCTGAACCTGCACATCTTCCAGGCCCATGCGGACCGCGTGACCATCGCCAACATCGCGCAGATGGTGAACGTCCTCCAGGCGATGATCCTGACCGACCATGACAAGATTGTCCTGACGCCGACCTACCACGTCTTCGAGATGCTGAACGTCCACCAGGGGGCGACCTCGCTCCCGATCAAGCTGACCAGCGCGTATCTCCCGGGCACCTCGCAGAAGATCCCCACGGTCAGCGCCTCTGCGTCGCGCGACGCGTCGGGAAAAATCCACATCTCGCTTGTCAACACGAGCCTGGACGGAGCGGTCACGGTCGCCTGCAACGTCGTCGGGGCGGACCTCCACGCGCCGGTGGGGCGCATCCTGACCGCCGCGGACATGACGGCGCACAACACCTTTGACGCCCCGCACATGGTCGAGCCTGTCGCCTTCAACGGGGCGACGGTCTCCGGCGGAAGCCTGAACGTGGTGCTCCCCCCGCTCTCCGTCGTCGTCCTCTCGCTCTAGGCGGGAATCGCGCTCGCGCGGGGCTTCGGGCGCCGACCCCCGGCATCCGCCCCGCGCACCGACGCGCCATCGACCCAGCTGGCCCCGATCAGCGTGGCACGCGGGAATTCCTGGACCCCGGGCTCATTGTTGTGGATCTGGCTGACAACCATGTCCACGGCGGCCTCGCCGGTCACGAGGTTGTGCTGATGCATTCCTGCGATGTCCGGCCTCGAGCTGCGCCACTCGAGCTGGATGACGCCGACGTCCTCGGGGATCCTCTTTCCCGCCGCCTTCAGCCAGCCGACAACGCTGTTGTAGAGGGTGAAGACAACGTCGGGACGATGCCGCACGAGCCACGTGCGGAACATATTGGCGCGGCCCGGCCCGTTCACCTCGCCGAACACCGGAATCTGCTGGGCCTTCGGGAGCATCCGCCGGCCAGTCAGGTAGCCGGCGGAGAAGCGCCTCTCGACAAGGGCGTCGATGACGTCGTCGAGCACGAGGCCGGGCCTCTTGTATCCCAGGGACACCGCCTTCTCGAAGGCGATGAGCGCGAGGTTGTAGTGGTCCACGCAGCAGTAGGAAAGGGCCGGGTCGCGGGTGCGCACGCCCGTCACGACGCACGGCAGCTTCGACCACACCGGCTCCAGCGCCGCAGGCAGGTGATTCGTGTCCATGAGCCCCACCAGGATGAGACCCTTGATCCCCCTCGCCGTGAGGATGCGCAGCAAGCGCTCGGCCGTGAGCTCGGGATCGTGCAGCCAGAACCGGTCGAAGTCGTAGCCCAGGCTGGCCGCGCGCCTTTCACAGCCCTCGACGTAGATCGGAATCGTGGGGTGCTCGCGGAAGGCCGCCGGGTCGAGGTTCGCGTTCACGAGAGCGAGCTTCGCCTGGAGCCGGCTCGTGCGCGCGGACCTGAGCTGGGCCATGAGCTGCGACACGACGGCATTGGGCCTGTAGCCCAGCTTCTCGGCCACCGCGGCTATCCGCTCCCGCGTGCCCAGCGGAATCTGGGAGCTGCCGCGCAGGCCGAGCGAGATGGTGTTCTTGGAGTAGCCCATCTCCTTGGCGATGTCTCTGAGGGTGGGGCGGGGCATGGTCGGGCGGCTGCGGCCCACAAATCCCCCACTTCCGCCTAACGGTCAAGTGCGGGCGTCGCCCGGCGCCTAATCCGTCTTCCTGTCCTCGACCGTCCGGGGAATGCCGATCTCCACGTCCCCGCTCGGCACATTGCGGACGTCGAGGAGAAGCCCGTCGACCTGGTGCCCGTAATATCCAGCTGCGATCCTGCCCATCGCGGGAAGCGCCGCCGTGAAATTCTGGCCAATCGCTGAGATGCTGACGTGGGACGACCAGAGGAGTCTCGGCTTGGTCCCATGAATCCTGCCCTCCCTGATGGAATTGAAGTCGTAGGCCATCAGGATGAAGAAGTAGCGCTCCGAGCCGAGGTCGTCCCTGAGCTGCCGGTCTTCCTCGCTCATGCTGCTTGGGTACGCGGCGCTGCGGTACTCCTCCTTGCGGAACTCGCCGAGGAACCCGATCAGCTGCGCGTTCTCCGCGACGTTCGTCCCGGCCTTCGCCGACTTGGTCTCCATCACATCCAGGTCTGAATTCACGAATCCTGGGTCCGCGATGGATGATTTCTGGAGGCCCGAGTTGTAGGTTGCGAGGTCCGCCATCAGGCGGTCCATGTCGGCCTGCCCGTTCGTGGCGTCATCCTCGACGGCGGTCATCCCCCAATGCACGACGATGAGCAGTTCCGCGCTCTTCGCGTCCCGCGAGGGAAAATAGCTCTGAACCGCAAGGCCGGGTGCCAGTTCCCGGGCGACTTCCGCGAAGGGCATTCGATCCAGGGACCCGTCCGTCTTGCCGCCGTCGAAGAAGCTTCCCTGTGCGAGCACATAGGTCTCGGGCTTCGCCTTCGCGCCGCGCTCCCCGAACTTCTGCGCGACATAGTCCTTGTCGGCGCCCGCCGCGATCGAAACGGGCTCGATGCCCCGGCTCCGGCTCGCAAGCAGCGCGGCACAGAGGAAAGCGCAACAGGCCAATGCGGAGCGGTGCATGAGAGGAAAGGACGAGGCCGGGCCCAAAAAGGGTTCCGGCAACGTCGCCGTTTTCGAGCCGGATGGCGAACCACAAATTCAATTCTCGCGAGGCCCCGGCTGCCGGCAGCCCGAGGAATAGGAGTTGAAACGCAAAGTTCGCCGACGCAGAACAACCGAATGCCCCATGCCGAAGAGCCGGTGCTCTCGCTGTTTGGACCGGCTTGCCGGCTGGCCAGGCTCGCGGCGCTGGTGGCAATGGGCGCGGCATTCTGGCCGAGGGACGCGAGCGCCGAAGCGGCAACGCGCGTCGGGGACGCGGTCTGCGCGGCCTGCCACCAGCAAAAAGCTCACTCATTCCACGAAACGGCCCATTTCAGGACATCCAGCGCACCCACGGCCGATAACATCCACGGGCAATTCACCCCTGGCTCCAACGTCCTCCTGTCGGTGAACCCGAACCTGAGGTTCACCATGGAGGCCAATGAAAAAGGATTCTACGAGACGGCCCACATGAAGACCTCCGAGACGGAGGAGCTCACCCGCTCGGAGCGCATCGATCTCGTCGTGGGCTCCGGCCGCAAGGGGCAGACCTACCTTTATTGGGACGGCGACCAGCTTTTCCAGCTCCCGATCTCCTACTGGACGCAGTTGAATGGCTGGGTCAACAGCCCGGGATACATAGACGGGACCGCCGACTTCGACCGGCAGATCGTGCCTCGCTGCCTTGAGTGCCATTCGAGCTCATTTGAGAACCGCCCGCCACCGGAGAACCGCTACAACACGGAGAGCCTTGTCCTCGGCGTAACATGCGAGAAGTGCCATGGTCCCGGCAGCGAGCACGTGGCCCGGTTCCAGCGCACGCCGGCACCGACCTCGCCCGAGGACTTCGCGATCGTCAACCCCGCCCGCCTCTCGCGCGCACGCCAGCTCCAGCTATGCGCGCTATGCCACGAGGGAGGCGGCACCGCGCTGCAGCCGCCGCTCTCGTATAAGCCAGGCGACGACCTGGCTGAGTTCATCGCCTTCGCGAAGCTCGCGCCCAACGCCAAGGTCGACGTGCACGCGAGCCAGGTCCAGCTCCTCGAGCGCAGCCGCTGCTTCCGGTTCAGCAGGACGCTCACGTGCATCACGTGCCACGATGTGCACACGACGCAGCGGGAAACGGCCCCCTATGCCGCCAAGTGCCTCTCCTGCCACAAGGTCGAGAACTGCGGCGAGTTCGCCATGCAGGGGCACGCCATCGACACGAGGTGCATAGACTGCCACATGCCGCTGCAGGAGACCGCCAAGATCGTCTCGCGCGTCGATGGCGAGACCGTGCGGCCCAAGGTGCGAAACCACCACATCGCGATATACCCAGACACCGCGGCCCCTTGACGGCGCAGGCACAAGGCGCATGTTCCGAGCGCACCCCGTTTTTTCTTGCCCGGATCGTCCTCGATCCCGCGTCGCGCCATGTGTCCAAGCCCAAAGAAGGAATCACCCCATGATAAACCTCACCCGCGTCCCTGGCCTGCTGCTCCTTTTCGCGCTTCTCGCTGCTCCCAGCTTCGGCGAGACCGATGTCCACGTTAAGCCCACGTCCGATCCCACCTTCTCTGAGCTGCCCCCCGCGCTCCCCCTGTGGAATGGCACGGCGCCCGGGTCCGAGGGTCACACCTCGCCGCTCCGGATGCGATGGGACAACTACGAGAGCACGTGGTACGCCACGATCACCAACGTCAACGTCCCCGCGATCATCCCGTTCCTGCCTCCCTCCGACAAGGCGACCCACTTCGCCGTCGTCGTCTGTCCCGGGGGCGGCCACAGGGATCTCGCCATGTCGCACGAGGGCTACGCGGTGGGCACCTGGCTCGCCGCCCATGGCATCGCGGCGTTCATCCTCGAGTACCGCCTCGCCCGTGCGCCCGACTCGCCGTACACGATCAACATCCACTCGCTCATGGACGCGCAAAGGGCCATTCGCACGGTCAGGAGCCGGGCGGCCGAGTGGAATGTCGACCCGCACCATGTCGGAATCATGGGGTTCTCGGCCGGCGGCGAGATCGCGGCCCTCGCGGCGACGGAGTTTGACAACCCCGTCAAGGGAACCAGCGACGCGATCGACGCCGTCGACTGCAGGCCCGACTTCCAGGCGTTGGTCTACCCCGGGCTTCCCAAGATCCTCCCGACCCCGCCGGCCAACACGCCGCCCGTGTTCTTCTGCGGGGCGCACAAGGACGAGGGCCACCTGACGCCGATGGTCCAGTACTACATCAAGCTGAGCGAGGCCGGTGTCTCGACGGAGCTGCACATCTACTCCACCGGCAACCACGGTTTCGGGATCCGCGACCTGGACATGCCTGCCTACTCGTGGATGGGCCTCTTCAAGACGTGGCTCGGCACCCTTGGCGCGGGAGCGGCGCCATGATCACCGCGCGGTCGTTCCTGTTCGGCGCAGTGCTCGGCGTCGCCGCCGCATGCGGCACGGCGATGGCGGATGGCTCCTCAAAGGAGCTCATCTACGTCGACTCGATCGGCGTCATGCGCTGGCGGACTTCGAATGTCGAGGTGGCGATGCTCGGCGCCAACTACTGCCTCCCATCGGCGTCGGACTACCGGGCTGCCGGCCAGGTCTCGACGGACCGCAAGAAGATGATCGACGACGACATGACCCACTTTGCGCGCATGGGCTGGGACGCCCTTCGCCTCAGCTTCTGGGGCGACTGGGAATGTTGCGACCGGGACGGCAACCTCATCCAGAACGACCACCTCGATCTCCTCGACTACCTGATTTCCGCGGCGAAGGGGCGCGACCTGCACATGCTGCTGAGCCCCATCGTGACCTATGACTCGACCTGGCCGGGCGCGGATGATCCAAGCGCCGTCGGATTCTCGAGGTACTACAAGAGGGAGGAACTGGGCACCAACCCAAAGGCCATCGCGGCGCAGGTCAATTACCTGAAGCAGCTCCTCAACCACGTGAACCCCTACACGAAGCTGGCGCTCAAGGACGAGCCGTACATCTGCTACGTCGAGCTCATCAACGAGCCGGCGCAGCATCCGCAGGACTTCGAAGGGTCGGTGAGTTACATCAACGCGCTCAACGACGCGGTGCGGTCGACCGGCTGCCAGAAGGTCACGTTCTTCAACTTCAGCCAGGATTTCGCGATGGCCCAGGCGATCGCCGCGTCGAAGGTCGACGGCATAACCTTCGCCATCTATCCGTCGGGCCTTGTCTCGGGCCACCAGCTCCACGGCAATTTCCTGCGCACCGTGGACAACTACGCGCCCATGCTCGCACCCGAGCTCCTCAATCGGCCCAGGCTGGTCTACGAGTACGACATGCCGGACGTGATCAGCGGCTACCACTACCCCGCGATGGTCAGGACGTTTAGGTCGGTCGGCGCTCAGTTCGCTGCCATGTTCTCCTACGACATGCTCGCCACGGCCCCCTACAATCTGGGCTGGCAGACGCACTGCCTGAACATGGTCTACACGCCGCAGAAGGCGGCCAGCGCCATCATCGCGAGCCAGGTGATGAGGAGGATCCCCCGGATGACGCCCGTGGCGCCCTACCCCGAGAACACCCGGTTCGGGGACTTCAGGGTCAGCTACGAGGAGAACCTCAGCGAGTTGGCGAGCAAGGACCTGTTCTACTACTCGAACAACACCCGCACGCGTCCCCCCGAGCCCGATGCGCTGCGAAAGATCATGGGCTTCGGATCTTCCCCGGTCGTCAGCTACGAAGGGTCGGGGCTCTATTTCCTCGACCGGATCGCGGTGGGCGTGTGGCGGCTCGAGGTCTACCCCGATGCCCTCCAGATCGACGACCCGTTCACCAAGACGAGCCCCGACCGCCTTGTCTTCCGCCTGATTACCCGCGCGTGGCCGATGACCGTCGCGCTTCCCGACCTGGGCGACGCATTCACGGTGAAGCCGCTCAACAAGGGCAATACGTATGAGACGAGGGCGTCGTCGTCGACCTTCAGCATCCGCCCGGGCGTCTACCTGCTCACCTCCTCGACCGAGGCGATGTCCGTGGCGCTACCCGACCGCCTGCCAGACGTCCCCTACTATTACGGCCTCCGGGAGTTTGTGTGCCCTGAGCCGCCGGATTTCCCGACAGCCGTCGTTGTCCGCAACCATGCTGCGTTCAACTCGGGCAAGCCCGTAACGATTACAGCCACGGTGGCCGCCGCCGACGAGCCCTCGAGCGTGAGCCTCAACGTCGAAGGATCGAAAACCTACGCGATGGCCCACGCGCGCGGGTACGAGTATGCGGTCACGCTGCCGGCTGGCTTGCTTCCCGAGGGGCCCTCGCGCTTCACCGTGAGTGTCTCGTCAAATGGAACAACGCTCGTCTTTCCCCATGACTCACCGGTGGTCTCCACCCGCGGGGAATCCTACGACCTGACCGTGGCGCGAGTGGACTCGCCCCTCGTCCTCTTCAATCCGGCGATCGATACGGACTATCTGGCCGTATCGCGAAGCGGGGAATCGCGGAACCTCCGCGAAAAGCCGATCGACGGAAGTGAACCAGACACAAAGGCTTATCCGTTCGGCTTCCCGTCCCGGGTCATGCCCGAAGACTTCACGGCTTCGATTTACGTCGGCGACCGCGTCGCCGACCGCGGCGCGGCGGTGTCCCGGGCCACGTCGGTGCGCATAAAGCTGAGAGCGCTTATTGCGCCGTCCGTCATGCGCCTGACCCTCGTCCAGAAGGATGGCACCGCGTGGAGCACAAAGGTGTTTGCGTCGCCGGAATGGCGCGACGTGGTTGTCCCCATTTCGGCGCTGCAACCGGCCCGGTCGGTGATGCTGCCGCAGGGTTATCCAGGCACTTGGGCGTATTGGTTGTCGGCTCCCGACGGCGCCGGTCCGATCGACCTGTCCCAGGTTGAGCGAATCCAATTCTCGATGAGGAGAGCCGATTTCGGGACGATCGCGTCTATCGATCCCAACCAGAGCACGGTGGGAATCGAGAGCGTCTCACTCCAGTTCTGATTCTGGAAAACCAGCCCGCTAGGCAGGAATCTAATGCCATGCATTACTTATCAAACTGTTTCCTTATTACCAATACTGTTGACATTTTAGTGAAAGACGGTCGTTTGTCGCCCTGCTTGGTCCAACGCTAACTCCAGCCCCAACAGACTCTTCCCGGTCGTTTCACGATGACAGGGCGTTCGGCTCCGGCGACTTACGAATTGCAATGCGGCACCCTATCGAAATTTTCCCGACTGCCGGGCTGGCGACACGCACGGGTTCCGTCACGGGCCGAAAGCGGTCGTTTTCCCGATTTTGGATGGGAATTGCCGCGGCAGTCTCTGGATTTGCCTGGTCGGCGCCCCATGCCTCGGCGCAGGCCCACGAGACCGAGCTCTTTGATTTCGGCTGGAAATTTCATCTGGGCGATGTCCCTGGCGCGGAGAATCCGGGACTTGACGACTCGGGGTGGCGAGCTCTCGACCTTCCCCACGACTGGAGCATAGAAGGGGCCTACGATCAGGCGGCGCCAACAGGGCCTTCAGGCGGATTCCTGCCCACAGGAATCGGCTGGTACCGGAAAACCTTCACGCTCGCTGGCGCCGCGGGCCGGGACGTTGCCATCCAGTTC
>Ga0302314_10006792_pt1 | contig 20657 bp, 23 predicted proteins | sample III_Palsa_N2_3_FD_200533 | JGI IMG/M metagenome (GOLD analysis project Ga0302314, IMG submission 200533) | Peat permafrost microbial communities from Stordalen Mire near Abisko, Sweden - III_Palsa_N2_3 | ecosystem: Environmental > Terrestrial > Soil > Palsa > Peat permafrost | place: Sweden... | reverse complement strand
ATCTCCGGCGCCTGATGCTGGATCAGGGCCGCAACCGGGCCGTCGACCTTCAGCTCCAGCACCCCGCCGACGCCAGCGCGGGGCCTGGACAGCTTGGAGGGCTCGGTGTGGGCGGCCAGGGTCTCGCCGACGATCTCGCGCCAGCGGGTGACCAGCGGGCCGGTCCCGGCGCCATATTTCTCGTCCAGCGCCTTGATCAGCCCCTGCAGCTGCCGCCCCGCCACCGGCGGCGGCCGCGGCGTGCGCCGGGTGCGCTTCACCGCCAATATGCGGAGCGCGTCTTCGGCGGATGGGAGGGGTCGTCGCATGGGTGGATGATAGCGCGAAAGGCGGCGGGCCGCGACGGGAAGCGGGGTCACGAATTTGACTTATTGTATCATGACTAATAATTATTGTATTACGATAATTTTTGTGACCCCATCCCGTTCATGACCGGAGGCTCCATGACCCATCCACCCCCGAAGCCGTCGCCCCGCCTGACCAAGGTCTGCGAGTGGCTCTGCCTGCTGTTTGCCGTCGGCCTGCCGATCGGCGTCGTCACCTTCTGGCTGGTCGGCAGCCCGACCGACCTCTACTCGGGCATCTTCGGCAGCGACATCATGGATGAGTTGCCCGTGGCGCCCGGACTCTGGCAGCGGGTGGCGGGCGCCGGCGTCATGCTGGCGCCGACCATCGCCCTGTCCATGGGCCTGCTGAGCGCCCGGCGCAGCCTCGGCCTGTTTGCTCAAGGCCAGTATTTCGTCGCCGAGGCCGTCGACGGCCTGCGCCGCTTTGCCTTCTGGGGCTTTTGGGCCGTCACCGGCAGCATCATCGCCCCCAGCGTGATCGGCGTCGTGCTCACCTGGGCCAATGCACGCGGCCATCGGGAGCTGACCATCTCCCTGCGGCCGGACCAGGTGCTGGGCCTGCTGGTCGCCGGTCTGTTCTGGATCATCGCCGGCGTGCTGGTGAAGGCGAACGGTCTGGCCGACGAAAACCGCCAGTTCGTCTGACGCGCGCATGGAAGTCGTCGTAACCCTCGATGTGATGCTGGCGACCCGCAAGGTCCGCTCAAAAGACCTGGCCGAATTCGTCGGCATCACCGAGGCCAACCTGTCCCTGCTGAAAAGCGGCAAGGTGAAGGGCATCCGGTTCGAGACCCTGGTGAAGATCTGCGAATTCCTGGACTGCGAGCCGGGGGACATTCTGAAGGTTCGCACGTGAGGGTCCGGCTCAAGTTCATCGCCGATAAGCAGTTCCCCGGCATAGAGTGTCAGCCGTGGAGCGGAAATTCATGTCGTCAGCAAACCCCATCATCGTCACCGGCGCCGCCGGCTTTATCGGCCGGGCCGTGAGCGAGCGGCTGCTGGATCGTGGCGAGACGGTGATCGGGGTCGATAATTTCAACGCCTATTACGAGCCGGCGTTGAAGACCGACCGGGCGGCGACGCTGGAAGGCCGCGACGGGTTTCGCATGGTGCGGATGGATGTGGCCGAGACCGAGGCCTTCGCCGCCCTGGTTCGGGAGGCCGGCGCGCGGCGGGTCGTGCATTTGGCCGCCCAGGCCGGCGTCCGCTATTCCATCGAACAGCCCTTCGCCTATGAACACGCCAACCTGCTGGGCCATCTGTCGGTGCTGGAGGCCTGCCGCCACGCGGCGGGGTTCGAGCATCTGGTCTATGCCTCGTCGAGTTCTGTCTACGGCGAGCGGCCATCGGCCGGGGCGTTCAAGGAGACCGAGGCGGCCGAGACCCCCTCATCTCTCTACGCCGCCACCAAGCGCGCCAATGAACTGATGAGCGCCTCCTATTCCCACCTCTACAAGCTGCCGCAGTCGGGCCTGCGGTTCTTCACCGTCTATGGACCGTGGGGCCGGCCGGACATGGCCTATTTCTCCTTTACCCAGAAGATCCTGGCCGGCCAGCCGATCGAGGTGTTCGGCCAGGGCCGGATGGCGCGGGACTTCACCTATATCGACGACATCGTCACCGGGGTGGTGGCCGCGCTGGACCATCCGCCGGCGGGCGGAGGCCATGAGGTGTTCAACATCGGCGCCGGGCGGCCGGTGGGGCTGATGGACATGATCGCGGTGCTGGAGCGGGCCTTGGGCGCCGAGGCGGTCAAGCAGATGCGGCCGATGCAGCCGGGCGACGTCACCGCGACCCACGCGGACATCTCAAAGCTGGCGGCCCTTACCGGCTACGCGCCAACGACGATGATCGAACAGGGCCTGCCCCGGTTCGCCGAATGGTACCGCGGCCGCTACGGCTGAGGATCGCTAGCCGCGCCTGTTCGTCATCCCGGGCGACCAAAGGGAGACCCGGGACCCAGGGTCGCAGCCCGGTCGCCTGGGTCCCGGCTCTTCGCTTCGCTACGGCCGGGAAGACGAGAAAGCTACTGCGCCGCCGCGCTGGAGGAGGCCGCCGCGCCGCTGGCCGGCGGGCTGACCGCATCGGCGGCGTCCTGGGCCTTCTGTTGCAGCTCGGCGCCGGACATCTCGCTGGAGGGCGCCGTGGTTTCCACCTGGGCCGCCGCCACGCCGTTGTCGGCGCTGGCCTTGCGTTCCGGATGGCAGCCGGCGGCGCCGAGGGCGACAGCGGCCAGCAAAGCCAAACCAATCAAAGGGGTCTTCATCGCATTCGCCTCGATCTGCGGTCACGGTTTTCAAAAGCTTGAGGCCGGCGAGGGTTCCCGTTTGGGCCGGCGTGTGAGGCGAGGAAGGTTTTGAACCACGAAGCACACGAAGGCGGCATGGCCCGCAAATAATAAAATGGACCCGTCTGCACGGCCGCTAAAATGGCGCTTCGCGCTTCTTCGCGTTCCTAGCCTTCCTCGAGCCGAAAACACCCTTCGTGCTCTTCGTGTGCTTCGTGGTTCAAAACCCCATCATCCACACCATAAGCGGCCACTTAAATAAATGTACGCAGAAGTTCACGTGCGCTTTCGGCCAGTTCGGGACGGTTCAGGGCGAAGGCGATGTTGGCGCGCAGCAGGCCCAGCTTGTCGCCGCAGTCGTAGGTGGTCCCGTCGTATTCCAGGGCGTGGAAGGCCTGGGAGCCCATCAGCTTGACCATGGCGTCGGTAAGCTGGATCTCGCCGCCGGCGCCTTTTTCGTGGGCTGCTAGTGCAGCGAAGATTTCTGGTTGAAGGATGTAGCGGCCGCTGATGAACAGGTTGGACGGCTCCGTGCCCGGCGGCGGCTTCTCGACCATGCCAGTCATCTTGCCGACCCGGCCGTCACGATCCGACAGGGCGACGATGCCATATTTGTGCGCCTCGCCCTCCGGCGCGGGCTCGACGACGATGATGTTGCCGCCAACCTTCTCATAGGTCTGCACCGCCTGGACCAGGGCCGGCGGGGTGGCGTCCATCAGCATGTCGGGCAGCATGACCGCGAAGGGTTCGTCGCCGATCAGGTCGCGGGCGCACCAGACGGCGTGACCGAGACCCAGGGGCTGCATCTGCCGCACGAAGCTCATCTCCCCCGGCTTGCCCAGCTCCCCGGCCATCTCGGCCATCAGCTCGGTCTTGCCTTTGGCGGCCAGCTGGGTCTCCAGCTCGATATTGTGGTCGAAATAGTCCTCGATGGCGCCCTGGCCACGGCCGACGATGAAGATCAGATGCTCGATGCCGGCGGCGCGGGCCTCGGCGACCACATAGGACAGGATCGGCCGGTCGACCACGTTCAGCATATTCTTCGGGGTGGTCTTGGCGGCGGGCAGCACGCGGGTGCCCAGACCGGCCACGGGCAGGACGGCTTTGCGGATCGGCTTCATGAAGTCCTCAAGCTTGGGTGCATTCCGGATAGCCGAGGACGCGGTCACGCGCCAGCGTCGCATTGGGCTTCCGTCGGCAGCCGGAATATTGGAACGGCTGTCGCCTGCCCCTAAGCCGCCGCCGAGGCGGACGCGTGGCCTTCATCGCCAGCGGCTTCTTCCAAAGCCGCGCTCATGGCCGCGAGCAGCTTCTCCGGCTTGATCGGCTTTTCCACCACGCTGTGCATTCCAGTGGCCAGGTAGGTCTTGGCGTCTTCCGGATCGGCATTGGCGGTCAGGGCGATGATCGGCACCCGGCCGGCATGGCCTGGCAGGGCGCGGATGGCGCGAGCGGCCTCGACACCGTCCATGCGGGGCATGCGGATATCCATCAGGATCAGGTCGAACCGGCCGGTGCGGGCGGCTTCCACCGCCTCCAGGCCGTCCTCGGCGGACTCGGACGAGCAATCGAACATCTCGCACAGGGCCTCGGCCACCATGCGATTGGTGGCGTTGTCGTCGACCACCAGCACGTGGGCGGAGCGGCCCGCGCCGGCGGCCGCGCCAGGAGCGTCGGCCTTCTCGACCACTTCGGGAACCGTCAGTTCGAACACCACCGAGGCGCCGGCGCCGACGTTGCGTTCGGCGCGGATGCGCCCCTGCATCTGGTCGATCACCCGCCGGCAAATGGCCAGGCCCAGACCCGCGTTGGCGGGATCGATCCTCTGGGTGCTGAAATCGCCCTCAAAGGCGCTGACCAGCCGCTCGCTGGAAAGGCCGCCGCCGGTGTCGCGCACCCGGGCGACCAGGCGCAGATTGTCGCCCACGCGGGTGGCTTGCAGGATCGCCTCGATGGCGCCCTTGCGGTTCAGGGTCAGGGCCGCTTCGATCAGCCGGTCGAACACCTGCTGGACCCGGACCGGATCGAGCAGGGCGCAAAGATTGGGTTCACCGTCATAGGCGACCAGGACGGTGACGCCGCCCTTGGGGGCCACGGTCTGCCATTGCGATTGGACCCCATCCATCAGGTCGCGCAGCACCACCGGCCTGGGCTCCATGTCCAGCGGCTTGAAATCCCCCTGTGACAGTTCCAGGGCGTCGTTCAACGCCCTCAGCGTCGCCTGGGCGGATTCGGTGATGGTGCGGACATACGCCTGGGAATCGATCGACAGCGGCTGGCGCTGCAGCAGTTCGGAGACGGCGAGCACCCCGTTCAAAGGGGTGCGCATCTCCCGGCTGATCAGTTCGAGGAATTTGAGTTGCTGCAGATCCGCCGGCCCGTCGTCCTTGGCGGTGATCAGAGCCCGCGCGGAGACCACGCCGCGATAGACGCCGTTCTCGGCCACCACGACACCCGGGAGGGGGTCGCGATGGCCCAGCACCAGGGCCTTGGCGTCATCGACAGCCATGCCGGCCTCGACCACGAAGGCCGGGCTCATGATCTCCCGCGCCGAGCGCGCCATATCGGTCATGCGCACAGCGCCGCGGGCGATGACGCCCAGGGTCTTGCCCGCGTCCACCACGGCAAGAAGATCGCAGCCAGGCGCGTTCAGAAACCGGTCCTGCACGGCCGAGCATGGGCTCGCCGGCGGGATCGCCTCTACACTTTCAAGCAAGCTGTTGAGCGTGTTCATACGGCTACTACGTTATTGGAACCTCACATTGCACATGTAGAATTTCAAACTCGTTAAGAGCGCAAGATGGCATGCTATGCTGAACACGACGACTTCGAGAACCGCGTTATCTATAGTTTAAGCATGCCTAGACTTAGCCGTTAGAGCATTCGCGGGCCTGCTCATCCAGCCGGCTTCCGTCGGGGTCGCGGGCCGCTCTTTCCGGCTACGGTCATGTTCGTGTAGTGACGGGCGCGCGTCCCGTTTAAGCCCAATCCTGTTTGGTTACCGCCCCATCCCATGGCCCACCGCCCCGTCCAAACCTCGTCCGCGATCGCCGCATGAGCTACGCGGTCAAGGAGATCTTCCTGACCCTGCAGGGCGAGGGCGGCCAGGCCGGCCGCGCGGCGGTGTTCTGCCGCTTTGCCGGCTGCAACCTGTGGAGCGGCCGCGAGCAGGATCGCGCCAGCGCGGTCTGCAGCTTCTGCGACACTGACTTTGTCGGCATGGACGGGGTGAACGGGGGGCGGTTCGACACGGCGGCGGCCCTGGCCGAGGCGGTGCTGGCGCAATGGAGCGGACCGGAGACCGACCGGCTGGTGGTCTGCACCGGCGGCGAGCCCTTGTTGCAGCTGGACGCCCCCCTGATCGAGGCTCTTCACGCGGCCGGCTTTGCTATCGCGGTGGAGACCAATGGCACCATCGCCGCGCCCGTGGGCATCGACTGGATCTGCGTCAGCCCCAAGGCCGACGCCGCCCTGGCCCAGACCAGCGGCCAGGAGTTGAAGCTGGTCTATCCCCAAGCCGGAGTCGATCCGGCCCGGTTCGAAGCCCTGGGTTTCGAGCGATTCTTCCTGCAGCCGATGGACAGCCCGACCCGGGCTGCGAACACCCAGGCGGCGATCACCTATTGCCTTGCCCACCCCCGCTGGCGTTTAAGCGTGCAAACCCACAAATACCTGGGCATTCCCTGACCCGCGCCTTACCGGCGCCGCTGCTGCTTGACCGATGACCAACACCTTTGAAATCACCAAGGCCGCGACTTTCGACGCGGCCCACTACCTTGAGGCTGGCTCGGCCGACAATCCGTACCGGCGCCTGCATGGCCATTCGTTCCGCGTCGAGGCGAGCGTGCGCGGACCGGCCGGCGCGGTGGGTTGGGTGGCGGATCTGGCGGAACTGGACGCGGCCCTTCGCGCCGTGGCGGGCGAGCTCGACCACGGCCTGCTCAACGACAAGGCCGGCCTGGAGTCGCCGACCCTGGAAAGCCTGTGCCTCTATTTCGCCGAGCGGCTGAAGCCGGCCTTTCCGGGCCTGTCGCGGGTGATGGTCTCAAGACCCACCCTGCATGAGAGCTGCGCCCTGAGCTTCTGACACCTGGGCGTGGCCCGCCTGAGCCCGGCGCGGCGGCGGCGTTCGACAGCGGGCTGTCTTGGCCTGGCCGGCGCCTAAGAAACCACGCTAAAGCTCGTCCCGCCGTGGATCTCATGCGTCGACGGGAACACCTCTTTCTGGAAGTGCTCGGCGACCAGGGCCACGATCACCTGAGGAGCCGTCCAAGGCTTCCGGGCGGCGGTCTTCAGGTCGAGACAATCTTGCTCATCGTCACGAGACGCCATTCCGCTTTCCTCCCGCAATTGCTCGACGGCCACCGACGGCGGAGCATGACCAGGAGTAAAGCATTGTCCGGCAACTCATCGCAACGTTGCACGTGGCGCTTTACGCCTAGGACGTCATCGAGTGCGCGGCCTGTATGATCGACAGGCGGCAGGCGTCGCGCTTCAGGCCGGGCCGCCGCCGTCGGTGGAGCGTCGCATCGGACCGGTGTAGGCGGGATCGGCCTTGCGGCGACGGTCGGGGCCGAAATAGGTGTTGGTGCGGACGAAGGGCCTGGGGCTATCCACCACCCGACCGATCCGCTCCAGCACGCCCTTGGCCGTCACCGGCTTGGAGAGGAATTCGGTGACGCCGACGTCGCGGGCCTCGTTGACCCGCTTATGCGTCGAGTGGCCGGTAATCATGATCACCGGCGCCATCGGGTTGGGGCTGTCGGCGGAATTGCGCAGCAGCCGCACGAAGTCGATGCCATCCAGCGGCTGCATCGCCAGGTCGGTCATGATGATGTCGATCTGGTGAGTCCGCATCAACTGCAGGCCCTCGGCGCCGTCAGCCGCCTCGAACACCTGCCGCACGCCGATCGCGCGCAGAATCTCCGTCAGGAGCACGCGCATATGGTGGTTGTCGTCCACCAACAGGATTTTCAGCAGTTCAAAACGCAAATCCTGCCCGCCGTTCGTTCGTCAGCCCACCGAAAATTCGGTGATTATTCGGCGAACGATATTCGCCGAAATCCCGGAGCCGCATTACGTAGCTGTAACATACTGGTCAAGTCGAAAGCCGACCAAATCAGTCAGCTGGTTTCATCGACTATGGCGCGGAACCTTGAATATTTCCGAAATGACCCGCGCCACGCACGGTTTCACCGACCTGGGCCCGATGACGCAGGAAGGCGTCGGCGAGAACACAGGCCATCATCGCCTCCACCACCGGCGCGCCCCTGATCCCTACGCAGGGGTCATGGCGGCCCTTGGTGCGCAGTTCGATCTCGGCGCCGGCCTCATTGATGGACCGGCGCGGGGTGAGGATGGACGAAGTCGGCTTGAAGGCGACCCGGGCGACGATCGACTGACCGGTGGAGATGCCGCCCAGCACGCCGCCGGCATGGTTGGACAGGAACAGCGGCCCGTCATTGCCCAGCCGCATCTCGTCGGCGTTCTCCTCGCCGCTGAGCGCCGCCGCGGCGAAACCCTCGCCGATCTCCACCCCCTTGGCGGCGTTTATCGACATCAGGGCCGCGGCGATCTCGGCGTCCAGCTTGCCATAGATGGGCGCGCCCCAGCCGGCCGGAACGCCGGCCGCTTCGACCTCGACGATAGCCCCGGTGGAAGAGCCGGCTTTGCGCACCGCGTCCAGGTGGCTCTCCCAGACTTGGACCATGGCCGCGTCCGGCGACCAGAAGGGATTGCGCTCGACCTCGTCCCAGTCCCAGCGGGACCGGTCGATGGCGTGCGGGCCGATCTGCACCAGGGCGGCGCGGATTTGCACCCCCGCGCCCAATACCTTGCGCGCCACGGCGCCGGCGGCCACCCGCGCGGCGGTCTCCCGCGCCGAAGCCCGCCCGCCGCCGCGATAGTCGCGCACGCCATATTTGGCGAAATAGGCGTAGTCGGCGTGGCCGGGGCGGAAGGCCTGGGCGATCTCGCCATAGTCTTTCGAACGCTGGTCGACATTCTCGATCATCAGCGAGATCGGCGTGCCGGTGGTGACGGGTCCGCCCGTGCGCTCGTCCTCGAACACTCCGGACAGGATGCGGACCGCGTCCGGCTCCTGGCGCTGGGTGACGAACTTGCCGACGCCGGGGCGGCGGCGATCCAGCCAGACCTGGATGTCCTCCGGCGTCAGCTTGAGCCCCGGCGGGCAGCCATCGACCACGCAGCCGAGCGCCGGCCCGTGGCTTTCGCCCCAGGTGGTCACGCGAAACAGATGGCCGAACGTGTTGTGCGACATGGGCGGTCTTCTAGCGGAACAGCGGCGGGAGCAACAGCGTCAGGCGGCCCACTGGGCGCTGAAACGGCGCAGCTTGGTCTCCAGCGCGGTCTCGGAGAGGGGCGCCGCGAGGGTCACCAGCCACACATAGAGGTCGCCCTGGGCATGGCGCCCCCGAGCGGGCAGGCCAAGCCCCCTGGCGCGGGCCAGGCCCCTGGCGCCGTCTTCGGCGGAAACCCAGATGCACTGCGGGCCATGCGGCGTCTCCACCACCAGCCGCCCACCCAGGGCCGCAAGGGAGGCGGGAGCCTCGGCCGTGACGCAGAGGTGGTCGCCCAGGACGCCTTGGCCTTCGACGCCGACAATGGACACCGTGAGCGGCTGGCCCTCCACCGACAGGGCTTCGCCATCTCGCAGGCCCGGCGGCAGGCGGATCGAGACCGTCCGACCGCCGGCGAGGGTGAAAGGCCGCCAGCCGCCGACCATGGCTTCGGTCGGGCTGATGGGTAGTCGGCGCGGGGCAAGATGACGTGGGCCCGTGGGCCGCAGCAGCCGATAGGCCTCAATGATCAGCCGGACCTGTTCGCCGTCACCGCCTTGGTGATCCGGATGAGCCCGTTTGGCCGCGGTCCGGAAGGCGGCGCGCAGGGCGTCCGCGTCGGCCTCGCCGGACAGGCCCAGAACGCGCAAGGCGTCCGCCGTCGTCATCTGGCGATCTGGTTGGGAGCCCTGGCTCATGCCGCCAAGCTTGGCGCGGCAAGGTCAATTCGCGGTTAAGGGCGCGCGGGGAGGTAGGTTACGAGAACCCGATCCAGCGGCCGGACAGGGCCACGATGAACCACAGCGCCATGACCACCCCGGCCGCCGCCCGCGCCTTCACGCCGGTGTCGCCGCTGCGGACCACCGGATTGAAAACGAAGTAGGTGAACAGCAGGGCCAGGGCCAGGGCGATCATCTTGATCAGGAAGGCCTCGCGGTCGATCAGCTTGACCGGCTCCGACGCGCCGAGCAGCAGGCCGGTGACCAGGATACCGACCAGGGAGCTGGTCATATAGGGCCGGGCGCTGACCTCGATTTCCTTGGGCGTGACCGTCTTCAGGCCGACCCCGAATATGCCGAGCGCGGTCATCAGCACCGCGCCGCCGAGGACGGCCAGGCACAGCAGGTGAATGACTTCGATGGCCGGGAACAACCAGGTGGATTCACGGATCGTCTGCCCGACCGGGCTGCTCTCGATCCCTTGGGCGATTTTATAAAGGCTCATGATTTCAGGTATCCGCGGGAACGGCTTTGCAGTCTTCGATCTGCTGGATGAAGTGCGACTGGTTCTGGTCGCAGTCGGTCCAGTTGTAGGCGATCAGACGGCCGAAAACGATGACGAAGGTCCAGACGAACAGGGAGATGCAGGCCGCGATCTTGGCCTTGCGGGGGGTGGGGCCCCGGTCCCACGTCTCCTTGTCGTGCTCCACCTTCAAGGCGGACCAGGCGGCGTTGATCATCCCGACCACCAGCAGCACGCATTTGATGCGGAACCAGATCGAGTGCCAGGTGCGGATCGGGATGGCGTAAAACAGCGCGATGCCGGTGATGACCAGGACGATGAAGCCGCCGACTGTCCAGGGCAGCATCTTCGCGGTCATCTCCGATACCGGCGTATTGCGGTAGGAGACGCCGAGAAACCGCAGGTCCACCATCATGATGGTGCCGACGAACAGCATGATCGCCAGCACGTGCGCCGACTCTGTGATCGAGTACATGTAGAGGGACTCGTGCAGCGCAATGCTCCACGGGGTTCCCGCCAACCAGTTGACGAAGCCGTTCAACGATGCCGCCTCCCCTTTTTATCCCGTTGTTCTGAAACGAACACGACGGCGACGCAAGCCAATGCTGCCCCTGCGTCATAGCCGTGCCGTTGCGCCCACCCGATGGACGTAGCCGCCTACTCCGGCTAGGTTGCAGCAAGATTTCTGCGAAGGGGTATGCTTTGCGAGAGGGAAACGTCTCGCGATGCGCGCGGCGGCCTGAGCTGGTCTATGATTTGCGAATATTTGCCGGGGGTGGGGCTCGCGCCGCGTCAGCAGGCTGAAATCTTAGTGCAAAATCTTTCGGCTACGGGGATTGGCGACACCGCTGAATTGAGTTTGGAATTGATCTTGGGGACGAGGCGGCGGGGATGCCGGGACGCCTGCATAAAAAAGGGAAACGCATGACGAAACAACGCATTATCGCCACCGCCGCCGCAGGCGCCGCCCTGCTGGCCGTCGGGCTGGCCGCGCCGCAGGCCCTGGCGCACCACGCCTTCCAGGCCGAGTTCGACGGCAACGCCCCGGTTATGCTGCAAGGCACCGTGACCAAGGTCGAATGGATCAACCCCCACGCCTGGGTGCACATGACCGTCACCACCGACGGCAAGCCGCAGGAGTGGATGGTGGAGGGCGGCACGCCCAACACCCTGCTGCGCGCCGGCGTCACCCGTGATTCGCTGAAGGTCGGCACGACCATCATCGTGCGCGGCTATCGCGCCAAGGATCAGCGCTGCCTGCCGGTCTGCCGCGCCAACGGCCGCGACGTGACCTTCCTGGACGGCCGCAAGGTGTTCATGGGCTCCTCGGGCACCGGCGCCCCGGCCGATGGCGCCGAGCCGGCCCACCAGTAGGCCTCGCGGTCCAGGCTTGGACGACCAAACGGCGGGCGCCAGCGCCCGCCGTTTTTCGTGGCCTACTGCCCCTCGGCGAGAGCCTTCATGCTCTTGAGGGCGCCCATGAACATGGTCGCGCGACCAGTTCTGTCCTTGTCCTTGGCGGCCTGATCGGCCAGCGGCGCCTGGTCATAGAACAGGGTGTAGATGATGGTGGAGGTGGTGGCCGAGGTCGGCTTCACCTCGACGCTGCCATGATATTCGATCGGCGAGAGCGGCTGGGTGTAGGTGTAGGAGAGGTCGGTCTTGGAGACCATAACCTCGTTGATACGCCCGGCCAGCAGCCGGTTGGTGCCGACACCGCCATCGCCGGTGGTGTAGACGCAGGACAGCTTGCCGCCGGCCAGCCAGTCATGGATGGCGCAGAAGCCGCCGACCTTCTTCCAGACCTCGCCGGCCGGCTTGGCCACGTCGATCGTCTGGACGATGGTGACATACTCCGGCGTGGCCGCCGCGGCGGCCTGGGCGAAGGCCAGACCGGCGGCGAGACCGAGGCCGGCGAGCGCTGTGCGCGTGAACAATCCCATTAGCTTCCCCCTATTTGGTTGCGGCGCTCAGACGGCCGCGTTGAGCCTGCACCCTAACCGATGATCAGGCCTTGATCGCCGCCAAATCCTTATAAGCGGCGACGCGGATCTCCTTCAGCACCGGATAGGTGGTCGGATATTCCTGCAGCATCAGCACGACGCTGAACTTGTTGGTCGGATCGACCCACATCTGGGTGCCGGCGATGCCGAACCACCAGTAGGAGCCCACGGGTTGGCCGCCGGGGAAACCCTCGCCGCCCGGCTGGACCAGGGCCACGGCGGCGCCGAAGGCATTCTTGCCGCCAAAGGTCACCCCCGGCTCCATCAGGTTGGAGTGGGCGGTGCGCACCGTCTCCGGCTTCACCACCCGCACCCCGTCCAGCTCGCCCTCGTTCAAAAGCATGCTGGTGAAGCGGATATAGTCGTGGGCGGAGGACACCAGGCCGCCGCCGCCGCTTTCCAGGTCCCGGTCGCGGGCAAAGGGGCTGGACTTGCGGTCGTCGACCACCACCACCTTGCCGTCCTTCACCGTCACCTCGGTGGTGAACCGGTCCAGCTTGGATTTCGGCACGACGAAGTCGGTGTCACGCATCTTCAGCGGCTCGAAGAAGCTCTTGCGCAGATAGTCGTAGAAACTCATGCCCGAGACGCGCTGGATGATCAGGCCGGTGAGGTCGAGGGCGACGCTGTACTGCCAGCGCGTCCCCGGATCGAAATCCAGCGGCAGGGTGGAAAGCCGCCGACCAAAAGTCTCCAGATCCCGCGCTGGCGGCAGCTCGCCTGGGCCCGGCTCGGTGTCGCGGCCGCCCGGCTTGACGCCTTCCTTGGCATAGAGCTGGGCCAGCGGGCCATGGCCGATGGTGGCGTAGTTGAAGCCGGCGGTGTGGGTCAGCAGATGCCGCAGCTTGATCGGCCCGGCGGCGGGGCGGGTGGTCATGGCCTTGGGATCGACGATGACCTGCATGGACTTGAACTCAGGCAGGATGTCGCTGATCGGCTGGTCGAGGCTGAGCTTGCCGTCCTCCACCAGCTTCATGGCGGCGAGGCCCGTGATGGGCTTGGTCATCGAATAGATGCGGAACAGGCTGGTGGGCGTCGCCGGCGCGGGGGTGTCGAACCCCAGGGTCCCGGCGCTGATGAACCGGACCGGCCGGTCCCCCAGCTTGATCGCGGCGACCACGCCGGGGAGCTTTTTCGAATCGACATAGGAATCGATGAAGGCCTTGATGGCCGGGTAGTCCGGCGCGTCAGCGGCGCGGGCGCCCATCGGAAACGCCAGGGCGGCGATCGACGCCAGCAGCGTGCGGCGATCGAGATTCATCGCGTCGGTCATTGTCAGCCTTCCCCCCTAGGTCTTGTGACGAGTTCAGGCCCCCGTGGCGCACCAGCCTCTAGAAGACAGGCAGGGCGCCGGCGAGCAAACCCGCTCTGAATGCGGTACATACCACTGCGAAGGTCCATTCTAAATTCGGTGCAGAAATATTGCACTCACATGGACAGGGCATTTTGGCGCTATTACGCTTGTCGCAAAATACCGATGAACGCCCTTGGGGGGAGAAAACGTGAAGCAGACTGTAGCGACGCTGGCTATTGCCGGCCTGTTGGGTTTGGGATTGGCCGGATCGGCCGCGGCGACTCACCCACGCCACCACGCCGCCGCCAGCAAATCTTCGGACGCCACCGTGGGCGCCATGCCCCGGGTCGGCGGCCATCCGGACCTGAGCGGGGTCTGGTCGGTGATGAACACCGCCAACTGGGACATCGAACCGCATGCGTCCAGCGCCGCCCTGCAGCTGCGCCCCGGCCCGGTCGTGCCGGTGCCGGCCAAGGACGTGGTCGCCCTCGGCGCCATCGGATCGGTTCCGGCGGGTCTGGGTGTGGTTGATGGCGGGACCCTGCCCTACACCCCCGACGGCCTGAAGCAGCGGGACGACAACAAGGCCCACTATCTGGAGCGCGATCCGGAAATCAAATGCGACCTGCCGGGGGTGCCGCGGGCCAACTATATGGCGCTGCCGTTCCAGATCCTGCAGTCCGACAAGTCGATGATGATCGCCTATGAGTATGCGGGCGCGGCGCGCAACATCCTGTTCGACGATCCCGGCCCCGCCCCCACCGACAGCTGGATGGGCCAGTCGGTGGCCAAGTGGGACGGCGACACCCTGGTGGTGACCGTCACCGGCCAGTTGGATTCGACCTGGTTCGACCGCGCCGGCAACTTCCACTCCGGCGACATGGTGGTGGTGGAGCGCTGGACCCCGGTGAACGCCAACCTGATCCACTATTCGGCGACCATCACCGATCCGGCGACCTTCTCGCGTCCCTGGACCATGAACATGAACCTCTACCGTCATCTGGGCGCGGACGCCCAGCTGCAGCAGTTCAAGTGCGTCGAGTTCGTTGAAGAGCTGCTTTACGGCAAGCTGCGCAAGAACCCGCTGCCATGAGAGCGAACCAGAGCCTGATCTGCCTTGTGGTCGGCGTCGCCTCGGCGGCGCTGATCCCGGCCATCGCCCTGGCGGCGCCCAAGGACGCCGGCGCCTATAGCGCGCCGACGAACGTCTTTGGCCAGCCAGACCTGGAGGGGACCTGGACCAATGCCTCCCTCACCACCCTGACCCGGCCCGCCGAATACGGCGACCGGCTGATCCTCACCCCGCAGGAAGTCGCCAAGGTCGAGGGCGCCGACGCCAAGGAGGTCGCCGCCGGCAATGCGCCCACCGACCCCAAGGTGAAGACCACCGACCTGCCCTACAACTGCGGCCGGGGCTTTTCCGGCGCGGGCTGCGGCTACAACTCGGCCTGGATCGATCCGGGGTCGACGGTGATGCGAGTGCATGGCCAGCCGGTCTCCGGCTTCATCACCAGCACAGCCAACGGGCGCCTGCCGCCCTATCGAACCGGCTATTCGCCGCCAAACTACTATTCCCCGGCGATCTTGAAGCACCGGGCCGACAATCCCGAGACCATGACCCAGGGCGAACAATGCCTGATGTCGTTCGGCTTCAGCGCCGGGCCGGTGATGCTGCCCCTGCTCTACAACAACAACTACAAGATCGTTCAGACCCGCGACACAGTGGGCATCTGGGTCGAGATGGTCCACGACGTCCGCCTGATCCACATCGGGGCCAAGCATCGCACCGACGGGGTGCGGCCCTGGATGGGCGATTCGATCGGCTGGTATGAGGGCAAGACCCTGGTGGTCGAGACCACCAACTACCCGAAGAACCAGTATTTTCTCGGCGCCGACGAGAACCTGAAGGTGACCGAGCGCTTTACCCGCGATGCGCCGGGCCACATCCTCTATGAGTTCACCGTCGACGATCCGACGGTCTGGACCCAGCCGTGGAGCGGCGCCTACGAGTTCAGCCCCTCCAAGGGCATCGTCTATGAGTACGCCTGCCACGAGGGCAACTATGCCCTCGCCGACATGCTGGCCGGCGCCCGCGCCGACGACGCCAAGGAAGCCCAGGCGGCCGCAAAGCCGGCGCCGCCGACCGCGCCGGTGGTGAAGAAGAACTAGGGCGAAAGCCTTGCGAACCCAGGGCCCGCGTCCTTCACCGGACGCGGGCTTTTGTTTTTTGTCGCCGCCAGCGATTGGCGCCCGCGACGTAGGTGGCTATCACAGCCGACCTTCTTAGAGACGCCCCATGACCGACACCCTCCCCGACCGCCTCTCGGTCAACCCGTCCAACCCCTTCTATGACGAACAGATCCTGGCGCGCGGCGTCGGGGTGAAGTTCAAGGGGGTCGATAAGACCAATGTCGACGAATATTGCGTCAGCGAAGGCTGGGTGCGGCTGAGCGTCGGCACCACCGTCGACCGCAAGGGCAACCCGATCACCATCAAGCTGCAAGGCCTGGTCGAGCCGTATTTCAGGGATGCGGACGAGGGATAGGGCCTAATCGCGCACACCCCCTACGTCCTCCTGAGCCGCGCCCTCTTGGGCGCGTGTCGAAGGACGCACACGCCCGCCAATGCGTCCTTCGACGCGCCGCTTCGCGTCGGCTCAGGATGACGTAGTAGGGTGGGCGGGGGCCTTTTTCGCCGCGTACTGGTGCCCGATGGGCCGGTTGCCCAGCAGGCGCAGGAAGCCGAACAGGGAGGCGACCAGGGTCCAGATCACCGCCAGGGCGCCCAGGGTGATCGCGCCGATCAGCAACAGGCCGGCCACCTCCGCCGACCAGCTGCTGGCGCCCGCGCGGTCCATGGCAGCGCCGACGCCGGGCAAATGCTCGCGGACAAAGTCGAACAGCTTGCTTACCGCAAGGCCGCCCGCGGTGACCGCGGAGCCGATCGCCAGCAGGGCGAACAGGATGGCGGTCCAGAAGATCCGCAGCTGGAAACGATAGTGGCTACGCACCAGCAGGTGGGAGTCGTTCTTGTGTGCATAGGCCAGGGCCATGGTCGCCAGGGCCGGCACGCCGAACATGAACACCGAGATGAACAGCAGCACATAGCCGGCCAAGGCCACCACATGGTCGAAGCCGGCCAGCACCGGATCGATCCCATCATGCGGGTCGCTGGCGTGAGGGATCGGCGCCTCGGTCAAGCTCGGCCTCGCAGGCTGCGGCGACAGCGCCGCCACGACGGGAGTCAGCGTCAACGGCGCCGTCAGAGGATCAGGTTCAGCCTGTTGTGGCGCCGGCTCAACGGGCTTCTCCGCCCGGGCGACTAGGGGTTCCGTCAGCATCAGCGGTTCAGGCGACGGCGCGACGGCTGGAACGGCCGCAAGCGGCGCGGGCGCAGCGGTCTCTGCGACCACCGGCACGGGGGGAGCAGGCTCCAGGGCTGGCTCTGAGTGGGTTGGCTCCCGGTGCGCCGGCTCCGAATGCACCAGTTCCGGGCGCCCGGACTCTGGCGGCGTGGCGTTCAGGGCTTGAGGCTCCACGTGTCCGAACACCGACGATGCGACCTCCGGAGCCGCCTCGGCGGAGGCATGGGGGATGGACGAGCGTTCGAGCTCGAGGATCAGGGGATCGGCGGGCTGCGCCTCCGAAGGCGGCGTGGCGGGGGTGGCGTAGAGCGGCCAGGACGACGGCTCGGACACCGCGGCGGGCTGCGGCTCTGGCGCCGGAGAGGCGGCGGCGTTCAGGCGCTCGACAGCTTCGCCCCAGATGTCGGTCATTGCCGGCTCCGATTGTTCAGGACCTGGCCCCGTCCCGACTTCCCTCAGGTCATTACAGGATAGTGTGTGACATTCCCACGACGGCCGCTAGCCCCGGGGTTACCACCAACCGTGGTGCTCCGGCGGCGGCGGCGGACCCGGCTGCTCGAACGGTCCGCCTTCCCAACCCCAATGATCGTCGTCCCGGCGCTCGTTGTGGTCGCGGAAAATCTCCGGCACGTCGCGCCCGCCCCGGCACCAGCGTGAATAGCGGTCATAGAACCGGTGGCAGTCATCCGCCGGATAGATCCAGTTCTCGTGCACGGAGATCACCGCCACCGGCTCGGTGTCGATGGGCTGGTCGGTGAAGCCGAAGATGCGGTTTCGGGTGATCTCGGCATGGCCGCTGGTGACATAGATCCCGGTCCGGCGCGCCTCGATGGAGGAGTCGAACAGGCCCAGGTCGACGCCTTCCGACAGCAGGCCTACGCGGGCGCGGCTGATCATGGTCTGGCTGACGTTCACCGCCCCGCCGCGCTGGAACCACAGGCCGGTGGTGAAGCCGGAGACCTTGGTGTTGCGCACATCGATCTTGGCCGGCTGGCCGCGGCTGCGGTGCACCATCACACCGATGTCCGGAGAGGCCGAAGGATCGGCGCCGGCGACGCCCATGATGTCCACATGATCGAGGGCCAGGCCGCCGCCATCGGCCAGGGAAATGTCCAGCCCGGTGGAGGCCGCCGTCACATGCACCCGGCGCAGTTCGGCGGTGGCGTTCTCGACCACCACGGCCGGGTCGTAGCTGAGGGCGTGGACTTCACTTTCATGGGCGATCAGCTGGCCGCCGGACAGGAACAGGGCCGAGGCGTCGCCGACATATTGGATGTGGGTGTGGGTCAGGGCCAGGCGAGAATCCCAGGCCTCGATACAGGGGGACGATCCTGCCTGACCGGCGACAAAGGTCAAATCCCGCAGCTCCACCGCCGGAACCCCGGGGCCGATGCGGATGCAGGGCAGGCCAGGGGGCGGGGCGATGGTGGCCATCGGCCGGTTGTCGCCTACCGGCGCGAACGCCGAGACCGGCTCGCCGATAATGGTCACCGGCCGGGTGATCACCAGGCTCTCGGTGCAGGCGTGGCTGCTGGGCCGGATGTAGATGGTGCCGCCGTCGGCCACCGCGTCCAGGGCGTTGCCGATCGGCGTCGGCCCCTCCGCCGGATCGCCGCAGTCGACGGTGATGGTGCGCACGGGGCCTTCGGCCTCGTAACCGTGGCTCTCGCGCCAGCCGGGGTCGACCCAGACGCCGCGGTAGCGGTCGCCATAGCCGCCGCGCCAACCATAAGCCGGCTCGGCGTTCCAGACCGGCCGCTCCGGATGCCAATGACGAACAGGCGGCCGGATCAGGGCGCCGAAGTCGGGGCGGATCTCGGCGTCGGTCCCGGCGGAGGTGAGCGCCATGGCGCGGCCCCCGGCCAGGGTCAGGCCGGCGGCGGCGACCACCGCAATCGCCGAGACGGCGAGGCCGACAATCAGCTTGGGGGCGGATTTCCTCACCAGGACGCATCCCTTTCAGGCAGGTGGGGCGCGCCGTTGACGCGCGCCAGGATCGCCTGAAGGCGATCGGCGGAAGGGGTAAAGCCGGCCAGGGCCGCGTTGAGCTGTTGGGTGACTGCCTGGGCCTTGTCCTGATCGGCGACGCCGGCCAGGCCCAGGGAGAAGTAGGTGGAGATGGCGTATTTGGCCTCGGGCGAGCCTTCTTCCTGGGCGCGCTCGAACCAATGGAAGGCGCGGGCGTAGTCGGTCGGCACGCCGACGCCTTGGGAATACATCACCGCCAGCACCAGCTGGGCGCGGGCCGAGCCGTTCACGGCGGCGTACTGGATCGCCCTGACCTTTTCAATCCGCTCGAGATGGCCGGTCTGCGGCCGGCCGAGCATGGCCTGCAGCGCCTGGATGCTCTGCGGATGCAGGGCGGCGATATCGCAGGGCGACGGCAGGGCGCCGAGGTAGACCATGGCGTCCGCCACATGCACGAAGGGCAGTTCGTCGATCCGCGACAGGGCCGCTTCCTGCAGGTCGTTGCGCGGCTGGCTCTCGTCGGACATCGGCACCCCCGACGGCGGAGCGTCGGGCGGGTAGAATTCGTACGGCGGGACCCAACGGTTGACCTTGGTGGAGATGAAGGCGGCGTAGCCGGAGCGTTGCGGCCCGCCACGCTCGAAATCCTTCAGCAGCACGAAGGCGCCCACATCGCCGGTCTGGGCGGCGAGGTCGTTGTAGAGATAGGCGTCGACATCGTTGCGCGGGAACAGCTGCAACACCCCGCTCAGGCCGCCATGGTTGGGATAGCCCATGGCGTAGCGGGCTTCGTCGTTGTCCAGGGGCTCGCCAAAGGGGCCGAAGGCGCTGTCATGCATCCGGGCGAGGGTCTCGAAGCCCGGCGCGCCCTGGGTGGACAGGACATAGATGACCCGGTCCCTGACCTTCTGCCATTCGCCGCCGTCCATGCGCGACAACAGCTGGTTCAGCTCGTTGTAGGCGGAAATCCGCTCGAAGGCGCGGCAGTCGTCGAAGTGGGCGATCAGGCGCAGGTGATCGTTGGGATTGGCCTGGTCGTGCGCGGCCATGTGCTCATAGCCGGTGGCGTTGGTCAGGGCGAGGGCGTACCAGGTGGCCGCCTCGACCGGATCCTCCAGATTCTTGTCGGTGACCCGGGTCGCCTGATAGCGGTGCGCCAGCTCGATCTGGGCGAAGAAGTCGCCGGCGAACCCCTGTTCGCGCAGGGCCCTGATCTCATGCTGCTGATCGTTGAACTGCGGGGTGTCGGTCACGGCCGACTGCGGCCTTGGGCAGGCGCCGACATAGAAGCGGTGGGCCCAGGGACCAGCCACATCGCAGGCGATCATCGGCGCCAGCGCCGCGATCACCAGGACCGTGGCCGCCATTCGCCTGACGCCTGGCCGGTTGTACAGCCCCAGCGCGATCCTTGCGACGGCGTTCGTCATCGCCCCTCTCACGCCACCATTAACAGCCCGTTAACCATGTTATCTCTCCGGCCAAGGTTGAGCTGAGTCAAGCCCAACGCACGAATAGAGGGCTGGAGCTCGCTTAATGCGCGCATGGGCTGCGAAGTTGCAAAGCTTGAAGGCGCCTATGCTTGCCCTGGTTGCGGCCGTCCCGGCGTCGATACAGTATAGCTCGACAGAGACTTTGCGACGCTCAGACAAACCATGTCGGATTCCGAATCAGTTCCACCTCTTCGCGTCATTATCGGCGCCGGCGACCAGCGCTGGGATGGCTGGACCGCGACTCACCGGGAGCAGATCGACCTGATCGATTCGCGGACCTGGGCGGCCTGGTTTGGCGACCGGAGGGCCGACGCCCTGCTGTGCGAGCATGTGTTCGAACATCTGACGGAAGACGAGGGCCGC
>Ga0302314_10006790_pt1 | contig 20661 bp, 22 predicted proteins | sample III_Palsa_N2_3_FD_200533 | JGI IMG/M metagenome (GOLD analysis project Ga0302314, IMG submission 200533) | Peat permafrost microbial communities from Stordalen Mire near Abisko, Sweden - III_Palsa_N2_3 | ecosystem: Environmental > Terrestrial > Soil > Palsa > Peat permafrost | place: Sweden... | reverse complement strand
GTCATGGAGATCGCCGACATCCAGAACGTCGTCGGCATCCTCGTGGACCCCTTGGGGCGCAAGGCGGGCGATCTGAACTTCTGGGACCAGAGCGCCACGGACTTCTTCACGGCGGTGATCCTGCACGTCCTCTACAGCGAGCCCGACGAGGGCAAGAACCTCGCCCAGGTCCGCCGGCTATTGATCAATATCGAGCCCACGCTGCACGCGATGATGCACACCCAGCACCGCCATAAGCCGGACCTGCACGCGCGAGACGGGCTGGCGCGGGACGCCCGAGGCGAGCTGATTCCGGAGATCCATCCCGAGGTTCTCTTGGGGGCCCGGGCGCTTGGCAGCATGGAGGACCGGGTCAAATCCAACGTGCTGGCGACCTGCCGCGCGTCGCTGTCGCTCTGGGCGGATCCCCTCGTGGAATACGCCACCAGCTGGTCGGACTTCTCGATCGGGGATCTTGTCTGCTCCCCTGCGCCGGTCAGCTTTTACATCATCACCCCCCAGGCCCACGCCGACCGGCTAGCCTTCCTGGTGCGCGTGTTCACCCGCCAGACCATCAACAGCCTGATGGAGAGTGAGCACGCCGACAGCCGCCGCCGGCGCAAGCGCCATCGCCTGCTGCTGCTGCTCGACGAATTTCCCAAGCTCGGCAGCCTGCCGTTTCTGGAGAACGCCATGGGCGAGATGGCCGGCTACGGCATCACCGCCCATCTGATCTGCCAGAGCTTCAACGACGTGTTCTCGAAGTACGGGGACAAGACCCCGCTGTTCGACAACATGCACATCACCGCGGCCTTCGCGACGTCCGAGCCGACCAGCATCGAGAAGGTCACCCGCCGGGCCGGCAAGGCGCTGGAATTGCGTGACAGCTTCAGCGATCCCCGCACCCTCTTCAGCCGGGCGCACCGCTCAACGTCGCAGTCCGAACAGCAGCGCTATATCCTCTCGGAGGAGGATGTGCGGGGCCTGGACGACCGCAAGCAGTTCCTGTTCGTCAACAACACCAAGCCGATCCTGGCGGACAAGATCCGCTACTACGAGGAGCCGTTCTTCAAGGCTCGCGCCGGCGACTATTTCCACGGCGTACCGGCGGCCTATGTGCAGCGGCCCGGCGAGGCCGATCTCCCCGGTCCCGCCCAGATCGATTGGAAGGGCGTGCGGGCGGTAACGTCCGCGCCGACGCCCTTCGAGGGCGTCCGGGCGCCGAGCGCGCCGACCTCAGACCTAGCCGCCGTGGCCGCCGCGATCGAGCCCGGCGATTACCTGACGCCTGCGCCCGTGCAGGGCCTTCGGGCCGGGCTCGACGACGGACTGGCTTGAGGCGTACCCATGGTTCAGCACAATCCCATCGTTGCCGATCGTAAGGTCGCCGCCCTCCGCCAGGCCATGGGCCCAGTGATTGCCGAGGCCCTGGCCGACCGGCTGGTGGTGGAGGTGATGGTCAATCCCGATGGCCGCATCTGGATCGATCGGATCGGGGAGGGGCGGTCCTTTACTGGCAAGAGCCTGGAGCCAGCCGACGCCGACCGTATCCTTCGTTTGCTGGCAGACCACGCCGGCGAGGTGGTGACCCGCGACCGGCCCCGGGTCAGTGCGACCCTGCCGCAGACGGGCGAGCGGTTCCAGGGCGCCTTCATGCCCGTGGTGTCGAGCCCCGCCTTCGCCATCCGCAAGCGGCCGGAGGTGGTCTTCACCCTGGAGGACTACGTCCGTGATGGAATCCTCACCGCTGCGATGGCGCAGATCCTGAGAGGCGCCGCCCGGGATCGCCAGAACCTGCTGATCGCCGGCGGGACCGGTTCGGGCAAGACGACCCTGGCCAACGCCATTCTGGCGGAGCCGGCGTTCGCGGCCGATCGCGTGGTGCTGATCGAGGATACGGCCGAGTTGCAATGCGCCGCGCTCGACAAGATCGAGATGCTGACCAAGCGCACCGAGCCGCAGGTGACCATGACGGACCTGGTGCGCGACACCCTGCGGCTTCGGCCGGACCGTATTGTCATCGGCGAAGTTCGGGACGGCTCGGCGCTGGACCTGCTCAAGGCCTGGAATACCGGCCATCCCGGCGGTCTAGCCACCATCCACGCCAATAGTGCGGCCGAAGCGCTCACCCGGCTGGAGGATCTGATCGGCGAGGTGACCCAGCGGATTCCCTATAGGGCCATCGCCCAGGCCATCAATGTGGTGGTCTATATCGAACGGACGGCGCAGGGCCGGCGGGTCCAGGCCGTCAGCCGCGTGACCGGCCAGACGGGTGAAGGTTACACCCTGGAAGCCTGCGCCTAGGCCTGAGCCGCGTGCGCGGAGGCGGCCGAGTCCGTGCGAGAACTGCGGGCGACGACCGTCAGCGTCCCATCGGGCAAGGGCCTTTGCAGGCCGGCCACCTCCGACCAGGGGGCCTCGCTCATCCAGAGGTCCCACTCGGCTTCCTCGGTCAGGATCACCGGCATGGCTTTGCTGTGCACGGCGCCGACCTCGGCGTTGGCCTCCGTCGTCAGGAAGCCAAACAGGTCGCAGCTGATCTCACCTTCCTTGACCTTGCGCACGCAGGTCCAGTCGGTCCAGATGCCGGCGAAGAAGGCGATGGGGCGATCTTCGCTGATGGCGAACCAGACCGGTTGCAGCGAGCCGCCGACTTGGTCCGGCTCGCTGAACGAGGTGAACGGCACGAGGCAGCGGTTGGCGGGGCCGAGCCAGGGCCGCCAATGCGGGCTCGTGGTATTGCGGATGTTGGTCGTGCCCTTGTCCGGCTCCATCCGCAGCAGCTGGGGGAAATCCACCTCCTGGCCCTTGGCCCGAAGCTTGTCGGCTCGTCTGCTTGCGGCGTCGAACAGGGCCTTTTTCGAGGACGGCATGCCCCAGCGAACATCGCGCATCTCACGCGCGCCATCGGCGCCCTTCAGGATGATCGGGGCAGGGTAGTCCGGATAGACGCCGGGCATCGGCGGCTGATTGTTGTTGCGGTCCGACAGGGCGCGGCCGAGCCTGGCGGCTTCAGCACGGGCCTTGGTCATTGAATAAAGGTTGCAGATGTGGACGGCCCCCCACTTGTCAGGATGGTAGCAGACTTCTGAGCTGATCGCTTGCTCTCAGATGTCCGGCCTATTTGCGCGAGACGAGCTCGCTGGCCAAGATGGTGTTCGCTACGCCCGTTCCAAGCACATTGGCGGCATCGGAGATGCCAGTGTAACCTTCGGAAGCTCGCGCGTATCGACCGATCGGTCCTTCCATCTACTGCGTCCTGCAAGTTCAGTGGCTATCCGCCGAGCAACATCGCTGGCGGGCAGCGATCTCGTATCAGGCGGCCATTGCGACCGGTGGCCGAGTGTAGACCCCGCCCGAGACCATTAGTCGCCAGGCGATGCGCGCGAACTTATTGGCCAGCGCTACGGCTACCAGCTTAGGCGGCTTGCGTTCCAGCAGCGCTGCCAGCCATGGCGAAGGCTTGTGCCGGCCCGCTCGGACGTGCCTCAGTAACGCGGTGGCGCCGACGATCAGTACCGACCTGAGTGCAGAGTCCCCGGCCTTTGTAATCCCGCCCAGCCTTTGTCGGCCGCCCGTAGAATGGTCTCTGGGTGTGAGCCCGATCCAGGCCGCGAAGTCACGGCCGGATCTGAAAGCTTCCGGCGGCGGTGTCTTCATGCTTAGCATCGTCGATCCGATGGGACCGACACCAGGGATCGACGCAATCCGGCGGCTGACGTCATCCTCGCGGTGCCACTTCATGAGCTTGCTCTCGATCTCATTGAGCCGCGCCTCGACCGCGGCGTACTCCTGGGCCTGGAACGCGAAGAGCTCTCGCGCCATCTTGGGAAGGGCGTCGTTCTCGAGCACCTGCTGAATGAGTGCATTGACGTTCTGCCGGCCGGCCGGACCGACGATGCCGAACTCAGCCGCATAGCTTCGAAAGGCATTGCTCAGCTGCGACTTCACGCTGACCAAACGCTCCCGGACCGACATCAACATGCACGCCGCTTGGCGCTCCTGCGACTTCACAGGCACGAACCGCATGCTGGGCCGGGTGACTGCCTCGCATAGCGCCTCGGCGTCGGCGGCATCGTTCTTCCCCCGCTTGACGTAGGGCTTCACATACTGCGGCGGGATCAGCTTCACCTCGTGGCCCAAAGACTGCAGCAAGCGTGCCCAATGGTGGGAGCTGCCGCAGGACTCGATCGCGACCAAAACCGGTGGGAGACGCTCAAAGTAGCCGATCATCTCGCTGCGCCGGAACTGGCGGCGGACGACCACAACTTCGTTCTCGTCAACGCCGTGGAGCTGAAACACCGACTTAGCGGTGTCCATGCCGATGCGTACTGGTATCTTCATCGCTCTCTCCTCTCAAATGGCCTGACGCCTGAGCGCCATTAGCCCGTTGGGATGAGAGGCCGTCCACACCAGCACATTCGCTCAGCCCACAACCTTCTCACCGTCATAAGACGATCGAAGTGGCTCGCTGTCGACATCATCGCCGTCCATCGCGCTAGACTGGTCATCCGGGGGAGCGAGGATGGCTGCTCATCAGGATTTCGATGCGGCGATAGCGGCTGTGTGGCGCATCCCGTTCCCCGGGCCGTCAAACCTGCTCGCCCACCCTGCCTACATGGCCCTCGCCGACCTGTGCGCCTCCCGCTACGGCGGCGCCAAGCTGACCTTCTCTCTATCCACCGCGCTGCGCTCACTGGGTCTGCCGTGCGGCCTGTCCGAGGAAAACCGTCATCTGGCTCTTGATGTCGAGACGGCGGCGCGGCGCCTGAGCGAGCAGTGCGGCTCCGGGAAGAGGATCTGACCCGCTATATCCGCGCGACGACGCGGTTCTGGGGCCACGCTGACCCGCTGCCGTTTGCGGCGACCAACGTGCCCTACTGACCGGAAGACCCGCCGCGGCCACTGACAATATAAGGACGGCCTCAGCGCTGAACGCTGAGGCCGTCGATGGTTGAGATCGCGATGATCGTCGAGACCAGCATCAGATGCTGCAGGATCTCGGGAGTGTGACGAAGGTAGGCTTGGATGGACTTGGCTGCTTTCATGGTGATGCTCCACATCTTCTTGAGTAAGGTTTCGATGAGCACGTGGACGACGCCATGATTGAGGCTTTGTAGAATCCAGGTCGTATAGGTCGCGATCTGCCCTCCACAGGGGAATGGTTGCCCAACACTCCGGGGCGAAAGCTAACTCTAGCACATTTGGGCTCCGAACGCCACGACGCGCGCAGAACCGTTCGCGCTCTGTTCCCAACCGCGATAGGATGTGTGTCGCATGCATGAGTCCGCAATCCGCAAGATCATCCACGTCGACATGGACGCCTTCTACGCGTCGGTCGAACAGCGCGATGACCCCAACCTGAAGGGCAAGCCCGTTGCGGTGGGCTATCCCGAGAAACGAGGCGTTGTCGCGGCGGCCAGCTACGAAGCCCGACAGTTTGGCGTTCGCTCGGCCTTGCCGTCGACCACTGCGCTTCGGAAATGCCCCGACCTGATCTTCAAGCCGCCCCGGTTTGACGCCTACAGGGCCGTCTCGCGCCAAATCCACGAGATATTCGCCGATTACACACCCCTGATCGAACCGCTTTCCCTCGACGAGGCCTACCTCGATGTCACCGAGAACCTTCGCGGCATTCCGACCGCCTCGGCGACCGCCAAGCAGATCCGGGCCAGGATCCTGGAGGAGACGGGCCTGACGGCGTCGGCGGGAATTTCCTACAACAAGTTCATCGCCAAGCTGGCCTCGGACTTTCGCAAACCCAACGGCCAATACGTCGTCACGCCCGAGATGGGCGAGGCGTTCGTTGAAGCGCTCCCGGTGACCAAGTTCCATGGGGTTGGGCCAGTCACGGCGGCCAAGATGCACAGCCTTGGCATCCACAATGGCGCGGACCTTCGGCGCCAGTCGCTGGCCTTCCTGCAGACGCACTTCGGTAAATCCGGACCTTGGTATTTTGAGATCGCCCGCGGCCGCGACGAGCGATCGGTGCGGCCGGATCGAGAGCGCAAATCCTCGGGGTCGGAGACCACCTTCAGCGAGGACCTGCTCGATCCTGCTCAGATCGAGGCTGGCGTGCTGGCCATGGCCGAAGATGTCTGGGGTTGGTGCGAGAAGACCGGCTCTCACGGCCGCACGGTCACCGTTAAGATCAAGTGGGCGGACTTTCAGCAATCGACACGGAGCCGGTCATTCGCCGGCGCCGTGAACAGCTTCGCCGAGCTACGCGAGGCCAGCCTCGCCCTGGTCCGGTCGGTATTTCCGCCGTCCAAAGGAATCCGGTTGGTGGGGGTAACCCTTTCAAACTTTCAGGGGGCCCATGACCAGAGGTCTGGCGAACATGCCCTGCTCGACCTTGCTTTGGAGGCCGCCCGCCCGTGAACACTATGGCCGACCTGCTCGCGCGAGAAGCGGAGCTCACCGATCAGGCCCGCGATCAATATGGCCCCTACTTCGCCACGGCGCTGCATTGCTGCGGCTACCTCACCACGGAGATCGCTAAAGTCGACGAGGATCGCTTCCTGTTCGGCGCGATGCACTCGCTGGTCGGCAAGCACTCGATGCTCGCGGCGCTGTCCTACGTTCGGCGGCATCGCGTCCAGGGATCGATGAACCTGCGCCAAGTGGTCGAGAGCGCGCAGCGAGCCTGCTATTACCTTGCTCATCCGAAGGACCACGTGAAGGAGACCGACACGGAGATCGTGGTCGATGAGGCCGGCGTGAAGGAGAAGACCTACCGCTTTTTCGACCAGTCCATGAAGGATCACGCCGCTGCCTTCAGTCAGGCCAAGCGAATTATCAACATGACCGACGCGCATGCCTCGCTGCGCAGCGCTCAGCTTATCTTCAAGGAGGGCATAAGCGGGCGCGATCTGTTTTTTGATGCGGAGAACCCCGTTCTCGTGCGCGTCGGCCTCTGGAGCATCATTAACACCGCGGTCGGGGTGTTCGACGCCTATCACCTGGCCGCCGCCCAATTTGGCGGCGTCCAATTCGCCGACGGATTTGAGGATCGGTTTGCGGCCATCCTGGCGATGCGGGACCGTTTGCATCAAGAGCTTTGGGGCGAGGAAGAGGTCCAGGCGATGGAGAAATCGGCTGGGGCCGACGACGCCAACGCCGGGGACTCCACACGCGACATGTGGTAGGTCGGAAGACGAAAATCTCAAGATAGACGAATATGACCGGGCCCTACGGGCGATGGATAGCTGACTACCGCAGCGGCGGCCTCCATCCCTTTCCGGTCGAGGGAAAGCGGCCCTGTGTCACGGCCTACGCCAAGCGCCGGCCGAGCGCGGCGACGACCGCCAAGTGGGCCCAGGCCTTTCCCGCAGCCAATCTTGGGCTCCCGACCCGCCGGGAGCGGTTGGCGGTGCTCGACGCCGATGATCCCGACGCCATCGCGCTCTTTGAGGCGATCGTCGGGGCCACCCCATTGCGTGTCCGGACCCGGCGGGGTGAGCATTGGTACTATGCCGATCCGTCCAACGAGATCGCCGGCGCCATCCACCCCCATGGACAGCCGTTCGACATCAAGGCCGCGGGTCCCGCGGACTACGTCCTGGCCCCGGGCTCCGAGCATCAGGGCGTAGCCTACGAAATCATCGGCTACGACGGCGACGACCCGATCGCGGAGTTCTCCCGCCGGCTTCGCGATCTGCCGCGCTTGAGCGCGTCGGCCCGCAACGACCTCGTCAAACAGCCCCGCGGCCTTGTTCAGGCCAGACCCCGCCTCGTCGGCGTCGGCGGCCCGATCCTGCTGAGCGGCGCGGTCATTCCGCAGGGAGCCAGGAATGCGGCGCTGTTCAAGGCGGCCTGTCGCGATGCCCATGAAATCCGTCGGCACCACGGCGACGGCGAGGAGGGCCTGGCCGCCCTGACCAACCAAGCGGCCGCCTTCAACAGCGCCTTGTGTTGTCCGCCCCTTGAGGACCACGAGGTGGACAAGCTTGCCGACGGGGTCTGGAAGCGAACTCTGGCGGGCGTCAATCGGCCGCCCGCGCGCAAGAACCGCCATGTTCGCGGTGTCCTGCAGCGGTTGGGTCGGGAGGTGCGGAGCCTCGCGCTGTGGGGCTGGCTGTCCGAGAGCGGGTTCGACATCGACGACATAGAGCTGGCGCCGACACGGGTCGCGGCCGCGATTCCAGGCTGGAAACCGCACGACGCCGAAGCCGCGATCAACGGTCTCATCGACCGCGACATCCTGCGCCGGGTCCGCGCCAGGGGCAGGGGGCGGGGTAACGCTGGCCGGTATCAGCTCCTCGAGCCCCTGGTGTCGCAGGTGTCCTTCGCCGCCAGCCTCCACACCCTCGGCGGCGATGCGGCGGCATTGGCGCTGCTGGCCTTTCTGGTCGACACCTGGGGCGCCGACGCCCGCGCGCCGATCAGCGCCGAGGGGATGTCGCAGACGGTCGGCGGCCCATTCGGCAGGTGGACGAAGGTCAAGATCCTCAGAGCCCGAGATCGCCTGGAGGCCGCCGGCCTGATCGAGCGCCTCGAGGTGAAGCGGCGAGGCATCCGGCGGCCTCGCGCTTTGTTCCAGGTTCGGGCCGGCGCTGTTCTCAAAATACCGGAAATCGTACCAGTAGAGATCCACCGCCCCCTAGGCCTGCTGGCCCCTGAAGCCCAGCTCCAGCAAGTCCAGGACGGAATGGCTTAGGCGCAGTAGCCCTCGTTCTGGGGCCAAATCGGGGTCTCCAAGGCTCATTTTCATCGGCGACCTCCCAAAAAACGTGGTCGGCGAAAAATTTTGGCCTTGGCAGGGGAGGGGTCCGGGCTCGCCAAGGAGTGGATTGTGCGAGCTATCATCCCCGTCGCTGAACAGCTGGACCGAGCCAGAAGAGAGCTGGCGATCGATACGCCCCTCAACGGACGCATCGCGCTGATCCTGGTCGACAATGCGCTGGAGCTGATGTGTCACCAGAAGGCCAGCACAGTTCTTGAACGGGACCGCGCGCACCGGGCCCTGACCCCTGAGCAGCGCGCCGACGCCCGCGGCCAGGTCTTCGGCCGGAAAGTCGCCGTCCTAAAGGACCTGGGGCACATTCCTGCCGACCACGTCCGCGCGATCACCATATTCCACAGATACCGAAACCAGCTCTACCACGTGGGCCTGCGCAACGATCCGGTCGTCGGTCTCCTCGCCGGCCGCTACTTCGACCTTACGGTCGGCCTCATGTCGCCGCTCCTCGGCGCGGAGCGTCATCTGCGCTGGGAGCCGACCCTGCTGGACGGGGAGGCCCGGCGACTATTCCCGGAGCTAGCGACCGCCAAACGCTACAGAAGCAAGGTCAGCATCGTCGACTTGGCGGATCGCCTGATGGCCGACAGGCCGGCGCCCACCCAAGTTTTCCAGGCCGCGCTCCGCGACCAGCTGTCTGCCTTGATCGACCTCTCGGCCGCGGACTTCGCGATCATTGCGACGGGGCGCAGCGGCGCGGACGATCCCGAGGCGACCTTCCGCCGGGTTCAGCTCGAGCATGACACTTTAGCCGAATTGATCCGGGTTCGCCGCGCCCAGGACAAGGAGCGCCGCAGCCGCGGCCTGCCGGAGAAGCCACTCGATGAGGCCGTCATGTCCATGGCCAGGGGAATGCCGATCTTGGTGGAGCTCAACGGCCGCCTCCTGCCGAACTGGCGGCCGAGACACCCACGCCTCCCATTTGAGACCTGGCGCAAGCAGGCGAGGGGAGTCGGCGGCAGGGCGGACGCCCTTCAGGCGTTGGACAGCTTCGACAAAATGCTGCGCGAGATCGAGCACCTTGATGAGGTCATGGCTGAGCCAATCGACGACATGCACGGCTGGAACCAGCACATGGAGGACGTGATGATGGACAGGCGTTGAGAGCCGAGGCGCCGCCGCCGCAGGGCGACTACTTCCTAAACCGAGGGGTCCAACTCTCGATGAGCGTCTCCTCGTCATCGTCGTCGGCGCCGTAGGTCGGATCTGCCAGGTTGCCCGTCGTCAACACTGTCAGGGTCTTACCGTACCGTCCCAGGCCGATGACCTCTTCATATCCCTTAACCGACCGACCGCCGAGCCAGTCGGAAAGGTCGGTGTCGCCTTCGTCGCGATCTGCGGCGTCCACCCGGGCGATATCGGAATTGAGCCTTGCCGTTCGGCTAGGTCCGGGCAGGGCGCTGCCCTTAAGCGGCCAGACGATCTCGCCCAGACCCTTCATGGCCTCCGACACCATGGCAAACTGCACCGTGGGGCCTTGGCTAATAATCACGGCGGCGGCGTCTGAGGTAAGGTCAGCGTAGCGGATGGCGGTTGCGGTCAGCGAGGAGCGACACTGGCCGGCCAACGACAACACTGCGCCCAGACCCTCCTTTTCGCGCCGGAGCGCCCGCTCAAAGGGCGCCGACGGCATCAGCAGGCCCGACGCGAAATAGTCGGCTTCCCGCTCGAAGGGGTCGACCGACGAGAAGCCCGCCATAGAAGAGTGGAGCTGCGCGCCGCCTGAGAACAGATGCTCAGGGTGACCTTCAAGGAAGTAGTGCCCCAGCTCGTGGGAGATGCTGAACCTCTGAAAGCCGTCGTTATCGATGTGGGTGGCATACAAGATGCCGAATGTCGTGTTCACATGCATCAGCATCCCGGAGACGCCTGGCGCGGTGTCGGGCTTGGCCTGCACAAGGATGTCGTGGCGTTCCGCCAACGCGATGGGATCGACGCCCAAGTCTTCCAGGCCCTCGTCCCGCAAGACCTTCTCGGCCTGCTGGATGATCTGCTTTCGCCGAAGGTCCGGATTTTTCCTGGGCGCTGAAGTCATGTGTCCCCGGCCTCGGTGCGGCGCTTGTTCCGATTCGCCAACATTTCCAGGAACTCCGCAGCGATGTCGCGGTCGGCGTCGCTGATCTGGGAGACGTGGCGATAGAGGGGATCAGCTGCGGCGGCTTGCTCCGGCTCGGCCACCCGTCCCAGCAGATAGTCGGTCGTGACGTTGAGATGGGTCGCGAGACGCCGGAGATTTTCGAACGAGGGCTTGCGGCCACCCGCTTCGAAGTGGGCGATTGAGCTCGCCGGCAGCCCAGTTTTCCGCGCCAGCTCACCCTGGTTCATGCCGCGGAGATCGCGGGCGGCTCTTAGCCTTTCGCCGAAGACATCGGGCCCCTTGGCCTCATTTTCTGGATTCTCGGTCATGGCGAACTCGACATGCTAATTTGACATTCTCGACAGATTGTGCGAATATAACGACATAGATCGCATGTCGAACACGACAAGGGCAAGGGCCCGCGCGGATTGACCGATCTGACCTGAAAGGAGGTCGCCGTGACGGACGTGATGCAAGAGGATTTTGAAGACAACGAGGCGAAGACCCGGCAGGGCCAGCGTCCGCGCGGGGGCGAGCCTTACCGGGTTCTCATCGGCGGCGCGGCCCTCGACTACCGGCCCTTCATCATCGGCGACCCGGTCCCGACGGGACGCCAGCTGCTTGACACGGCGCACCAGCACCCGGTCGATGAGTTCGAGATCTTCAGCCTGTCGGCCGCCGGCCGTCTCGCCCAGGTCGGCCTCGACGAAACCGTCGACCTGCGGGCGCAGGGCGTCGAGAAGTTCATCACCTTTCGCAGCGACCGAACCCTCCGCTTCTTATTGGACGACCGGGAATACGAATGGGGGCAGGACGCCATCGCGGAGACCACGCTGCGTGAAATCGCACGGGTCCCCGACGATCAAGTCATCGAGCTGGAGCGGCCGGACGGCCCCGCCCAGATCATCGATGATGGCGCTGATATTCAACTCGGCGGTCGGGGTGTCGAACATCTTCGCACCCGGCCGCGCCCGCTGGTCACCGTGAAGGTCAACACCAAGCCGGTGGAATTGCGCCGGGGGTGGAACACGGGCGCGCAGATCAAGTCCGCGGCGATCGCCGCCGGGGTCCAGATCGAGCCAGACTTCATCCTCCACCTGGAAGGGTCCGATGGCGTGGACCAGGTGATCGGTGACCACGATCGGATCTTCATCCGGGGCGGCGAGTGCTTCGACGCCCTCGACAATCACGAGGACAGCTGAACCGCCATGAAGGCCGGTGTGGAAAAGGCGGTCGGCGAACTGCGCAAGGCGTTCGCCGGCCACCTCATGCAGGTGGCGGAGAGCCCCTGCGGCGGTGCCTATGTCCTCATCGAGGACGTGCCCCTGGGCGGCCCCTTCGCGCAGGCGATGACCTGGGTCGGCTTCTTCCTGACGAACGCCTGTCCCGACGCCGACACCTATCCCTTCTATGTGCGCCCCGACCTCAGTCGGACTGACGGCGCGGCCTTGAAGGCCCCGCCGCTGCACGGTGGCCATCGGTGGCCCCCCGGAGTGCCAGCGATGTCCGAACGGCAAGCCGTGATGGTCTCTCGCCGACAAAAAAATCAGGCGTGCTGGGGTCGCGAGTCGCCTCTGGCCAAACTCCAGGCGGTCTTGAAATGGATGCAAAACCAATGACGCCCGCCCGCTGCGCCATGCGCATGCCGGCGGCGATGTATGACGCGCTTCACGCGCACCTCTTCCCCGGCGATGGGGATGAACATGGCGCCGTGATCGAGGCCGGTCTGGCTCGCACACCGGAGGGCTATGTTTTGGTCGCCCGCGACCTGCACCTGGCTCGCGAAGATGTCGACTGGCTGCCCGGTCAGCGCGGTTACCGGATGATGCCGGCCGGCTACATCCTTAAGCGCGTCCGCGAATGCCGAGACCAGCGGCTGGTCTATCTTGCCGTCCACAATCATGGGGGCCGTGACGCAGTCGCCTTCTCGCCGGTGGATCTGGAGTCGCACGTTCGCGGTTTTCCGGCCCTCCTGGACATCGTTCAAGGCCTGCCTGTGGGCTCCCTGGTCTTCGCGGAGGAAGCCGTCGCTGGCGATATCTGGCTACCGGGCGGCCGGCGTCTGGTGCTGAACGGCCTGACCGTCGTGGGGCGCCGCCGCGTCCGGCTGACCGCTCGCCCCGAAGCCCGGGCGGGCGTCTTTGATCCGAGGTACGACCGCCAGGTGCGGATGTTCGGCGCGGAGGGCCAAGCTGTGCTGCGCGGCGCCAAGGTGGCCATCGTGGGCCTCGGTGGGGTCGGGATCTTGCTTGCCGAATATCTGGGCCGCCTAGGCGTCGGCGCCTTCGTCCTGGTCGACCCTGACCGGGTTCAGCCCTCGAACATCCCGCGCCTCGCCGACGCAAGCGACTGGGACGCGATGACCTGGTTGGTCGATGAGCACCGCCCAGCCTGGCTGCGGCGGCTTGGCTTTCGGCTGGCGACACGGAAGATCGACCTCGCCGAACGCATCATCAAGCGGGCCAATCGGCAAGCCAGGATCACCCCGTTCTTCTCGACCATGGAAGAGCGCGACGTGGTCGAGGCGATCAAAGGCTGCGACTACGTTTTCCTGGCGGCCGATGGCCATCGGGCTCGCCGGCTCTTAAACGCCCTGGTGCACCAGTTCCTGATCCCTGGCGTGCAGCTGGGGTCGCGGATTCAGTCCGACGGCGCGACCGGGGATCTGGTCAATGTCCACACGACCGTGCGTCTGGTGACGCCCGACGCAGGTTGCCTGCTCTGCAACGGCGCGGTCAGCACGGCCCGCCTGCAGGAAGAGAGCGTGTCGCCCGAGATGCGCCGGCGGCAGAAGTATACCGACGAGCCTGACATCGCTGCACCGAGCGTGATCACCCTGAACGCCTTGACGGCTTCCCAGGCCGCCAACGACTTCCTGTTCTACATGACGGGTATGACCTCGCCGGACGCCTTTGGCGGATACCTCCAGGCCCATCCACTGGACCGCAAGGTTAAATCCGTCCGGCCCCGCCGTGATGATGACTGCCCTGACTGCGGGAGTTCGGTCGGCAGCCGGCGGGCCTGCGGCGACGAGGCGCCTATCCCGCTCATCGACTAGGCCGTGGTCGCCTGTCACCAGATCGGCGACCACGTACCTGGCCGACCTTTTGGAAAGGGCGCGTTGCGCCTATTTTCGTCGTGACACGATGCTTCGATCAGAAGGAGATCGAAACCATGTCGACTGGAAAATGGCGTGACCCAGGCGTACCGCACCGTGGGTGGACGCACCATGGCTGCGAGGACACGGGCGAACTCTCGACCACTTGCGAAATGTGCGAGAAGGAAACCATCCGGCACGTCCATTTCGTCACGCATCCAGATTATCCGGCGGAGCTTCGGGTCGGATGCGTTTGCGCAGAGAATCTCACTGAGGACTATGTCGGGCCCCGCGAAGCCGAGGGCGCTGTCAAGAAACGCCGGTCACGTCTTTCGACGTTCATGACCCGCGGCTGGCAGGAGGGCCGCTTCGGGTCTTCTTTCCGCGACTGGAAGGGTAGGCGCGTTCTCATCGCGCCAAGATCGAGCGGGTGGATTGCGAAGGTGGACGGGGAGGGCGGCCGAAAAGTCTTCGTGTCCCCGGAGGCGGCTAGGCTTGCGGTCTTCAAACACTTTGACGTCGCCCAGAGCCAGTAGCTCATCCAACTCCGGCCGCGCTTGCGTGGTTGACAAAAATCGCGCATCGCCCATGATATGGCATCTGGAGGCGACATGTCTGAATCGAATCCCTGGGACTACCACCCGCACCTGCAGCGCGAGGCAATCATCGCGGTGGCGGGTCTGATCGCCCAGGGTCGGAGCGACGCCCTGATCAGGCATGACGAGACGATCGGCGACGACGGTTGGACGTTGGGCTGCAAGGCGTTCCAGTACGCCCGCTTCCAAATCCTGAAAGCGGCCGAGACCGAAGGCTTCGCCTGGCTGTCGATCATGGATTCGTCGAAGCAATTCATCTTCAAAATTGGGGAGGTCCCAGTCCGCTTCTACCGGGGCGAGGCGGATGAGCCGAGCGACCGGACGCTTCGCCAGACGTTTTCGGAGCTGAACCAGCTGTCGTTCGTCTTCGGCAACGAGAGCGGCGCGGGCTTGGCCTACCGCTTCGCCATCGAGACGGACTTCGACGGCGCGATCACCAGCATCAAGTTCGTCGGTCTGCGGGGCGAGAGCCCCGTCTTCTGCTGGGACGTGCCGTATATGGAGGCGGTCAGCCTGCCCGTGGCGACGCCGGCCACCGAAGGCGTCGACCTTCCCAAGCCGGAAGTCCGCGTTCCCGGCGCTGACCAAGACACGAAGGCGAAACCTGCGTAGCCGATCATTCTTGATGGGAGGGTCTTCCCCGGATAGGCGCCAGCCATGAACACCGACAAGCCGTTTAGAGGGGAGCAGCTGCGACTGGCGCGGCTCGCCTTCGGCTATTCGCTGGACGAGGTGGGCGTGGCGGTGGGCGCAACGCGCCAGTTCATTCACCAGCTCGAAGTCGAGGCCAAGGCGCCGAGCCGCGACTTGGTGACCGCGTTGGCCGGGGCGCTGGGCGTCACGCCCCGCTTCTTTTCGGCCGCGCCGCGCGCCACCGTCCGGCCAGAGCAGTGTCACTTCCGCAAACAGGCGACGACGCCGGCGTCGATCACCAGCCAGGTTCTGGCGCGCGGCTCGATCCTCGACGCTTTGACCGAGGAGTTGGACAATCGTCTCGAGTTGCCGACGGTGAATTTTCCCGATGCCGCCGTTCACAGCCTCGATGACGTTGAAGCCGCCGCGGAAGCCGCGCGGGAGCACTGGGGCCTGGGCACTTCCGGCCCCATCACCAACATGATGCGGGTCGTGGAGAACGCCGGCGCCATCGTCACCTATTTCGCCGGCGTCTCCGATCGCGTGGACGCACTCTCTATGGATCGCAGGCGGCCCATCATTGTCCGCAGCGAGGCCAAGCAGAGCCTGTGCCGACTGCGCTTCGATCTGGCCCATGAGTGCGGACACTTGGTGATGCACCGTGGCATCCAGACCGGGGATCGACCGACCGAGGATCAGGCCAATCGTTTCGCGAGCGCTTTCCTGCTGCCCCGGGCGCCGTTCCTGCATATGTTTCCGCGGTCGCGCTTTCTGAACTGGGAGCTGATTTTCCACATCAAGCTGCAGTGGAAAGTGAGTGCGCGCGCCGTGCTGCGCCGGGCGTTCGATCTCGGTGTGATCTCGGCCGACCAATACCGAACGGGGAACATCCACTTGGCCAAGACCGGCCAGACCAAGGTCGAGCGCTATGACGCGGACCTGCCGATGGAGAGCGCTGAACTGCTCGAAGCGGCGATGGACGCGTTAGAGGGCACACACCCAGGCGCCTTGCTGGAAATGGCCAATGAGTTGGGCTTGGCTGCCCCGATGTTTGGCCATCTCACGAGCAGGGCGCTCGATAGCCCCGTTGTGCCGACCGACGATGAAACGGTGCGCTACGTGGATTTCACCACGCGTCGCCACTAGCCATAGGCTGCGACTGATACGCAATCGCAGTGGGGGGCAAAGGGCCTATCCTGCCGGTCATTCAGAAGCGAACCAATGCAGCAGGAAACCCAAGATGCGCGTAGTCATCGACACCAACTGCCTGCAAAGCCAAGAACTTCGCGACTTTCTGGCGATGTCCCCCGACCACAAGGCGGTGCTGCCGGACTATGTAATGATGGAAGCGTTCAAGCCGCGGCAATGGGACGGTCTACGCGCTGCATTCTCGGTCCTGTCTCAATTCCCTGACCAAGTGATCGCCCTGCAGGGTAGCGCCACGGTAAGCGCCCTAAATCCCGACGCAGTCGTCATGGCCGATGCCATGATCTCGTCCAGCGAGACCGTGGCCTTTCGGGCCTTCTGTGAGCAGATCAAGGCCGCCGACGGCGATCCCCATATCGCCGCCGAGCTGCACCGCCGCGCTACCTGGGCCCAGGATCAGATGGACCGAATGCTCACTGCCTGGTCGGATATGGAGACCACCCTTGCCGCCGTGAGCCAGTGCTTCACGCCGGCCGAGCTGGCAGACATGCGTCGTGACAGGCCAACCGCGGAGGCGTTCCAAAGATTTGTCGGCGTGGTCGAGGCGATGGCCATCGAGGTCTTCCAAAGCAAGCCAGAGCTGATCCGACCGAGCCCGGAGAGTCTGGTCGATCACTTCGTGTTCCGTAACGCCCTATGTCTTGGCGTCCTGATGGTGGAGCATCTGCGCAAGGGCGCCCGCACACGCAAGGCGAAGCGCGCCCGCAATGACGCCATCGATGTGCTGCTAGCGACCTATGCCACCTATTTCGACGGCATCATGTCGGAGGACGGGCTGACGAACGAAGCGTTCCACGTCGGCCGCGACCTGCTCCAGGCTTGGGGCGCGAAGGTGGGCGGCCACTATCTCGAACATTTTGGCGCGTCCGCGCCAAAGGCCTAAGCCGGCGTAAATGGGGCTAGCACCTGGACGATATAGGCGAGGGCAAGTTCGCGTGCGGCGGCATCCGGAAGGCCAGTGGCGTGCTTCCACCAGGGCGTCGCCTGGTCGGCGAAAAGTGCTTTCAACTTGGCCAGGTGATGCGCGGTGAGCGGCTGATCCGGCGTGCCGCCGCAGTTGGCCCAGGCAAAGTTCAGGCTCTCACGAACCACCCGTTCGCGCTCGGCAGTCTGGTGCGCGCTCAAAGCCGGGCCGAACACGATGCCGAATGCCTCCTGCCGCTTCTCGGCGTCATCGCGTTCATAGTTATAGATCGCCCGTACATCCGCGGCGTCGAAGTCGAGACGCACTGCGACATCCAAGGGCTCGCCGGTGCGGGGATCGAGGGCGTAGACGCTCTTCAGGCGGCCGCCAGCATAGTCACGCCCAAGGCAGACCACAGCGCGATGAATGCCGAAGTATTCCACGTAGCCGAGGATCAACCCGGTCGTGGGATTAGCGTCGATGGCTACGCAATGCAGCGGCGCCGCTTCCGGTCGGCCAACGAGCAGGTCGTCCACATAGTAGTAGCCGAAACACGGCTCGGCGTCGGCGTCGCGTAGGTAAGCCAGGGCTTCGCCGCAGCGGTCGATAGAAACGCCTGCATCGTGCGCCAGCGCTAGGGCGCTTTTGACGAGGGACCGGCCCGACAGCGGACCGCCGAACTCCAGATCGATGCGCACCACACCCTCGGCATAGGTTCGTTGGATTTCGGCGCCGGCCAAGACCGCCTCGACGTCCACCTTCGGATATTTGCGCTTCACCCCTGCCAGCACCTCGCGCGCCTGAGCGATCGAACCAGCCCTGACTTGGATAGTCTCGCCGTTCGGGATCGGTGTGCGCTTGATGTCCGGCCGGGCCATTTCTAGCTGGCCCCCCGAATTCAGGAGGAACGTCTCGCCGGCGGTGGTGGTGATCGCCATGCGCAGGGTGCGTCCGCGTTGGCGCTTAACGCCGAAGTGGAGCGCCAACGGCCGCAGCTGCTTTTCAAGCTCTGCGTCCCAGGTGTGGCCCGAGCGATGATTGCATCCGTCATGCAGGAATCCGCGCACGATCCGACGCCCGCCGATCGCGCCTGGGAGTATGTGCTCCTCGGTTTCGTCGGCGGGGGCGATCTCCTGGCCGCAAATGGCGCAGTTGGGTTGCACGCGCTATCCCTCACCCTCGATCTGGCCAAGTTGGTAAGTCGATGGCCGGTAAGCAAGCGGCGTACTATCGCGCGGATGGCAACCAGATGGCGTTCGTCGAACTCTGCGGCGATTCGCCGGAGTCCGCGCGCATCTCCCTGTTCCCCACCTAGGCCTCCGGAGGAGAAGCTGCCAAGAGGCCGCCGAACCGCTGAATGAGGGATTGGATCCTGTCGCTGACGCCGTCCTGAGGGAAGACCCGCGCGAAGGGGTCCGCCGCCCACAGCATCACCAAGCACGCCGCGTGCAGCGCCTCCACCACCCCCGAGGTGTCGGGCCCGGCATTCAGCTCGATGATGTCGCCAGCATGGTCGAGCACGAGATGGCGGTTCAGCGCATCGACAGTCGCGTGGGTGCCGTCGGCGGAAAGCGACCGGTACAGCAGATCGTAGAGGTCGGGGCACAGGGGTCTGGCGACATCCGCCCAGTTGATCTCCTTCAGATCCGTTCCGCGATTCTTCTTCAGATCATCGACTTCCCGGATGGTTTTCTCCATCTCTGCGACCTGCACGGGGGTATAGCCTCCGCGATAGGCTGGGCTAAGGGCGACACGAGCTCGTTTTTGTTGGCTGAGGCGATAGGCGTCCGTCAGCCTGCCGACGAAAGCCGGATCGGCCGCGAGGGCCATCAGGGCGATGGCGCCTTCGACGGCGCTGCGCAACACGGTTCGGGCGTCGCCCGTCAGGCCCCTCTCGATCAGAACGAGGGCGGCCTGGAAGGACTGATGGGTGCGCACGAACAGGGTAGCGATGCAGAAGCGCTGGTTGTAGTGCAGGGGCGTTTCCTCATGGCGAAGCAGGTCCAGCCCAAGACCGTTCAAATCCTCGGCCAGCGCGAACCAGGGCGCGGCCGGCGCCCACGAGCGGATGGAGGACCGAAAGGTGTCTATCTCGGGAGACAGGAACCCTTGAGCATCGAAGCCGGGCTTGGAGGCCGGGGGGAGGGGGGCACCGCCGCCGGGCGGCGGCCCGCCTGACCGCAGCCTGGCCAGGCCGCGCCGAAAATAGGCGAGGTCGAACTCCGCCGCCCTAGCAGCGTCTTCCGCCGGAATGGGATAGTCCTTCGACTGGTTGTCCGGCGGGGTGATCCCGCGGCGCAGGCACGCGAACGCCATGTAGGGATTTGAGCTGGCCAGAGCCCCCAGGGCGCCGGCGAGATCTAGGCGCTCCCAGGTGTCGGGCTCGCGGTGTTCGTTTTGGATGATGTCGAGATAGAGCGCGAATATATCCGTCAGCGCCGCCACGGCCGCTTCCGGTTGTTGGCGGAAGTCGGGCAAAGACCATAGGGCGCTGAACAGGTCCGAATATGCCGATCGCCCGGTTGCGCCGAGGCGCACGCCCGACCCTCCCACCAGACTGTGGTTGCCAGGATCCATAAAACTAACGCCCTCGGCTTCCAGAGCGCCCCGGATAAACGCCTGCGTCCGGGCGTGCAGCGCCTCGCCTCGCTCCAGGCGCGCGACAGTGTTGGGCGAGACGTCCGCCAACTGCGCGAGATCTCGAACTCCAAGTTCGAGGGCCGCCCTCGCCATGCGGCACTGCTGAGCATCTAATGTCATGACCGACTCCACGAAGTAGTAACGGTGTTACTATATCGAGGCCGTGTTATCAAGGTTGGGGTTCGGGAGACGGAGGGGTGGACATGATGGCGATCCGTCGCGCGCAGCCTGGAGACGCCGGGCCGATCCTCGACATCCTCAGGGAGGTGGCGAGCGAAGTGCCTGTGTTCGTCGAGCCGGAGGCGCGGTGGGCGTTGCTGGCCGACCAAGTGACCAAGGCGTGCGCGGCGGGCCTGTCCCGCGTCGCGTTGGATGCCGCGGGCAGCGTGATCGGCTTCCTGTTGGTTGAGCCCGACGAGCATGAGCGATTTCAGCTTGAGAACGGCGCGCTGCACTTGGCCTATGCTGGAGTCACCCGCGCCAGTCGCGGCAACGGCGCACTGCGCGCCCTCGTAACGGATGTCATGGATGAGGGCGTGCCGCTGTCAGCGAACGTCAAGACCGCCAACGCATCGGAGATGCTGCGCCGCTTACAAAGATTGGGGTTTGGGATTTTGGTTGAGCGCTCTGATGAGATAGAGTTGCGCTGGTCCCGCGAACAATAGACGTGCGCATTAATACATTTCGCGTCTAATATATCTTCTAAGAAATCCAATGACTAAGAATGACCCGCGTAGCTCTGGTCCTGACGAACGTCCATGTACATTTCCGACGCAACCAACCAACGCC
>Ga0302314_10006789_pt1 | contig 20667 bp, 14 predicted proteins | sample III_Palsa_N2_3_FD_200533 | JGI IMG/M metagenome (GOLD analysis project Ga0302314, IMG submission 200533) | Peat permafrost microbial communities from Stordalen Mire near Abisko, Sweden - III_Palsa_N2_3 | ecosystem: Environmental > Terrestrial > Soil > Palsa > Peat permafrost | place: Sweden... | reverse complement strand
CCGATCACATCGACACCCGGCGGCGGCGAGAATGTGAACAGGTCGGGAATGAGCTTGGGATTTTTGAGCGGGTGCGTGAAGGTGAGCTGCGTGATCTGATTGAGCTTGTCCGCGAGGAACATCGACGCGAGCTCGCCGTCCTTGTCGAAGCCGATGCGCACCAGCTGGAAATCCGTGTCCGGGTGCTTGGGAACGAGCTGAAACCAGCGCAGCCCCCCCTCGTCCGGCAGCGCCTTGATGTCGAACTGCTCGGCGATCGAGCCGGTCCCGGACAAGAGCACGGCCGGCGTGCTCGCAAGCGTCGCATCCATGCTGCGCACATTGGCTTGCTGCAGATCTTTGTCGTAGAACCAGATCTCCTTGCCCGTGCCCAGCACCAGCTGCTGCGAGGGCTCGGCATAATCCCAGCGGAATTTGCCGGGGCGCTGCAGGTAGAACTTGCCCGAGGCGCTGCGCAGCACCTTGCCCTGCCCGTCCTCGATGGTCTGCGCGAAGTCGGCCGACCAGCTCGAGAGGCCGGCGAGATTTCGCTCCACGTCGCTCGCGGCGGAGGCGTGCGCGCGGGCGGCGGCGAGCGCGCCGAGCGCGAGGGCGAGCGCGAAGGTCAGGGTGAGCGGGCGCAGGGCGGCGCCGGTGCGGGTCGAGATCATGCTCACTCCTCCGGGGGCGCTGCGCCGAAGACCTCGCGCGCACCGTTCGACTGCAGCGGACCCACGAGCCCCGCCGCCTCCATGGCCTCCACCAGCCGCGCCGCGCGGTTGTAGCCGATCTTCAGCCGGCGCTGCACGCCGGAGATCGATGCCTTGCGCGTCTCCGTGACGATTTTCACGGCCTCGTCGTACAAAGGATCCGCCTCCGCGTCCACCACGCCGCCCTCGCCCCCTTCCTCATCGTCGGCCGGGAAGCCCGGAATCGACATGCTGGGACCTTCGAGAATCTCGTCGATGTACGTCGGCGCGGCGGCCGACTTGAGCCCGGCCACGACGCGATGCACTTCCTGGTCGGAGACGAAGGCGCCGTGCACGCGCGTCGGAATGGAGGTGCCCGGCGGCAGGTACAACATGTCGCCGTGACCGAGGAGCGATTCGGCGCCGCTCTGGTCGAGAATGGTGCGCGAATCCACCTTCGCCGACACCTGAAACGCGATGCGGGTGGGAATGTTCGCCTTGATGAGGCCGGTGATCACATCCACCGAGGGACGCTGCGTGGCGAGAATCAAGTGAATGCCCGACGCGCGTGCCTTCTGCGCGAGGCGCGCGATCAGCTCCTCGACTTTCTTGCCGACGATCATCATCAAGTCGGCGAGCTCGTCGATGATCACCACGACGAACGGCAGGCTGGTCAGATCCTCGACATCTTCGGCCACGATGCCGGGTACGCCCTGCGCGATCTTCTGCATCCGGATGGGATCCTTGATGGGCCTGCCGCTATCCGCGGCATCCTTGACCTTGCGGTTGAAACCGCCGATGTTGCGCACGCCGAGCGCCGCCATGAGCTGATAGCGCCGTTCCATTTCGGCGACGCACCAGCGCAGCGCGTTCGCCGCCTGCTTCATGTCGGTGACGACCGGCGCGAGCAGATGCGGGATCCCCTCGTAGACCGACAGCTCGAGCATCTTCGGGTCGATCATGATCATGCGCACGTGCTCGGGCGTCGCCTTGTACACCAGGCTCAGCACCATGGCATTGATGCCCACGGATTTGCCCGAGCCCGTCGTGCCGGCGATCAACAGATGCGGCATGCGCGCAAGATCCGCGACCACCGGCACGCCGCCGATGTCCTTGCCGAGCGCGAGCGCGAGCGGCGAGCCCACTCCGTCGTAGGGCTTGGACTTGATGATTTCCCCTAGCGTGACGATCTCGCGCTTCTCGTTGGGAATCTCGAGACCGACGACCGATTTGCCCGGAATGATCTCGACCACGCGCACGCTGATGGCGGACAACGCGCGTGCGAGATCCTTCGCGAGATTGCTGATCTGGCTCACCTTCACGCCCGGCGCCGGACGCAGCTCGAAGCGCGTGATCACCGGTCCCGGCAGCACGGCGACGACCTCGGCCTCGACGCCGAAGTCGCGGAGCTTGAGCTCGACGAGACGCGACATGGCCTCCAGCGCTTCGTCCGAGTAAGACTGCTCGCGCGGCCCCGGCTCATCCAGCAGGGATAGCGCCGGCAGCTCACTCGACTTAGGCGCATCGAACAGCGGCACCTGGCGCTCGCGCTCCACCCGCTCGCTCTTCTCAGGGGTGGGCGCAGCAGCCTCGATGCGCGGCGGCGGCCTGCTGGCCACTTTCTTCTGCTCCTCGCGAACCACTTCCTTGCGCGCCTGCTTGCGCTCCCGGCCGGTGGCGAGCTCGCGGCGCCGCGAGCGCTGGTCACGGACCCAATCGATGCCCCCGAGTACCCAGCCCCCGAGCTTATCCATGATCTCGAACCAAGACACGCCCAGGAATAGCGCGACGCCTGCGAGCCACAGACCGAACAAGAGGAGCGTCGCACCGAGCAAGCTCAAACCCTTGGCGCTGCCCTGGCCGATGAGCTCGCCGAGCACACCGCCCGCGGTATCGGGAAAGGCCGACCCATCCCAGTGGAGGGTCGCGAGACCGCAGCTCGTGACGAGCGTCAACACGAACCCGGCCGCGCGCAGCAGGCTGTTCGCCCGCGAGCGCACTTCCGGCAGGGATTGCTCCTTGTGCACGAGCCAGCCCGCGTACGCGAGCATGACCGGAAACAGATACGCCGGCCGGCCGAACATGAACAAGAAGAATCCCGACAACCACGCGCCCACCGGCCCGATCCAGTTCCCGACCGGCCCCGGCTCGCCCGTGTCGGAGAACCCGGGATCGTGCCCGTGGTATGAGAAGAGCGACAACCACAGAATGAGCGCGAGCGCGGACAAGATCCACAGCGTGCCCTCGCGCAGTGAGCGCGTGACCGCCATGGAGAGCTTCATGCTGGATTTTGGCTTCTTTAGCGCTGCGACGTCGCTCAAATCTAGACCCTTGGTGATATTTATCTCTTAACTAATTGAATACTATATAATAGTAAACCAGACAGCGACGGGAAACCAACTCCGCCTGCGAAACGTCCGACGGGTGTTGCGCTGGCTGGCGTGCGTCGATTTACTTACCATGGACCAGCAACGTCAGAACTTGCAACGCAGAGCGAGACAGGCCGGCGGCATCGGCCCGCCGGCCTGCAAAGTCAGAGTTAGAGAGGCAGATCATACTTGACATCCTCCCACGCCATACACGACGGGGATTCCCTAGTGCGGAGGCTCATGCCCGAGCCCGACAGCTACTTATCGCCGTCTTACTTCACCCTGGCTTCGGTCATCAAGCGACCTGCCAGCGCGGAGCTACCGAGTACGGCAGCCAACCTAGAAAGTCTGGAGAAACATCGTATGCGGTCTGGGTGCATAACTGCGAAGAGTCCAAACCGTGGATCGATCGTACCACCACGAACTTGCTTTGCAAGCCGCGCTCTAGCTTCGCGGCACCAAAGCGTGGGTCTCTCGCGGAGAACTTGATGACCGTCAGGCACAGTCGTCTAATCATCTTGGGCTCGGGCCCCGCCGGATATTCGGCCGCGGTGTACGCAGCGCGCGCCAACCGCAAACCCCTTCTGATCACCGGGCTCGAGCAGGGCGGCCAGCTCATGACCACCACCGATGTGGACAACTGGCCCGGCGATGTCGAGCACCTGCAGGGACCGCAGCTCATGGATCGCATGCGCAGACACGCGGAACGCTTCAACACGGACATCGTGTTCGACCACATCAGCCGGGTGGACCTGAACCATCGGCCGCTGCGCCTGACCGGGGACGGCGGGGAGTACACCTGCGATGCCCTGATCATCGCGACCGGCGCCTCGGCCAAGTACCTCGGCTTGCCCTCGGAGGAGATCTTCCGTGGCAAGGGCGTCTCGGCGTGCGCCACCTGTGACGGCTTCTTCTACCGCGGCAAGCGCGTGGCGGTGGTGGGCGGCGGCAACACGGCGGTCGAAGAGGCGCTGTACCTTGCGAACATTGCAGCGCACGTCACGCTGGTGCATCGCCGCGACAAGCTGCGCGCCGAGAAAATATTGCAAGACCGGCTGTTCGCACTCGAGAGCGCGGGCCAGGTCGGCATCGTCTGGAACCACACGATCGATGAGATCTTGGGCGACGAGTCCGGCGTCATCGGCGCGCGGCTGCGGCCGCTGCAGGGCGGCGCGCCGCGCTCGATCCACGTCGACGGCGTGTTCATCGCGGTCGGCCACCAGCCGAATACTCAGCTCTTCGAGCATCAGCTCGAGATGCGCGGCGGCTATATCGTGGTCAAGGGCGGAAGCGACGGCGATGCCACCGCGACCAGCTTGCCCGGTGTGTTCGCCGCCGGAGACGTCGCGGATCACGTCTATCGACAGGCCGTCACGTCGGCGGGCACCGGCTGCATGGCTGCGCTCGATGCCGATAAGTATCTGGAGCGTCTCGACGCCGAGTTGCACCTCAAGCCGCGCGCCGCGCACGCGTGATCGTTTCGCGAGCCCGGCTCCTGCGGAGCATTGCCGAGGTCGAGGCGTTTGAGTGGAACGCGCTCGTGGGGAGCGCCGCACAGCCTTTCTTGCGGCATGAATTCCTGCTCTCGCTCGAGGAGTCGGGCTGCACCACCGCAAAGACCGGTTGGACGCCCGAGCACGTGATTGCGCGGGATGCCGAGGGGCGGCTCGCGGGGGCGGTGCCGCTGTACCGCAAGTCCCATTCGCGCGGCGAGTTCGTGTTCGATTTCTCCTGGGCGAACGCCTATGCGCAGCACGGGCTGAGGTATTACCCCAAGCTCCTCTCGGCAGTGCCCTTCACGCCCGTGAGCGGCGCGCGCCTGCTGCTCGCCCCGACGGTGGACGCGCAGGCGACGCGCGCGGCCCTCATCCGCGCGGTCGCCGAGCATGCCTGCGGGGAGCGGCTCTCCTCCTGGCACGTGCTTTTCCCGACCGACGCCGAGCTCGCCGATCTGACGGGGGGCGGCCTGATTGCTCGGCGCGACTGTCAGTTTCACTGGTTCAATCGCGGCTACGAGTCGTTCGACGCCTTCCTCGCGACTTTCACCGCCGAGAAGCGCAAGAAGGCGAAGCGCGAACGCCGCCGCGTCGCCGAGGCCGGCATCGTCTTCGACACGCGCTCGGGCGCCGACATGGACGACGCGCTGTGGCGCACCGTGTACGAGTTCTACGCGGACACTTTCTATCGTCATGGGCACGAGCCCTACCTCAACCTGCAATTCTTCAAGCTCATCGGTGCGCGCATGCCCGAGCGGCTGATGCTCAAAATCGCGCGCCAAGGAGCAACGCCGATCGCGCTCGCGATCTTCTTCGTGGGCGACGATGCACTCTACGGACGCTACTGGGGCGCGGGCGGCAACTACCACAGCCTGCATTTCGAGACCTGCTACTACCAGGGCATCGAATACTGCATCGAAAAGGGGCTGTCGCGGTTCGAGCCGGGTACGCAGGGCGAGCACAAGGTGCCGCGCGGCTTCGTCCCCGCCTTGACGAGCTCGGCGCACTACATCGCCGATGAGCGTTTCGCCGCAGCGATCCGCGACTTCGCCGCGCGCGAAGCCCGCGGCGTCGACATTTACGCCGCCGCGGTCAACGAGCACGTGCCCTATCACCGTGCGAGCGAGGAGGAATTGCACCTCTGAGCAGGCTGGTCTGGCTCAGCGAACACGCCGATCCGGAGTGGTTTCCTCCGCTCGAGCAGGCGTTGCGCGAGCCATCGGGCTTGCTCGCCGCGGGCGGCGACCTGCGGCCCGCGCGGCTGCTGTCCGCCTATGAGCGCGGCGTCTTCCCATGGTATTCGGCGCAGCAGCCCATTCTCTGGTGGGCGCCCGATCCGCGCATGGTGCTCTTTCCGGACGAATTCAAAGTCTCGCGAAGTCTCGCAAAAACGTTGAGAAGCGGCGGCTTCGAGTGCCGTCTCGACACCGCGTTCGCAGCCACCATCCGCGCCTGCGCCGCGCCGCGCCGCTCCGGCGCCGACACCTGGCTCAACACCGACATGATCGAGTCCTACGAGGAGCTGCACCGCTTGGGCTACGGTCACTCGGTGGAGAGCTGGCGAGGCGATCGGCTGGTGGGCGGGCTATATGGCCTGCAGCTCGACCGGGTATTTTTCGGCGAGTCCATGTTCAGCCGCGAGCGCGATGCCTCCAAGGTCGCGCTTGCCCGCCTAGTGGAGGAGTGCCGTCGGCGCGGCATCGAGCTCATCGATTGCCAGATCGCGAGCTCGCATCTCGCCAGCCTCGGCGCCCGCGAGCTCGCGCGCAGCGAGTTCGTGCGCCTGCTGCGGCGCTGGGCGCGGCGCGCTCCCAGCGGCCGCTGGGCGTGAAATTGCATTACCAGGGGCCTTTATGCACAATGCGCGGCTCGTTGGACTAGAACAAGGACGCATGTCAAAAGAAGAGGCAATTCAATTCGAGGGCGAGGTCGTCGAGACCCTGCCCAATACGACGTTCCGCGTCAAGCTGAAGACCGGCCACGTCGTGACCGCGCATATATCAGGAAAGATGCGCAAGAACTACATCCGTATTCTCACGGGCGATCAAGTCACCGTGGAGATGACCCCTTACGACTTGACCAAGGGCCGGATCGTCTATCGCGGCCGCTGAGGAGGCGCCCCGGGAGCCGGGCCGCCGCTTGCCGCGCGCCGCCCGCCTATTTCGCCTCAGGTTTCCTGTTTCTCGTGCGACAGAAGCGCCGGCGCGTCCGCCGAGCGCGTGGTGAGAACGAGCTTCTCGCCGTCCTCGCTCAAGCTCACCTCGACGTGTCCGCCGTTCACGAGCTTGCCGAACAAGAGCTCCTCGGCGAGCGGCCGCTTGATGTACTCCTGGATGATTCGCGCCATCGGCCGCGCACCCATCTTCGGGTCGTAGCCGCGCTTGGCGATCCAGCGGCGCGCGTTCTCGTCCACCGAGATCGACACCCGCTTTTGCTCGAGCTGCGCCTCCGCCTCGACCAGGAGCTTGTCGACCACCCGCTCGATCGTGTCCTGATCGAGCGAGCCGAACTGGATGACCGCATCCAGCCGATTGCGGAATTCGGGTGAGAACAAGCGCCGAATGGCCTCCATTCCGTCCGAGGCGGTGTCTGACTGAGTGAACCCGATGCTCGGACGGCTCATCTCGAACGCCCCGGCGTTCGTGGTCATGATGATGATCACGTGGCGGAAGTCCGCTTTGCGGCCATTGTTGTCCGTCAACGTGCCATGGTCCATGACCTGCAGCAACAGGTTGAACACGTCCGGATGCGCCTTCTCGATTTCGTCGAGCAGCAGAACGCAATGCGGATGCTTGGCGATGGCCTCTGTCAGGAGCCCGCCCTGATCGAATCCGACATAGCCGGGCGGTGCCCCGATGAGGCGCGACACGGTATGCCGCTCCATGTACTCCGACATGTCGAAGCGCACGAACTCGACCCCCATGGCGATCGCGAGCTGGCGCGTCACCTCGGTCTTGCCGACGCCGGTCGGGCCCGAGAACAGGAACGAGCCGACGGGTTTGCGCTGGTCGCCCAAGCCGGAGCGCGACATCTTGATGGCCGCCGCCAGCGCCTCGATTGCCTTGTCCTGACCGAAAATCGTGAGCTTGAGATTGCGCTCGAGGTTGCGCAGCACGTCCCGGTCGGAGAGCGATACATTCTTCGGCGGAATGCGCGCGATACGCGCGACCACGTTCTCGATCTGCGTGACGGTGACCGCATCGGCGCGATTTTCCACCGGCTGCAGCCGCAGGTTCGCACCCGCCTCGTCTACCACGTCGATGGCCTTGTCGGGCATGTGGCGGTCGTTGATGTGGCGCGCGGCGAGCTCGGCCGCGGCCTGCAGCGCCGCGTCCTCGTACTTGACGCCGTGGTGCTCCTCGTAGCGGGTCTTCAGGCCTCGCAGGATGTCGATGGTGTCCTGGACGGAAGGCTCGGTGATGTCGATTTTCTGGAAACGCCGCGCGAGCGCGTGATCCTTCTCGAAGATGCCGCGATACTCGTTATAGGTCGTCGAGCCGATGCAGCGCAGCTCGCCGTTGGCGAGCGCGGGCTTGATCAGGTTGGAGGCGTCCATCACACCGCCGGACGCGGCCCCCGCGCCGATCACGGTATGGATCTCATCGATGAACAGGATCGCGCCCGGCTGCTTCTTCACCTCGGCGAGCACGGCCTTCAGGCGCTTCTCGAAGTCGCCGCGGTATTTCGTGCCGGCCACCAAGGAGCCCATGTCGAGCGAGAAAATGGTCGCGTCGAGCAGCACCTCGGGGACTTTGTTCTCCACGATCATGCGAGCGAGACCCTCGGCGATCGCCGTCTTGCCCACGCCGGCCTCGCCGACGTAGAGGGGATTGTTCTTGCGCCGCCGGCACAGGATCTCGATGGTCCGCTCGACCTCCAGCTTGCGCCCGATCAACGGATCGATCTTGCCCTTGCGCGCCGCCTCGTTGAGGTTGGTCGCATACTTCTCGAGCGCGCTGCCCTGCGAATCGCCGTCGCGATCGGCATCGCCGGTGGCGCCGCCGTCGTCGCGATCGCTGCGCTCCTCGCCGCCGGCCTTAGACAGTCCATGAGCGATGAAATTCACCACATCGAGCCGCGACACGTCCTGCATGCTCAACAGGTACGCCGCATGCGACTGCTTTTCACTGAAAATCGCCACCAGGACGTTGGCGACCGTCACCTCTTTCTTGCCGCTCGATTGCACGTGGAACACTGCGCGCTGGAGCACCCGCTGGAACCCCAGGGTTGGCTGTACGTCGCGGTCCTCGCCGGCCGGTAAGCGGGGCGTGGTTTGCTCGATGAACTGCTTCAGCTCGGTCTTGAGCTTGGTCGTATCCGCCCCGCAGGACTTCAAGATCTCGCGCACCTTTGGGGTATCGACGATCGCGAGCAGCAAGTGCTCCACGGTCATGAATTCGTGACGCGCCTCGCGTGCCGCGGCAAACGCATCGTTCAAGCAAAATTCGAGTTCTTGACTAAGCACTGGTTACGCCTCTTCTAGCGTCGCCATCAGCGGATGCTGATGTTGCCGCGCATATGCAATTACCTGGGCCACCTTGGTTTCCGCAATCTCGTACGTGAAGACGCCGCACACACCCTTTCCCTTGGTGTGCACCTCGAGCATAACCCGAGTCGCCTTGGTGCGGTCCATCGCGAAGAACCGCTGCAGAATATCCACGACGAACTCCATGGGAGTATAGTCGTCGTTGATCAGCACAACTTGATACAGGGGCGGACGCTTGACCTTTGGCGCCGATTCCTCGACGACCAAGCCTGTTCCTTCCCGTCCGCGGTCCGCATCGCTCATGACTAGAAGGATTTATATGGCGCGATTTGGCGCTTTACAAGCGCAGCAAGCAAAAGCCGCGACGCCGCGCCACTGTCGCCATTCGGTGTCACTCTACTTTAACAAGTAAAAACAAATGCTTGAGCGGCCTGGGCGGTAGTCCTATGATTACCGCCGAGCATCCCGTTGGGCTGGCGTGCGGCGATCCCGTTTGCGCCCAATTTTTCGTTTGTCGAAGTGCCGCGCATAAATGCTGGATTCACGCACCGCTACATGGCTATCACGACTCGAGAGCAAAGGACCCTACTTCCTGTCGCTCGTCCTGGCGGCGCTCATTGCGGTCGAAATCGCGCGCGTTGCCGTCGCCTTGGTCAGCGGACCCGTGAAGTCCCCCCAGCCCGTGATCACGGGGAACCTGCAGTCGCATCCGGCGCGCACCGGCGTGAACGCGCAGGCCGTGGCGGCGGCACATCTGTTTGGGGCAGCCGTTGCCGATCCGACCTCCCAGGATCCCAGCAACGCCCCGCTGAGCAGCGCGAATCTCGTCCTCGCGGGCACCATCGCGACTCAGGATCCGAAGCGTGGAATCGCCATCATCACCGACGGCGGTCCCTCCAAAGTCTACGCGGTAGGCGAGAATGTGAACGGAGCGTCGCTCCACTCGGTCTATCTGGATCATGTGATTCTGGACCGGGGGGGCACGTTGGAAACACTTTTGCTGCCGAGACTGCTCGCCGGTGGCCCGCGCATGCCGCCACGGCGAGGCGCCGTGGAGCCGCGCAGCTCCGAGGCGGTGGAGAACATACGCCGCCTCGTGCAGCAGGATCCGGGTCTGCTGGATCAAGTCATGCGTACCGTTCCATCCTACGACAACAGCGCGGGTAAGCTGCGCGGATTCCGGGCCTATCCCGGACGAAATCGAACCATTTTCAACAAACTGGGGTTGAGGCCTGGTGACTTGGTCACGGCAATCAACGGGCAACCGCTGGATGATCCGCAGCACAGTCAGGAGGTATTCAATACGATTCAGTCATCGAACACGGTCACCGTCACCGTGGAGCGCGGCGGCCAGAAGCAGGACATCACCTTGAATGTCGCCCAAGTGGCCTCCGAGGCCAGCAAGGATCTGGAGAGCGAGCCGGGCGCCGCGGGGACCGCACCCGCGGCCGGTGCTGCGCCGACCCCTGCGCCGCCCGCCAGCGCGCCGAACGGGGCGCCCAACACAAACGAGAGTTCGAGCGAATGATGCGTCCTGAGAGAATCTCCTGCGGCCTCCTGGTATGCACCCTGTCGCTGTCGCTCGCCACGCTCGCTCCGGCGGCTCCGCCCGGAGCCCCGAACCTGCAGCAGCGGCCGCAGGACGGCGCGACCATCACGCCGAACTACAAAGACGCCGACTTGAGCCAGATCATCCAGGCGGTGAGCGAAGTCACCGGGAAGAACTTCATCATCGATCCGCGCGTCAACGCCAAGGTGACCATGCTGTCCTCGACACCGATGTCGCCGGACGCGTTCTATCAGGCCTTCCTCTCGGTGTTGCAGGTATACGGCTATGTTGCAGTGCCCGCCGGAAAAGTGATCAAAATCGTTCCCAACACGGACGCCCGACAGCTGCCGTCGATCGATTTGCCTAACAACGTGAGCGCGACCTCGGACGAGATGGTCACGCAGATCATCACCATGAAGAACGTCAGCGCCGCTCAGCTCGTGCCGCTGCTGCGGCCGCTGATTCCGCAGTCGGGGCACCTGGCCGCCTACCCTAACGGCAACATGCTCATCATCTCCGATCGGGCCAGCAACGTGGCCCGCATCATGAAGATCATCGAGCGCATGGACGAGAGCGGCGATGAGCCGATCGAGGTCATCCAGCTGCACAACGCGAGCGCGACGGAGCTCGTGCGCACCATCAACCAGCTCAATGGGGGCGCGGCCGGCGGCGGCGGCGAAGGCGGCACGCCGGTGAAGGTGGTGGCCGACGAGCGGACCAACAGCGTGCTGATCAGCGGCGAGAGGTCCCTGCGGCTGAAGGCCAAGGCGCTGGTGCTCGATCTGGATACGCCCCGCGCGGGCGGCGCCGGCGACACCGAAGTACGCTACCTCCTGTACGCGGACGCCGAGAAGCTCGCGGACAAGCTCAAGGGGCAGGCGACCGCCACCGCCAAGGCCCAGAACGGCCCGCAGACCGGCGCGAGCGCCGCGCCGAGCGCGGGGGGCGGCGGTTCTTCGAACGTCGACGCGAGCGTCACCATCTGGGCGGACGTGCCGACGAACGCGCTCATCATGACGGCGCCGCCCAAAATCATGAAGAACCTGATGGCGGTGATCGACAAGCTCGACATTCGCCGCGCCCAGGTCGAAGTGGAGGCGATGATCGTCGAGGTGGACGTCAACAAGAGCGCCAACCTCGGCGTGCAGTGGCTGCTCGACGGCGGCACGAGTCTCGGCTACGGCGTCATCAATCTGCCCGGCAGCAGCGGCACGAGCATCGTGGATATCGCCGCCGCGGCTCTGGGCGGTGTCTCGGGGCTGCAGAGCTCCGCGCTGACCTCGGCCACGACGACTACAGGTACCACCGGCGCGACCGCAGCCTCGGGCATCTCCTCGCTCATTCCGAACGGTGCCACGTTCGCCGTCGGCACCTACAACTCGAACACCCAGAAGGGGTTTGCCGCGCTCATCCAAGCCCTGCGCAGCGACGGTTCGAGCAACATCATCTCCACGCCCCGCATCATCACGATGAACAACGAGGAAGCCGAGGTGAAGGTCACGCAGGAAATTCCGCTCATCACGGGTCAATACACCAGCTCGCAATCCCAGGTGAACGGCACCACCAGTCCCTTCGAGACCATCCAGCGTGAGGAGGTCGGCACCATCCTCAAAGTGACGCCGCACATCAGCGAGGGCGATACCATCCAGCTCAAGGTCGAGCAAGAGGACTCCTCCCCCGGCGCAAAGCTTGCGGACTCGGCCGACATCTCGACCAACAAGCGCTCGATCAAGACCACCATCCTGATCGAGGACGGCGGCATCATCGTGCTCGGCGGCTTGATGCAGGACACCGTCACGGAAAGCGAGGATCGCGTCCCGGTGCTCGGCGCCATCCCGCTGCTCGGCAACCTGTTCAAATCGCGCTCGGGCTCGCGCCAGAAGAGCAATCTGCTCGTCTTCCTGCGCCCGCGGATCCTGCGCGATCAGGCCGCGACCCAGCAGGTGAGCACCAAGCGCTACGACCAGATCCGCGAGGAGGAGCGCACTCTGCACAAGGGCAAGATCACGCTGCTGCCCGGCGAGCGGCAGCCCTCGCTCCCCGCGATCCCGGCCTCCTCGCCGAATGCGGTCAACTCGCAGGCGCCGGCCGCCGGAACGCCGGTATACGTCGCGCCCTCGCCGCAGCCGGCCCCGGCGCCGCAGCCTGCGACGGGCGCGCAGCCGGCCCCTGCGCCCCAGGCCGCACCGCCGCTCACGCAACCGGCGCCGCCGCTCTCACAGCCGTCCACGCAGTCGCAGCCCGTGCCGCCGCCCCCGATCGCGACGTCTCCGCAGGCCGCGCCGGCGCCGCAGCCCACCCACTCGGCGAGCCCGCAATGAGCGCGCTGGCGGAGGATCGCACCCGCGCAGGCGAGCCCGAGGCTCGGAAACTCTCCTTTCCGTTCGCCAAGCGTCACGGCGTCCTGGTGCGCGCGATTGCCGCCGATCACGCCGACACCGTATGCCGCCCCGGCGTCACGCCGCAGACCCTCGCCGAGGTGCGCCGGTTCGTGGGCGTGCCCTTGAAGCTCGAGCGCGTGTCTGTCGAGGTGTTCGACTCGCTGCTGCGCATCGCCTACGAGGCGGGTTCCGGGGCCGCGATGCAAATGCTCGAGGGCCTCGACGACAACACCGATCTTGCGCATCTTGCCGAGGACATCCCCGAATCCTCGGACCTGCTCGAGAGCGACGATGAGGCGCCGATCATCCGCCTCATCAACGCGCTGCTCACGCAGGCGGTCAAGGAGAACGCCTCGGATATCCACATCGAGCCGTACGAGAACCGCCTGGTGATTCGCTTCCGCGTGGACGGAGTGCTGCGCGAGGTGCTGCAGACCAAGCGCGCCGTCGCCCCGCTCGTGGTGTCGCGCATCAAGGTCATGTCCAAGCTCGATATCGCGGAGCGGCGCTTGCCGCAGGACGGACGCATCTCGCTGCGCATCGCGGGCCGGGCGGTGGACGTGCGCGTCTCCACGCTCCCCTCGGGCCACGGCGAGCGCGTGGTGCTGCGCTTGCTCGACAAGCAAGCCGGCCGCATCGAGCTCACCTCCTTGGGCATGGATCCGCGCACGCAAAGCCAGATGGACGAGATCATCCACAAGCCGCACGGCATCATCCTGGTCACGGGACCGACCGGCTCGGGCAAGTCGACCACCTTGTATGCCTCTCTCGAGCGCATCAACGACAACACGCGCAATGTGATGACGGTCGAGGATCCGATCGAGTATTACATCGACGGCATCGGCCAGACGCAGGTGAACACGAAGGTGGAAATGACCTTCGCGCGGGGTCTGCGCGCCATTCTGCGTCAGGACCCCGATGTGGTGATGATCGGCGAAATCCGCGATCTCGAGACCGCCCAGATCGCGGTGCAGGCCAGCTTGACGGGGCACCTCGTGCTCTCGACGCTGCACACGAACACCGCCGTGGGTGCGGTCACGCGCCTGCGCGACATGGGCATCGAGCCGTTCCTCCTGTCCTCGAGCTTGATCGGAGTGCTCGCCCAGCGCCTGGTGCGCGTGCTGAACCCGGAGACTCGCGAAGCCTTCCTGGCCGGTGAATACGAGCGGCGGCTCCTGAACCTCGATCCCAAAGACGGAGCGGTGAAGCTCTACCGGCCGAGCACCGAGCCGGGCAGCGGCTATCGCGGACGCACCGGCATTTACGAGCTCATCGCGGTGGACGACCACATGCGCACCATGATCCACGACGGCGCCTCCGAGCAGGAGCTGGAGCGTTATGCGCGCACATCGACCCCCGGTATCCGCGAGGACGGCCGCCGCAAGGTCCTCGCCGGGGAGACCACCCTCGAGGAAGTCCTGCGCGTCACGCGTGAGGACTGAGGACGCAGCCTGATGGGCGCCTTCGAGTACGTCGCGCTCGACGCCCAGGGCAAGGAGCGCAAGGGACTCATCGAGGGGGATACCCCGAAGCACGTGCGCCAGTTGCTGCGCGACAAGCAGCTCCTGCCGCTCGAAATTCTCGAGGCCGCACAGCGCGAGCAAAAACAAGGCCGCTCCCGCCGGCCTTTCATGCGCCGGGGTCTCTCGACGCTCGATCTGGCGCTGCTCACCCGCCAGCTGGCGACTCTGCTGCGCTCAGGCCTGCCGCTCGAGGAGACCCTTCAGGCGGTGGCCGAGCAGACCGAGAAGCCGCGAGTGCAGCGCATCGTGCTCGGCGTGCGCAGCAAGGTCGTCGAGGGCCATCCCCTTGCCGACGGGCTGCGGGACTTCCCGCAGGCATTTCCCGAGATCTACCGCGCGACCGTGTCGGCCGGCGAGCAATCGGGCAAGCTCGACTCGGTGCTCGAGCGCCTCGCGGACTACACCGAATCGCGCCAGGTCATGGGGCAGCAAGTGAGCCACGCGCTGGTGTATCCGATCGTGCTTCTGGTGCTGTCCTTCGCCATCGTCTCCTTCCTGCTCGCCTATGTGGTGCCCCAGGTGGTTGCCGTGTTCGAGTCGGGCCATCAGGAGCTGCCCGTGGCGACGCGCATTCTCATCGGCGCGAGCGATCTCGTGCGCCACTACTGGGTCTACGGCCTGATGGTGATCGGAGCCGTATTGTGGGGCTTCGCGCGATGGGTGAAGGCACCGGAGGCGCGGCTCAAGGTGGATCGCTTCTTGCTGCGGCTGCCCCTCGCCGGCAAGCTCATTCGCGGATTGAATACGGCGCGCTTTTCGCGCACCTTCAGCATCCTGACCGCGAGCGCAGTGCCGGTGCTCGAGGCGCTGCGCATCTCCGCCGAGGTGGTGAACAATCTGCCCATGCGAAACGCCGTCGACGAGGCCGCCTTGAGGGTGCGCGAGGGCGCGCCGATCGGCAAATCGCTCGCCGCGCGCAAACTCTTTCCTCCCATGATGATTCACCTCATCGCGAGCGGCGAGAGCAGCGGCGAGCTCGAGAAGATGCTCGAGCGTGCCGCCACCAACCAGGAGCGCGAGATGGATGCACTGCTCTCGACCCTGACGAATCTGCTCGGGCCGCTCATGGTGGTGTTCATGGGCGCGGTGGTGATGTTCATCGTCATCGCGCTGCTCTTGCCGATTTTCCAGCTGAACGATTTGGTGAAATAGTGCGGCTGATATATGGCATTGCGCAGCCGAAACGGCGAGGTGTGCGCCAGGGTATTGCGCCTGAGCCGACTTTCCGTTTATAAACCGCGCGTGGCCGACCCCGAGGCCAACGGACAGCTCTCGACGCATGAGTGAAAAACCCGAATCCGACGAATTCGAGGAAGAGGACGCCGAAGATACGGCGCCCGTCGACGATGTCGACGTGGATCACATTATGCGCGACGTGGAATCGCAGCGGCGGCGCGCGCCGAAGGGCGCCGAGCCCGCCTGGCGGCGGCTCGAGCGCGTCATGGAAGAGCGGCGAACCGCGGAATTGCTCTCGGACTTCGACGATTACGAGATTTTCGACTCGGAGAGCGAGCCGGACGGGAAACAGGGCCGCAAGAAGCGCAAGCTGCGCTGATCAGCGTGTTTTTTTCGCAACAGTGCGCCGGCCGCACGCTGGCGGGGCGCGCCTAGCGAAAATCGCGCGATTCGAACACGAGTTCCCCTAACAGCGCCGAGAGATCGGTGAGACGCTGGGCGATCACGTGCAGGACGTCACCCTCGCGCTGCAAAGCGCCCCGCACCTCGAGCAAGCGTGATCCGAGCAATGCGGCACGCTGTTCCTCGGCTACGCGCTTCCAGACGATCAAGTTCACGTGCCCGGTCTCATCTTCCATTGTGACGAAGGTCACACCGCTCGCGCTGCCCGGCCGCTGGCGCGTGATCACCAGCCCCGCGGCCGTTACCCAGCGGCCGTTCGGCAAGTCCCACAACGCCTCGGTGGTGAGGATGCCGCGCGCCTCGAGCCGCTGGCGCAAGAGCGCGAGGGGATGACGGCGCAAAGACAGCCCGAGGCTCCCGTAATCGGCGACGATGTCGTGGCCTTCGCGCGGCGCGCGCAGGAGCGGTATGCCCTCCGGCACGGCGGTATCCGTCCCGAGCAACGGCAGCGCGCGTTCCACGCCGCTCACTTGCCAGAACGCACGGTATCGATGGCCCGCGATCCCGGCGAGCGCGTCGCTCGCGGCGAGCGCCTCGAGATCCCGGCGATCGAGCGCCGCGCGCTCGGCGAGGTCCTCGATACCGGCGAACGGACGGACCGCGCGCGCCTCGATCAGCCGCCGGGCGCCCTCCTCCGACAACCGCTTCACCAGCCGCAGCCCTAAGCGCAGCGCCGGGTGCCCGTCTTCGCGCGGCTCGAGCGTGCAATCCCAACCGCTCGACTCGGCCGCCGCCGCGCGCACTTCGACCCCGTGCGCACGCGCATCACGCACCAGCTGCGCCGGCGCATAAAAGCCCATAGGCTGACTGTTGAGCAGAGCCGCGCAGAATGCGGCGGGCTCGTAGTGCTTGATCCAGGCGGATGTGTAGACCAGCAGGGCGAAGCTGGCGCTATGAGACTCGGGGAAGCCGAATTCGCCAAACCCCAATATCTGATTGAATATCTGATTCGCGAAGCTCTCCGTGTAGCCGCGGCCGCGCATGCCGTCGATCAATTTTTGCTGGAAGGGCTCGAGGCCGCCCTTGCGTTTCCAGGCGGCCATGGCACGGCGCAGCCCATCCGCTTCGCCGGGCGAGAAGCCGGCCGCGACGATTGCGAGCTGCATCACTTGCTCCTGGAAGATCGGCACGCCGAGCGTGCGGCTGAGAACGCCCTCGACCTCCTTGCTCGGATAATGGACCGCCGCCTCGCCATTGCGGCGCCGCAAGTAAGGATGCACCATCTCGCCTTGAATGGGACCGGGACGCACGATTGCCACCTCGATCACGAGATCGTAGAAATTGCGTGGCCGCAGGCGCGGCAGCATGGACATCTGAGCGCGCGACTCGATCTGAAAGACCCCGACGGTGTCGGCGCGGCAGATCATGTCGTACACCGCCGCATCCTCGCTCGGCACCGTGGCGAGATTGAGATCGCCCCGGCGGCGGCTGCCGAAGCGATTGATCAGCTCGAACGCCCGACGGATGGCGCTCAGCATGCCGAGGCCGAGGACATCCACCTTGAGCAATCCCAAGGCATCGAGATCGTCCTTGTCCCACTGGATGACCGTGCGCTCCGGCATGGCGGCGTTCTCGATGGGCACGAGCTCGTCCAAGCGTGCGCGAGCGATCACGAAGCCGCCCACGTGCTGCGACAGATGGCGCGGGAACCCGAGGATTTCCGTGGTGAGCGCCATGAGACGGCGCGTCCTCGAGTCGCACGGATCGAAACCCGAGGCGCAGATGCGCTCCGGATCGATGCGCTGACCGTCCCACCACTGCATGCCGCTCGCGAGCCGATCGACCTGCGCCAAGTCATAACCCAGTGCCTTGCCGACATCGCGCAGCGCACTGCGGGGGCGGTAGCAGATGACGGTGGCTGCGAGCGCGGCGCGTTCGCGGCCGTACTTGCCGTAAATGTACTGAATGACCTCCTCGCGCCGCTCGTGCTCGAAATCGACGTCGATATCCGGCGGCTCGTTGCGCTCCTTGGAAATGAACCGCTCGAACAGCATGGACATGCGCGAGGGGTCGACTTCGGTGATCTGCAGGCAGTAGCAGACGATGGAATTCGCGGCCGAGCCGCGGCCCTGGCAGAGGATGCCCTGCGAGCGGGCGTATTGAACGACATCGTTCACCGTGAGGAAGAAGGGCTCGAACTTGAGCTCCGCGATCAGGCGCAGCTCGTGTTCGAGACCCTCCCGTACCGCGGATGGGACGCCTTGCGGCCAGCGCTTGGCAGAGCCCGCGAGGGTCAAGGCGCGCAAGTGACTGGCGGGGGTCTCGCCGGCCGGGACGATTTCCTCGGGATACTCGTAGCGCAGCTCCTCGAGGCTGAACGTGCAGCGCTCGGCGATCGCGAGCGTTTGCTCGAGCAGTGCCGCGGGATAGAGCTCGCGCAAGCGCTCGAGAGGCCGCAGGCAGCGCTCGCCGTTCGGAAACAAGCGCACGCCTGCCTCATGCAAGGGAATCCCCAAGCGAATGGCCGTGAGCACATCCTGCAGGGCGCGGCGGCTGCGCCGATGCATGTGCACATCGCCGGCAGCGACCCGCGGCAGCTCGAGCGCCTCGCCGAGCGAGTGCAGGAGCGCAAGGCGCCGCGCATCGGCACCGCCGGTCAACAGCTCGACGCCGAGCCACAGGCGCCCGGCGAAGCGCTCGCGCAGCCAGCGGCCGTTCTCGACTTCGCGCCCGGACGGCGCTGCGCCGGTTTGCGGCAGCCAGATGATCAAACATCCTTCGAGCGCATTCTCGAGATCGCGGCGCTCGAGGATGTAGTGACCTTTGTCGCCCGCGCGCCGGGCTCGGGTGATCAGCCGGGACAGCGCGCCATAGCTGGCACGGTCGGTGGCGAGCGCCACGAGCTTGAGCGCATCGGCGCAGTTGAGCTCAGCCCCGATGATGAGCGGCAGCTCGCACTGCTTGGCTGCGACGTGCGCACGCACCACGCCTGCGAGCGAGCATTCATCGGTGAGAGCGAGCGCTCGATAGTGCAGACGCTTGGCTTGCTCGACGAGCTCCTCGCAGTGCGAGGCGCCGCGCAGAAAAGAGAAATTGCTCAACGTATGCAGCTCGGCGTACACGCAAGGGCCTCAAGCGAACACACCGTGCAAATACCAACGCCTCGACAGCCGCTCCTGAAAAACCCACAGTCGCGCTCCCCCTGCTTGACGCACGATGTAATAGTCGCGGGCAATCCCCTTGCCGTCCCACCAGCCGCTCTCGATGCGCTCGGGACCCTCGACGATGTCCGGCTCCTCGAGAATCTGGCGTACCGCCGAGAGCGGCAACTGCGCCGGCTCATCCAGCAACCACACAGGTCGCGGCATGGCGGGATGGGTCTCGTGTCGCAGCTGTTCTGCCGGCAGCAGGGCCTTGAGACGCAGTTCTTGAACCCGCTGCCAGGCCGCCTCGGGGCGATGCTCGGCGATCGAGCGCAGGCCGTACACCGCCGCATCGCCGAGTCGGGCGCGTAAACGCTCCACCAGCTGCGGCGCCGTATCGCTACCCCCACCGGCGCCTCCCTGTCGTGCGAAGACATCGAGCGAGACGGCCGAGAGCGGCTGCAAGGGGGCCGAGACCAGCTCCATGCTCGAGACAGGCGCCGCGAGCTCGAGCTGCGACAATTTTTGTGCCAGCACCGAGCTCAAGCGGCGCTGCTCGCTCGTGATGCTCGCAAGTCCCAGACGTACGCGAGTCAGCGAGTGATGGCGATGCTCGAGCCTCAATTCCAAGGCCTGCACCCCGGCTTGCCGTTCGCGTAGAAACCGGGCGCAACGCCCGATCACGGGCTCGAGTGCCTTCTGCAAATAAGCGGCTGTCTCCACTTCCATCTCGAAATCGAAGCGCTCGCGAAAACGCTCGCGCGGCACGAACGCGCGGCGCGGCGCGGCCTGCCGCGCCAAGGCGATCTCGAGCTCGAGCACCGCGGCGGCGCCGAAGCGCCGTGCCAGACCTGCGCGCGGCAAACGCAACAGCTCGCCCATCCGGCTCACCCCGAGGGCACGCAGTGTTTGCAAGCGCTCGGCGCTCCAGGCGGTGCAGCCAATCGGCAGCTCCGCCAGCCGGCCGGCGAGCAAGCCGGGATCTTCGATGATCTCGCGCCGGCCGGCACGCGCCAGCCACAGCGCGGCCAACGTCGAGGGAGCCGTCGCGCTCGAGGTCTCGAGCTGCAAATGACGCCAGGCTGCATCGATCCCGCCATGCAGCTTCTCGAGTGAGCCGAAAAGCCTCACGCTCCCGCGGATCTCGAGGAGCAAGGCGTTCGGCATCTCGATGCTCACCCGCGGTGTAAATCTCTGGGCGTGCAGACAGAGCCGCTCGAGTGCAGCCCGTGGCGATTCGAGCTGCGGAAATACCGCGGCATACCAAAGCGGTGGAGCTCGGCCGCGACCGCGGGCGGCAGGCGGCGGCTCGGGAACGGCGAGTGCGGCGGGTGCGGCGGGTGCGGCGGGTGCGGCGGGTGCGGCGGCCGGACGAGGGACTGCCGCGAATAAATCCGCCGTGGCGGATTCGAGCGCTCGCGAAGGCATGTCACGAGCCGTGTTCGAAAAGGCTGGGCTCGAGAACGCCGAGCTC
>Ga0302314_10006786_pt1 | contig 20669 bp, 16 predicted proteins | sample III_Palsa_N2_3_FD_200533 | JGI IMG/M metagenome (GOLD analysis project Ga0302314, IMG submission 200533) | Peat permafrost microbial communities from Stordalen Mire near Abisko, Sweden - III_Palsa_N2_3 | ecosystem: Environmental > Terrestrial > Soil > Palsa > Peat permafrost | place: Sweden... | reverse complement strand
CTGATCGACGCGGGCGGCGACACCACCCGAAACCTGCTGTCCAGCGGACTGCTGGCCATGCACCACCATCCAGACCAACTGGCGTGGCTGATGGCCGATCTGCCCGGCCGCCTGCCTACGGCTCGCGAGGAGCTGCTGCGCTACACCAGTCCGGTCATCTACATGCGCCGCACGGCCACGCGCGACACACGTCTGGGCGAGGTCGAAATCGGGGCTGGCGACAAGGTGGTGATGTACTTCGGCGCAGCCAATCGCGACCCGGACAAGTTCGCCGACCCCGACCGCCTGGACCTGTCGCGCAGCCCCAACGAACATGTCGCTTTCGGAGGCGGCCCGCACGTCTGCCTCGGCCAACATATCGCCCGCCTGGAGATTGACGCCATCCTGGTCGAGGTCCTCACCCGCATGAAGGACCTGTCGATCGTGGAAGAGCCCAAGTGGCTCACCTCCAACTTCATCTCCGGACCGCAGGCCATGTCCGTGCGCTTCACACCCGGGCCGACGATCTAGACATTTAGCTCGCGCTGATATCGAAGCGCCGGACAGCGTTTGAACAGGGTTTCCACTAGGCGGGCTCGCGGCCCTCAGCCGTTGAGATTGTTCGTCCTTTCCAGCGCCTACGGGAAAACGCACGGCACTTTGTTGGCCGTCCAATCAAAGTCATAGGTAGCCGGAACTTTCACCCCGTTGCCAATGGAGTCGTGCTGGTCATGACCGTTGTAAGAGATCCATCCCATGCTGTTGTCAAACTCGCCGATCCGGGCGTTGTCACGCTGAACGATGGTGGCGTCGATCTCGGGCTGCTCCACGCGCTCCCCGCGGACCATTCGGATAGATCCGTCCCGCAATTCCCATGCGCGGTGGTAGTTCAGACCAAAGAAGTGCTGATCAAAGCTTGGTTTTGATGTCCATTGCCCCGCCTGAGTCGAACTCGGAATCCGTACCGTGGTGACGAAACAGGCGTACTCCGGCTTTGTGTAAAAGGGCGCGTCCTGATTCTGGTCGGACGCCCGCCCCCTTCGATCCGGCGGGCTGAACCCCCCTCCGGGAAGCGCAAGCGACCGTGCACCACCGCCGTCGTCGTCCCAGTTCACCTTTCCCGTACCGCTGATGGTCAGAATGCTTGCTCCGGCCCTCTCATCATACCTCCATTGGACGTCGTCGATCGCCTGCCAGACCTCCCCGGTTGCGCGCTGGCGGTAAAGATCGAGCAGTTGGGCCGCGCTCACTGAAGAGAATTGAATCTGCTCCTGCAATCCCTTCACGCCACGAGTGATCTGGGTCGATACGATCCGCGCTGGCTTGTCGAAGCCGGCGCGCGCATCGATTTCATACAGGTTGATTGCATCGGGCGTGGTCGCCGGCTGCCAAACCAATTTCTCGATCGAACTGCCTCGTGTGCTCAGCGGTAGAACCCAGTTGACCGGGTAGACAGGTCGGAGACTGGGCGAGGCGACCGGCGGGAGTGTCCCGTCAAGCCAGTAGGCTGTCCCGTCGATGTGCGCCCGCACGAGCACATGATCGAACAACTGCGGTATCGGCAGACGTTGGTCGAAACCGTCGTCAACGCCGCTGGAATTGACCAGCACGGGCTCCGCGTTGATGCCCAACTCGTTCAGCAGGGCCAGCAGCAGAGCGGTCTTGCCCTTGCAATCACCGTAGCGGCGCTGCCAGGTTTCATCGGCTGAGGCCGGGGTCAAATTCCCGCCATTGAGGCCCACGTAGATGTATCTCACGTCTTGCTGGACCAGCTTTAAGGCCGCGCTCGCGCGTTGCATTGGAGTCGCTTGGGCGGCGGCGATGCGGCTCGCTTCAAGCTTGACCGCGGAATTGGGGCCGAGCTTAGCTGCTTTTTCGAAGAGCGGAGCGAGTTGGCGAGAGCGTGCCCCCCAGTCGGAAAAATCGCTGTACTCTACAACGCGTTGCCACTGATACCGCGGCGGCGCGTCCTTCGGCGGAGATAGGACTGCCGGATTATCGAACCGGAAATCTACCGCGCTCTCGCTCTTGGCCACGGCCGCGGCCATGTCGGCGGTCATCTTCAGGTTGGGCTTGCGGCCCGGGTCCCAACCTAGACCGAGATGATATCGGCCAGGCGGCGGAGTCGGCGAGATGACAAGCAGGCCGCTCTCGTAGAGACCGAGCGTAGGATCGCTTGTGAACGTCGTAAGGTCGACTTCCAGCTCATCGCCAACCCGCAGATCTGGGACGCGGAAGACCGCCGTTAACGTTCCATCGAGCTTTGCTGCCTCAAGCTGATCCTCTCGCCGCAGAACCTCAAAGGCCGCGTCTTTCAAGGCATCGATGACTTGGCCGTCTCGATAGATTTTAATTTCGTGAACGATCGGGGCGCCGGCCGTGGGGTTCCATTGAATCGAAATGTTACCCAGCTGCAGAGCACTCGATTGCAGGATCTTCAAACGATAGCCGAGATACTGCGCCTGCCCTTGATCGCTTAGATGAACTTCCACATCCTGACGGCGCATGAAAACAGGGCCGGTGGTAGTGGTCGGCAGCGGCAACAGCGAAGACGGCGTCACCCACGCCGGGGCAGGACCGCGACGGACCTGCTGGGACTGGGCCCAAACCGGACCGGCCAAAAGCATCGAAGCCAGCACAAGTAACTTAACGCGCACAACCAACCCCCGCCGGTTAGACATCCACTGTGGCAGACGCGAGTTCGCTTTGAAACCCTACAACTTTAGCATGTGAGCATTCGCTGTAGCGCTCAGGCCTATGGTCGGCGGGCGAAACGCCGAGGTCGCCGTCGGTCCCTTCGCGATCGTTCAGATGGCTTAAGGGAGTAAGGGGTTCGATCCGCTGAGGCACATGATCAGACGATGCTCGACCTTAGCGTTTGCGTGAACATCGGAGTTGGATCGCGAGCAGCCGGAGACTTCGGCGTGGAAACTCGCCGTTCGCCGGTCGTGCGGCGGCGCCCTAGCCTTTCAGCCTCACCGTCACGGTGGTTGAGAGTCCGGGTCGCAGGCGGGCGAGGTCGGGCTGGCCCGCGTCGAAGCGGATCCGCACCGGCACGCGCTGGACAATCTTGGTGAAGTTGCCCGTCCCCGGCTCGAACGGCAACAGGGAGAACTGCGAGCCAGAGCCCGGCGCGAGGCTGTCTACGTGGCCCTTCAGCGCGACGCCGCCCAAGGCGTCCACCTTGATGGTCGCGCTCTGGCCGGCGGTCATGCGCTCGGTCTGGGTCTCCTTGAAGTTGGCGGTGACGTAGAGCCGGCCCAGCGGCACCACCGTCAGCAGCCGGGTGCCAGGCTGGACGTAGTCGCCCACCTCCACCTGGCGGTCGCCCACCACCCCGTCGTTCGGGCTCCTGACCAGGGCGTGGCCTTGATCCTGGCGGGCGAGGTCGAGCGCGGCTTGCGCCCTGGCGACGCCCGCCATGGCCTGGGCAAGGCTCGCCTCCAGCGTGGCGCGCTTGGCGAAGGTGACGGCTGCCTGGTTGTGGCTGACGTCGAGCAGGGCGCGGCTATGGTCGGCGTCGGAGGCGGCGGTGATCGCCGCGGCGCGGTACTGGTCGGCGTCGCGGCGCGCGACCGCCCCGGAGGCGACGAGCGCGTCGTAGCGGCGCTGGTCGGCGCCGGCCCGTTCGGACTGGGCGTCGGCGGCGCGGATCTGGGTCTGAGCGGCGCGCACATTGGCGGCGGCCAGCCGTTGCTCGGCGTCAAGCGACACCAGCGCGCCCTTGGCGGCGGCGACGCTCGCCTGCGCGTTCATGAGGTCGGCGCCGGCCAAGGCGACACGCGCGTCGAACTCCTCCGGATCGATCCGCACCAGCGCGTCGCCGGCGTGGACGCGCTGGTTGTGCGCCACCAGCACCTCGGCGACGAGGCCGCGCACCTTGGGCGCGACCACCGTGCTGTCGGCCCCGACATAGGCCGCGTCGGTGCTTTCGGCGTCCCTTGGCAGGGCGATCCAGACCGCGCCGCCTGTCGCCAGGGCCAGCGCCACGCCGACCGCGATGGCGGTGCGGTTCGAAAACGGCAGGCGGCGCTTCGGCGTTGGGTGCAACGACGGCGGTACGATGCGGATATCGTCCTTCAGGGCCGGGTCGCTCATCGCTCGAACACCAGCAGGGTGGAGGTCGCGCTGGCGTAGAGCTTGCCGTCCAGGCCCTTGAGCGTGGCTTCGGCGAAGGCGGCGCGACGGCCGATCTGCACCACCCTTCCCTCGGCGCGCACCGGCCCGGTGTCCTCGGTCATCGCCCGGTGGTAGGCGATTTTCAGCTCTAGGGTGGTGTAGCCCTGAACGCCCTTCAGCTTGGACTGGACCGCGCATCCGCAGGCGCTGTCGAGCAACGTCGCCGCATAGCCGCCGTGCACGGAGCCGATGGGATTATAGAAGGTCCGGCTTGGCGCGCCTTCGAACACAACCCGGCCGTCGTCCACCTCGATGAGCCGGAACTCGAGCACACGTCCGATGCCAGCGATCTGGCCGTCAGTCCTGCGCATCAGGGCTTCGAGTTGTTCGCGGCCGGATGGCTCGGCAGCCGCAATCGAGTCCACAGCGAGGCTCACGGGCGTATCTCCAGATTCAGGCGGCGTTTCAGCGAGGCTTTCGAGCGTTCCAGCACGGCGTCCGACTCGGCAGGGTCCGGCTCGGCCCGGGCCAGCGACACCGCGCCGACCAGCTCGGCGACGGCGGAGCTGGCTTCCGCCTCGGCGTCGTCGTGGCCCAGCACCCTCAGTTCGTCCGCCAAGCGGCCCCGCAGGGCGCCAACCCCGGCGGCAAAACGATCACGGGCCTTTTTGGGCAGGCGCGGCAGGTCGGCGGCCAGCGAGGGCATCGGGCACCCGGTCGCACGGGCGTCGCGGTGCGCCGCCGAAAGATAGAAGTCGATGTAGGCGCCCAGCGCCTCCGCCGGCGGGCGGTCGCCGGTTTCAAGGATCAACCGCGCCTTGGCCTCGACGAACATCTGATCGATCGCCGCGGCGATCAGATCGTTCTTGGAGGCGAAGTGGGCGTAGAAGCCGCCGACGGTGAGGCCTGCCCTGGCCATCACCTTGGCCACCGCCACCTTGTGCGGCCCCTCGGCGCGAATGGCGCGGGCGGCTGCCGTCAAGACCTTTTGGCGGGTCTGTTCCTTGTGATCCGGCTCGTAGCGCATCTGCTGGCGGCCCCTTGTGTTGTTCGTATGACATATATAATATTATGACCGTGATATTATCAAGAGGGGAGCCCGTGCGAGACGTTCCAGAGCTGACCCCGTCGCCACCCGCCGCCGCAGCCGGGCCGCCTTTGGACCCAGGCGCGCTGTCGATATCTCGCAAGTACCTGATCTTCGCCATCATGGCCTTTGGCCAGTTTATGGCCCTGATCGACATTCAGATCGTCGCGGCCTCGCTGAACGACGTACAAGCGGGTCTCTCGGCCGGCCCGGACGAAATCAGCTGGATTCAGACCGGCTACCTGATGGCCGAACTGGTGATGATCCCCTTCTCCGCCTTCCTGGCCCAGGCCCTCTCGACTCGCTGGCTGTTCGCGCTCTCGGCCGGTCTCTTCACTATCTCCAGCGCCATGTGCGGGGCCGCCTGGGACATCCAATCGATGATCGCCTTCAGGGTGCTGCAGGGCTTCGTCGGCGGCGCGATGGTGCCAACGGTGTTCGCCACCGGCTTCGCCCTCTTCTCGGGGCCGCAGCGGGCGATGATCCCCGCGATCCTCGGCATGGTCTCGGTGCTGGCGCCGACGCTGGGGCCGACGGTGGGCGGCTGGCTCACCGACGCCGTCGGCTGGCGATCGATCTTCTACGTCAACATCGTTCCCGGCGCGGTGGTGACCGCGCTGGCGATGTTGTTCATCAAGGTCGACCGGCCGAACCTGTCCATGCTGAAGAAGATCGACTGGTCGCACTTGGCGGCTATGGCGATCTTCCTCGGCGGATTCGAATATGTGCTGGAGGAAGGCCCCCGCCACGACTGGCTGAACGACCCCGCCATCGCCACCGGCGCCTGGCTCTCGTTCGTCGGTCTGCTGCTGTTCCTGGAGCGCTCGTTCCGGTCCGGCGGGCCAATCGTGCGGCTGACCCCGTTCCGCCGGCCGACCTTTGTCTTCGCCTGCGCCTTCAACCTCGTGATCGGCTTCGGCCTCTATTCGGCGACCTACCTGGTGCCGGTATTCCTTGGCCGCGTGCGCGGCTACAACTCGCTGCAGATCGGCACGACCGTGGTGGTCACCGGGGTCGCCCAGATCCTTTCGGTCGTGATCGCCGCCCGGCTCTCCCAGGTCGTCGACCCCCGCAAGGTGATAACGGTCGGCCTGATCCTGTTCGCGTCCAGCCTCTGGCTCGCCTCCTACGTGACGGTCGACTGGGGCTTCTGGGCGCTGCTCGGCCCGCAGATGCTGCGCGGCTTCGCGATCATGCTGTGCATTGTGCCGAGCGTGAATCTGGCGCTGACCGGCTTCGAGGCGGCGGAGCTGCGCTACGCGTCCGGCCTGTTCAACCTCATGCGCAACCTTGGCGGCGCGATCGGCATCGCCATGGTCAACACCTGCCTCGCCGACCAGACCCGCATCCATGTCGCCCGCATGGGCGAAAGCCTGGGCGCAGCGGGCAGCCACACCCCGGATTTTCTCGCCGCTGTCGCTGCGCGGATCGGCAGCGGCGCCGGCGATTCCAGCCAGGCGCTGCAGGCGGCGCGGGGCGAGTTCGCGAACCTGGTCGGCCGCTACGCCCTGACCTCGGCGTTCGAGGAGGTGTTCAGGCTGATGGCCTGGCTGTTCCTGGCCGCGTTGGTGATGGTCCCGTTCTGCAAGCCGGCGCCGCAAGCCGCCGCCGCCCCGCCTGTAGAGGCGCACTGATGCCCCCGGAGCTACGTCCATGACCATTCGACGCGCCGTGCTGGCGTTCGCGCTTGCCGGCGCCCCGCTCGCGGCCCACGCGCTCGGACCGGACTACCACAGGCCGGACATCACCCTTTCCCCGGCGTACCACGCCGCGCCACCGGCCTCGCGCAGCGCCAAGCCGCCCGCGCTCGACGCATGGTGGGACGGCTTCGGCGATCCGGAGCTGAGCCAGGTTGTCGCGCGCGCCGAGGCGCAGAACCTCGATAACGAGCAGGCCCGCGCGCGGCTGCTGCAATCGCGCGCCGCAGCAAAAGCCGCCGGAGCGGCGCTGGCGCCACAGGTCGACACCTCAAGCTCGGCCGCCGCCGTGCGGCAATCACTGGACGGTCCGATCGGCACGATCGGCCGCCATCTGCCCGGCTTCGCGCGCGACTACGAGGACTACACCCTCGGCGTCGGCGCCTCATGGGAGATCGACCTGTTCGGCGGACTGCGGCATGCACACCAGGCCGCCAAGGCCGACGCCGCCGCAGCCGCCGCCGAGGCGATCGCCATCCGCACCAGCGTCGCGGCCGAGGCGGCCGACGTCTACCTGCAGATCCGCGGCTTGCAGGCGCGGATAGAAGTCGCCCGCCGCCAGGAGCGCGTCGAGGCCGACCTGGTCGGTTTGCTTCAGCAGCGCGCTGACGAGGGCGTCTCCGCCGACCGAGAACTGCGCGAGGGAGAGGCCACGCTCGAGAGCGTCCGCGCCAGCATCCCGCCGCTGATCGCAGCCTTGGAGGCCGAGCTGAACCGGCTCGACATGCTGATGGGCGCCGAAGCCGGAACTTACCGGACCGAACTCGCCGACGACGCCCCGATCCCGCCGCCGCCCGCCATAGCCACGGGCGATGGCCCGGCGGACTTGCTGCGCCGCCGGCCAGACGTGCTCGCCGCCGAGCAACGACTGATCGCAGCCAACGCCCGGATCGGCGCGGCGATCTCCGAGTACTACCCCAAGGTCTCGATCTCCGGCCTGCTCGGACTGGACTCCCTGAGCGCCGCCCAGCTCTTCACCGGCGGCGCGGTCGCGCACCAGATCGGCGCCGGCTTCGGCTGGCGGCTCTTCGACTTCGGCCGCATCGACGCCGAGGTGACGGGCGCGAGGGGCCGCGACGCGGAGGCCCTGGCCGCCTATCGCGCGACCGTTTACCGCGCGACCGAGGAGGTCGAAGACGCCGTCTCGGACTTGGTCCAGCGGCAGGCGCGGGCCGCCGCCCTGCAGCGCCAGATCGCAGCGCTCGCCGTCGCGCGCGGGCAGGCCCAGCAGGCCTACCAGGAGGGCGCGACCAGCCTGGTCGAGGTGCGCGACGCCGACCGCGACCTGCTCGCCGCCTCGGACCAGCTCGAACAGACCCGCGCCGACGCCGCCCGCGCCGCCGTCGCCGCCTACCTCGCCCTCGGCGGCGGCTGGACGCCGGAGGAAGCTCGCCTCGCCCAGCAGAGGCAGCGATGAGTCAAATTCCGCGCCGCGGTCGCCTGGATGTCGGCCTTTGGCGAAATATCGCCATCCCACCCGCTCGGCGAACTTGCTTGGTCCAACCTCAGACGCTGTCAGTTTTGCGTGCGGGCCAATAATATAGAGCCGTAGCGCCGAGCAATCCGGCGCTTGTCGAGGATGCGGCGACTGCCCGGTCGCGGAACCAGAAGGACAGTGACACGACTGGGGTCCCCGCGCTGAGCGCCCGATCCAGGAAACTCGCAAGCTTGGGCATCGCCTTGATCATGAGATAGCAGGTCACCGCCTGGGCATCGGCCAGATCGCCGGCATAGAAGTCGCCCCTGCGGAGCATCACATTGGGAAGGTTCCGCGTCCGAAGACGGGAACACCAATAGGGGAGCGGCGATATCTCGATGCCGTAAACCCGGGCGTCGGGAAAAGCGCGCGAGAGCGCGATGACCAGCGAGCCCCAACCGGATCCCAGGTCGTAGATCACCGCGCCGGACGGCAAGCCGGCGCGCTTGAGGAGCCTGACGACGTCAGCCGTTTCGGAGGCGCTCGATGACATCGGCGGGACGCCCGTGAGGCCTTGAAAGACCAGGATCGAAACCCCTGCGGCGGCAACAAGCAGCAAGGCGACAGTGGAGATCAAATCGTGTCCGGACATCGGCGGCCTGTTTCCTCCGAAGAGAGCGATTTAGAGCCCCACGCCTGCCCTATCACGCTTCGGCTCAACGACCGCGATGGGTGGGCGGCGGCTGGGTAACGAGCCCGCCTAGCGACCGAGACACATACCGTGACACATTGCTCTTTGGGTCCCAGTTAAGTGGTTGTTTTTATTTGAAAATATTATTTCTGGCGGAGAGGGAGGGATTCGAACCCTCGATACCCTTGCGAGTATGCCGCATTTCGAGTGCGGTGCTTTCAACCGCTCAGCCACCTCTCCGGAAGCGAATGGGGCGCGGTCGGCGGCGCCTTGAGCGAGGGCGCGGAACCTAGCTGCGGGGCGAGGCTTTCGCAAGCCTTGGCGAGCACGACTATAGTGAGCGCGCAAATCGCAAAGGATTCGCTTGGTGCTGAAACCAGAATCCCTGCTCTGTCCCCGGCCCGAGGGGCTCTATTGCCCGCCGGGCGACTTCTTCATCGACCCCGTCCGGCCGGTGGACCGCGCGGTGATCACCCACGGCCATTCCGATCATGCGCGCGCAGGTCACGGGACCGTGCTGGCCACCGCCGCCACCTTGGACATCATGGCGGAGCGCTATGGCCAGGATTTCACCGGCCAGATCCAGCCGCTGGCCTATGGCGAGGTGGTGATCCGCGACGGGGTCGAGGTTTCGCTGGCGCCCGCCGGCCACGTGCTGGGCTCGGCCCAGGTGGTGGTGCGCTGGATGGGCATGACCATCGTGGTCTCCGGCGACTACAAGCGCCGGCGCGATCCGACCTGCGCGCCCTTCGAGCCGGTGGCCTGCGACGTGTTCGTCAGCGAGGCCACCTTCGCCTTGCCGGTGTTTCGCCATCCGCCGGACACGGACGAGATCGGCAAGCTGCTCAAGTCTGTCGAGCAGTTCCCGCAGCGAGCGCACCTGGTCGGCGCATACGCCCTCGGCAAGGCCCAGCGGATCATCCGCCTGCTGCGTGAGGCCGGATACGAGCGCACGATCTATGTCCATGGCGCGATGGAGAAGCTGAACGCGCTATACGAGCGCCACGGGATCGCGCTGGGGCCGTTGGCGCCGGCGACCGGCGCGGACGGGGACCTGGCCGGCGAGATCATCATCGCTCCGCCGGGCGCCCTGGCCGAGCGCTGGGCGCGGCGGTTCGCCGATCCGGTCTCGGCCTTCGCCTCGGGCTGGATGGGGGTACGGGCCAGAGCGCGGCAACGGGCGGTGGAGCTGCCGCTGGTCATCTCCGACCATGCCGACTGGGACGAACTGACCGGGACCGTCGCCGAGCTGCAGCCGGCGGAGCTCTGGATCACCCATGGGCGCGAGGAGGCCCTGGCGCGCTGGGCGGCCCTGAACGGGATCGCCGCGCGGCCGCTGTCGCTGGTCGGCTACGAAGACGAAGATCAATAGCAGCCTGCCCCGACCTCAGACGTGGTCGTGACCGCCGACGCGGCCGGGACGCCAGTAGCCCTCGGCCGTGATCTGGTCGCGCTCGAAGCCGCGCGACAACAGGTAGTGACGTTGAGCCCGCACATTGCTGGTCTCTCCCAGGATGTAGGCATGGGCGCCGCGCGGGCTCGGGGCCAGGGCGCTCAACCGGTCCAGCAGGATCGCACTCGGGCCGGCCGGCGCGCCACGGCGAAACAGCCACTCCACCGCCACCCCGGCGGGGCTGGCCAGCGGCTGGACGTCGCTGGGCCCATCAACTTCGATCAGCGCCGTGGCGGACGCGCCCGCGGGAAGTGACTCGGCCATGGCGAAGATGGCCGGCAGCGCGGTCTCGTCGCCCACGAACAGGCGCCAGTCGGCGCCCTCGGTGATCCGCGTGCGACCGCGCGGCCCCTGGGCCTCGATGGCCTCGCCGGGCTGCGCAGCCACCGCCCAGCGCCCGGCCGGGCTGTCGCCGTGCAGAACGAAGTCGATGTCGAGCCGCTGGGCGGCGGTGTTGAAGTCGCGGATCGTATAGTGTCGACGCGCAATTCCGCCGTCCGGCTGGGGCAGGCTCAGCACCAGATCCTGGCCGGGGCGCCAATCCAGTTCGCCCAGGTCCGGTCCAGTGAAGCTGATTGTCCGCATCCGCGACGCCGTCTGGGCCGCCTCCACCACCGTCAGGTTCCAGGTCCGACCGCGCCGACCAGCCGACGCCATCGCAAGATCGAAGCCGAGGAACAGACCGCGCCCGCCCTTCTTGTCGCTCATATCGTTCATGTTCGTTATGCTCCAGATATATCTTTCATTTAGATATATCTAAGCTGTATCGAAATTCAAGCGCGGATCGCACATCCGTTGGCACGCGTTAAACTCGCTTCATGCACGCCTTCGCCGAGCTGCTAGACCGCCTGTCCTTCACCGCCTCGCGCAACGCCAAGCTGGTGCTGGTGCGCGACTATCTGCGCGCGGCCGGCGATCCGGAGCGGGGGTGGGCGCTGGCTGCGCTGACCGGCGAGCTGAAGTTCGACGCGGCCAAGCCGGCCTTTATCCGCAAGGCCGTCGAAGCGCGGATGGATGGCGAGCTGTTCGCCTTGTCCTACGACTATGTCGGCGATCTGGCCGAGACCGCGGCCCTGGTCTGGCCCGTCAAGCCCGGCGCCAACCACCAGCCGGAGCTGCCGGAGGTGATCGACGCCCTGCGCACCACCTCGCGCGCCGGCGTGCAGCGGCTGATCGAGGGCTGGCTGGACGCGCTGAACGCCCAGGAACGATGGGCGCTGCTGAAGCTGCTGACCGGAGGCCTGCGCGTCGGGGTGTCGGCGCGGATGGCCAAGCAGGCCTGCGCGGACCTGGGCGCGGTGACCGTCGCTGAGGTCGAGGAGGTCTGGCACGCGCTGACCCCGCCCTATGAGCCGCTCTTCGCCTGGCTGGAACAGCGCGCCGAGCGGCCCGACCCCGTCGCGCAGGGCCGGTTCAGGCCGGTGATGCTGGCCCAGCCCATCGACGAGGCCGCCGACTTCGCCAAGCTGGACCCGGCCGACTACGCCGCCGAATGGAAGTGGGACGGCATCCGCGTCCAGGCGGTCAGCGAGGGCGGCGTGCGCCGGCTCTACACCCGCACCAGCGACGACATCTCCGCCGCCTTTCCGGACGTGCTGGAGGCGCTGGATTTCGACGGCGCGCTGGACGGCGAGTTGCTGGTGATGCGCGAGGGTCGAGCGGCGCCCTTCGCAGACCTGCAGCAGCGGCTGAACCGCAAGAGCGTGGACGCCAGGCTGATCGCCGCCCAGCCGGCAGGCATCCGCGCCTATGATCTGCTGGCCGACCGAGGCGAGGATGTCCGCGGCCTGACCTTCGCCGAGCGCCGGAGCCGGCTGGAGGCGTTCGTCGCGGGGCTCGCCTCCCCGCGCATCGATCTGTCGCCGCTGCAACCCTTCGCGACCTGGACCGAGCTGACCGGGCTGCGCGCCGCGCCGCCGCCGGGCGACGCACGGGTCGCCGAGGGCCTGATGCTGAAGCGGTGGGACTCGCCCTATCAGGCCGGCCGGCCCAAGGGACCCTGGTTCAAGTGGAAGCGCGACCCGTTCCTGGTCGACGCGGTCCTGATGTACGCCCAGCGCGGCCACGGCAAGCGATCGAGCTTCTATTCCGACTACACGTTCGGGGTCTGGAATGAGGACGCGCTGACGCCGGTCGGCAAGGCCTATTTCGGCTTCACCGACGAGGAACTGGTGCTGCTGGACAAGTTCGTGCGCGACCACACCATTGACCGGTTCGGGCCGGTCCGGTCGGTCCGCGCCGATCGCGACTTCGGCCTGGTGCTGGAGGTGGCCTTTGAGGGCCTGCAGCGCTCCACCCGGCACAAGTCCGGCGTCGCCATGCGGTTTCCCAGGATCCACCGCATCCGCTGGGACAAGCCGGCGCGAGAGGCGGACGACCTGGCGCGCCTGGAAGGCATGCTGGCGGTGATGGAGGCCGGCGGCGAGGTTTAGGCCGGTGCGCCCTTCGACACGGCCGCAAGCGCGGCCTACTCAGGGTGACGACGATTGGGGATGGCAAACCAAGGTCGTCATGCTGAGTAGCGGCCACAGGCCGCGTGTCGAAGCACGCAGAGGTTAGGCCGCCTTCGGCCCGCGAAGCCGCTGTAGCGCCAGGCCCCAGGCGATCGCCGCCTGCACCACGCCGGAGGCGAGACTGACACCCGCTGCTTCCGCCACCAGCGGCGAGAACAGCGCGTGGCCGGCGTCGCCGCCGGCGATGCGTCCGACCAGGCCGCCGACCCAGTAGAGCAGGGCCAGAGCGATCACCGCCGTCAGGTCGCCCCGACCGGCGCGCGGCCCGAAGCGGAACAGGGTGATGACGCCCAGGTCGCGGATCACGAAGGCCAGCGCGGCCAGCGCGCCCGCCGCACTGGGCAGAGGCGAGGCCATGCCGAAAGGCTGGGGCAGTAGACAGAAGACGACGATCGTCCAGGTCGCCAGCTTGACCGCGAACAGGGCCGCTGGCGCCACATCGATGGCGTGCAGCCAGGCGCCCGCGCGCACCGCCGCCACGAACCGCCGCAGCTTGACGGCGTCGGCCGGCTCGACGAAGGCGCAGACATAGGCCGCCGCGACGAACACCAGCGCCGCCGTCATGACCACGGCCGCCGCTCCGCCCATGGCCGGCGCCAGGCCCGCGCGCCAGGCCGCGGCGAAGATCAGGAAGCCGACCCAGACCCACGGACTGTTGTGCATCTGCAGCTCCAGCCGCATCAGCCGCCAGGCGCCGGCAAGGCTCCAGGCCGCGAAGGCGCACAGGCTGAGGCTGATGAAGGTCAGGGAAGGAATCTCCTGGCCCCACCAGGTCACCGGCGGCCCGCCGATCTGACCCATGGATGCGCCGCCGGAAAAGCGCATGGCTCCGAGCGGCAGGCTGGAGCTGAACATCCACAGCAGGAGCAGCCCGCCGATTACGCCCAGGATCACCGCGCCGCCCGTGGCCATGCGGCCCTCGGCGCGAGCCTTGCGGACCCCGATCAGCGCCGCACCCATGGCGCAAGACTGGACGAACACGCCAAGGGCGGCCAGGCCCACGACCAGTTGCAGGGCGTAGGCGGGTCCGTGCAGATCGGCCGCCGCCGCGCCGACCGCCACAAGACCGGTCAGGGTCGCGAGCCAGGCGAGGCTGCCTGCGCCGAACAGCTTGCCCCAGGTCATCATCCAGGGGGTCAGGGCCGACAGGCGCTGGAATTCCCAGGTGCGGCCCCGGATCTCGTCCAGGATCGACGATCCCGCCGCCCAGGCCGCCCAGACCAGTCCGCTGCACACGAAGACCATCACGCCAGCCACCCCCAGGGCGGCGATCAACACATGCGGATCGCCGTTCCTGGTGACCAATGCGGTCGCGCCGTAGATCAGCGCCAGGATCACCCCGGCGCCGACGATCCGGCGCGGGGCGGCTTCGAGCCAGAGATTGCGTTCGAACTCGGGGTTCATGCCGGCTCTCCCTTCAGGGCCTTCGCCTGAACGTCGGAGGATGGCCGGCGGGCCTCGTCCAGATAGGTCTGTTCCAGGGTGCGCCGCACGGGCGCGAAGGCGCGCACAGCCAGGCCCGCGCCGACCAGCCGGCCCAGCAGCGCGGCCTCGGCCTGCGCCCCGCCCGGGACGCGAACGTCCGCCGTGTCGGCTTCCGAGCTCTCGACCGCGACATCCAGGCCGGCCAGGACCGTGGCCAGATCCGCGCGCGGCGCGGCCAGCTGTATCCTCACCAGGCTGGCCGCCGGGTCAGGCTCGCCGGCCGCCACCACGCCGGCCCCGGCCACCCGTCCGTCGCGAAGCATCAGCATGCGGGTCGAATAGTCTTCCAGCTCGGCCAGGATGTGCGAGGAGACCACGATGGTCATACCCTCGCCCGCCAGCCGGGTGATCAGGTCCGACAGGGCGCGGCGCGCCTCGGGATCCAATCCGGCGGCCGGCTCGTCGAGCAGCAGCACGCGCGGGCCGTGGACGATGGTCTGGGCGATGGCCAGGCGCTGACGCAGGCCCCGCGAGAGGTGGCCGGCGCGGGCGTCCAGCCGGTCCGACAGCTGGACCCGCCCGGCAGCGGCCAGGGCCGCCTGCTCGGCCGCCGAAGCCGCCACGCCGCGCGAGCGCGCCGCATAGACCAGCGACTGGCGCACCGTCAGCTCATCATAGAGGCCGAAGAAATCGGGCAGATAACCCAGGGCGGCGTGCACCGCGCGCGGGTCGGCGCGCGTATCCAGGCCGTCGATGCTGATCGAACCTTCCGCCGGCTCGTCCAGCGCCGCCATGCAGCGCATCAAAGTGGTCTTGCCGGCGCCGTTGGGGCCGACCAGGGCCAGCACGGCGCCCTCAGCGACCTCGAAACTCACCGCATGCAGCACCCGGGCGGAAGGGTAGTCATAGGCCACATCGCGCACGACGATCATTCGGCCGCTCCTGTTGAAGCCGCCTTCGGCGACCTGTCGTGAAGGTTAGTCCCGTCGAAACGCCAAGCCAAATTAGCGATCGGACAGGATCGGGCGAGCCAATCGGCTCCGGTTTGGGTAAAAGCGGTTTCGTGCCGACATCGATTCCCGTTCACGCCGCCCATCCCCACGCCCCGCCGCTGGACGTGCTCTTCGGGCAGGTTCGCGACGCCTTCAACGGTAATCCGACAGTCTGGCAGGATTTCGTCCGCTGGGCGGGCCATTTCGCGGTCAATCTGGCCGTCGCCCTGCTGATTCTGGTGGTGACCATCTGGGGTTCGCGCTGGATCGGTCGCTTGGTCCGCCGGGCGCTTGGGCGGCTGCCCCAGGCGCAGGCGTCCGACACAACCCTGCAGAGCTTCGTCTCGTCGCTGGTGCGCTGGTCGATCGTGGCGCTGGGCCTGGTCGCGATGCTGCAGCAACTGGGCGTGCAGACCACCTCGATCCTGGCGGTGCTGGGCGCGGCGTCCTTGGCCATCGGCCTGGCCGTTCAGGGCGCCCTGGGCAATATCGCCGCCGGCATCCTGATCCTGATCATGAAACCCTACCGCATCGGCGACTGGGTCGAGATCAATGGCAAGATCGGCGCGGTCAAGCATCTCGGCCTGTTCGTCACCGAACTGTCGGACGGAGACAATCTGGACATCCACATGCCCAATTCGAAAGTGCTGGGCGAGATGATCATCAACTACTCCACCCCGGCCAATCGCCGGATGGAGCTCAACTTTCGCGTCGACTACGACGCCGACCTGGATCGCGCGCTGGAGGTGCTGATCGCCACGGCCAAGGCGGATCCGAGGATACTGGCCGATCCAAAGCCCTGGTCTGGCGTGACCGCCCTGGGCGACAGCGCCGTGATCGTCACGTTGCGGGCATGGGCGACGCTGGACGTCTATTGGGACGCCCGCTTCGACATGCTCAAGCGGGTCAAGCAGGCGCTGCAGGCCGCCGGCATGCCCTGGGCCTATCCGCACCAGGTGTCGGTGGAGAAGCCGGTGAAGGGAGCGGAGGCGGGATAAAGAGACGTGCGTGCTTCGACACGCACCTTTCAGGTGCTACTCAGCATGACGTTGAATATTGGATTTCCCATTCAACGTCTGCTGAGCAGGGCGCACGAGCGTCCGTGTCGAAGCACGCGCATATCGTCTAAGCCTTCGAAGGGCTCCAGCCGCTCGCCTTGGCGGGCGTGTTCGGCTTGCCCGAACGGCCGGATCCCTGACGCGCGCGGCCCTCGCCGCCGCCCGGCTTGCCGGCGTGGCTTTGCGGACGGTGGCTGTGCGGCTTGGGCGAGCGGTGCTGAGCATGGGGCGGACGGGACTTGGCCGCCGGCAACGACTGTTCCGCCGCGGGGCCGGACGTCGTCGCCGCGGTGATCTCGCCCAGGCGCTTGTCGTTGCGGCGGTCGAACGCCGGCAGGGTCTGGCGGGTCAGCTTCTGGATGTCGCGCAAGAGGCCGCGTTCGTCATCGGCGCAGAAGCTGATGGCGATGCCCGCCGCCCCGGCGCGCGCGGTGCGGCCGATCCGGTGGACATAGGCTTCCGGCGTCTGCGGCAGTTCGTACTGGATCACGTGGGTCACGCCGTCCACGTCGATGCCGCGCGCGGCGATATCGGTGGCGATCAGGGCGCGGACCTTGCCGGCCTTGAAGGCGGCCAGGGCCCGCTCACGCTGGCTTTGGGTCTTGTCGCCATGGATCGCGGCAGACATGACGCCGGCGGCGTCCAGGTATTTCTGCACCCGGTCGGCGCCGCGCTTGGTGCGGGTGAAGACCAGGGCCCGCGCGATCGCCGGATCGGCGAACAGCTCGGCCAGCAGGGCCCGCTTGCGCGGCGCCTCGATGAACAGCAGCTGTTGTTCGACACGCTCGACCGTGGTCGAGGCCGGGGCGACCGAGACCTGCACGGGATTGACCAGCAGGTCGGCCGCCAGCTTGCCGATCTCGGTCGGCATGGTCGCGGAGAAGAACAGGTTCTGGCGCTTGCGGCTCATGCCCGAGACGATCCGGCGGATCGGCTGCAGGAACCCCAGGTCTAGCATCTGGTCGGCCTCGTCCAGCACCAGGATCTCGGTGGAGGAGAGGTCGGCGGTGCGTTCGCCCAAGTGGTCGATCAGGCGGCCAGGCGTGGCGACCAGGATGTCGACGCCGCCGGCCAGGGCCTTGATCTGCGGGCCGTATTTGGCGCCGCCGAAGATCACGGTGACGGTCATGCCCATATGGGCGCCGTAGGCGCGGAAGCTGTCGGCGATCTGGCTGGCCAGTTCGCGGGTGGGGGAAAGCACCACGCAGCGCGCGCCGCGGCGCGGAGCGGGTTTGCGGTCTTCCGCCAGGCGGTGAAGGATCGGCAGGGCGAAGGCGGCGGTCTTGCCGGTGCCGGTCTGGGCGATGCCCAGAAGGTCGCGGCCCTGCATCACGCTGGGAATGGCCTGGGCCTGGATCGGCGTGGGCGTCACGTAGCCTTCGGCTTCGAGGGCCCTCAGGAGGGGCTTGGCGAGGCCGAGGTCGATGAATTGAGTCAAGTCGTCACAGTCTTTCAAATTGCGCCGAGAGCGCGGCCGCACAGAGGGCGGCCGCGGTGGGCGCGGGGATTAAGCAAACGCCCCGCGTGACCTGGGCGATCGTATGATGGAGCTTCGTAGGCGCTCGACTGGCTGGAACCCGTTCAGGGTCCCTTCACGCGGCGGGAGCGCCGGATAGCGCACCTTCGTAGGATGGAGCGCGGGCTGCATATCGTCGATCGGTTGCGCAAAGTCAACCCACGCCGGGTTTTGGGCTGGGGCTCCGCCTTGCCGTGACAAATTGGCTACACCGGCGAAATTCGCTTGCGCGGCGAGTCCGAGCGCGGGCATGTTCGCCCCGCAACCTGGGCCGGGGGGTCCACGCTCGACGCGCACTAGCCGCGCGCCACCTATGACTGAGTGTAATTCAAGGGGGAGCGATTGCATCCGTTTGATCCGCGCGGGCCTGGCTTTCGGGTGGCCCCGCGTTTGCTGGCCCCGCGTTTGCTGGCGGGAGTCGCCAGCTTGGCCGTTCTAGGGTTCGGATGGCGCCTGGCGATCGACCACGCCCATCCCCAGGTCCCGGCGCCGCGTGCCCTGAGTCCCGCCGCCCTGGCCGCCCTGCAAACCGAAGCCTTCACCCAGTCCGCCGTCCGGCCGGGCTTCGCCGCACCGGTCGACATCCCGGTCAAGATCCAACGTGGCGAGACCTTCGAAGCCGCCGTGCGGCGGGTCGGAGTCGCTCCGGCGGACGCCCGCCAGGTGGTGGGCGCCCTGGCCAAGGCCTTCGACACCATCAATATCAAGGCCGGCATGGCCTTCGACGCCGCCGTCGCCCAGCCCCGCGATCGTCACGGTCCCGTGCGGCTGATCGGCCTTTCCATGCGCACCGGTCCGGCCACGGCCATCACCCTGTCGCGCAGCTTCGACGGAGCGCTGCGCCTGCGCGAGCTGGAGGAAAAGGTCCGCGACGACACCACGGTGGCCCAGGGCGCGATGCAGGGGTCGCTCTATGAATCGGCCGAGGCCGCCGGGGTCACGCCGACCCTGACCGCCCAGGTGGTCAAGCTGTTCTCCCACAAGCTGGATTTCAGCCGCGACATTCATTCCGGCGACAAATTCCGCCTGGTGTTCGACCGCAAGGTCACCGAATCCGGCCGCACCATCGAGACCGGCGACCTGCTCTATGCCGAGATCGGCGCCAAGGGACAGGTGACCCAGTTCTATCGCTTCCAGTCCCCTGGCGGCGGCGAGGCGCAATATTTCGACGCCCTGGGCAAGAATATCAAAGGCTTCCTCCTGCGCACCCCGGTGGACGGCGCTCGGATCACCTCCGGCTTCGGCATGCGGATGCATCCGCTGCTGGGCTATACCCGCATGCACCAGGGCATTGATTTCGGGGTCCCGACCGGCACGCCGGTGTTCGCGGCGGGCGACGGCGTGGTGGAAGAGGCGCGCTGGGCCGGCGGCTATGGCCGCTGGATGAAGCTGCGCCACAACGGCGGCTGGGAGACCGCCTACGGCCATCTGTCCGGCTGGGCGGTGCGTCCAGGCGCCCACGTGCATCAGGGCCAGGTGATCGCCTATTCCGGCTCGACCGGCGAGTCGACCGGCCCGCACCTGCACTATGAGGTCATCAAGGGCGGGGTGAAGATCAATCCCAAGGGCGCCAACGCCCCGGGCGGCACGGTGCTGGAAGGCCGCCAACTGGCCGACTTCCGTAGCGAGAAGGCCCATATCGACGCCCTGCTGTCGGGCGCCTCCACCGGCGGCGCGCGGCTGGCGAAGGCCAGCTTCCCGAAAATGGCCGGCGCGGTCCTGGGACGCAGCTCCTCGATCGACTGAAGTCACGGCGACGTCGGTTCCCGCCCGGGAACCTTGCTCGTTAACCGTCGTTCAGCTGCGGTTCATGCCGCGGCGCTCATCGTCCGCATCATGAACGCCCCCCATGTCGGCTGACACGGTCCGGACCGGCGAGGCGTTGAACTGACAGCGTTGGAGTTTCCCATGCGCAAGCTTTTGACCGCCGCGATTGCGGCACTGACCTTCAGCGGAGCGGTCGCCGCCACCACCGCCCCGGCCTTGGCCGCGCCCCACGGGGGCGGGGGTCACGGCGGAGGTGGATTTCACGGCGGCGGAGGCTTTCGAGGCGGCGGCGGTTTTCGTGGCGGCGGCTTTCGCGGGGGCGGCTTTCGAGGCGGCGGATTTTATGGCGGCTTCGGGGCAGGCGTAGCCGGCCTCGCCTTAGGCGCGGCCCTGGCCGATCCCTACTATTATGGCCCGGGCTATTACGGCTACGGTTATGGGCCATACGCCTACGCCCCGTACTACGGCGGCTACGGCTACTACGGCTACGGTTATGGCCGCCCCTATTATGGCCGTCGCTGCTGGCGCTGCTAGAACGGCGGGCAGACCGCTAGGGCGCGATGCGTTTCCACGGAATCACATCGTGCTCAAGCCTTTGCTTCTGCTAGGGTCGCACCGCGATCCCAATCGGGCCAATAGCGGCGGGCTCGGCGTCCAGCAGCGCGGCGACCCGCATCAAGAATGCCTCGCGGCGGGCCAGGGCAGCCGCGGGATCGGTTCCGACCCGCATTTCGCGCACCGAGGTTCGGCGGGATTCCAGCTTCAACCGCTCGGCGACCGCGGCCAGGTGACCCTCGCCCTTGCGCGCATCCATCAGCGTGGCGTGCGCGCGGGCCTCGTTGACCCGCTTGTGCAGCGCCGCCTCGACCTCCAGTCCCGCCTCGGCCTTGGCCGCGAGCGCGGCGAAGTCGCGGGTGTACATCTGGACAAAACCTTCTTCGATCATGGCGGCTCC
>Ga0302314_10006783_pt1 | contig 20674 bp, 19 predicted proteins | sample III_Palsa_N2_3_FD_200533 | JGI IMG/M metagenome (GOLD analysis project Ga0302314, IMG submission 200533) | Peat permafrost microbial communities from Stordalen Mire near Abisko, Sweden - III_Palsa_N2_3 | ecosystem: Environmental > Terrestrial > Soil > Palsa > Peat permafrost | place: Sweden... | reverse complement strand
GAGAATCATGAGACCGACCAGGAAAATCGCCCGGCAGGCCAGGCTGGCCTCGGTACTCGCGCTGGCGCTCGGCCTGATCGGCTTCGCCGGGCCGGCCGCGTTCGCGTCGGCAGCCGGATCCGCGTCCGCGGCCGGATCCGCGTCCGTCACCGCGCCCGCAGCGTCGCGCGTCGGCTGGCTGCGGCTTGCCCACCTGTCACCGAACACCCCCGCGGTGGACGTCTACCTGTACTCGTTCGGCGACCCCAGCGCCATGATCGTGCTGAAGCACGTCACCTATGGCACCGTCTCGGCCTATCAGGCGGTTCCGGTCGGCGACTACACCGTCGCGATGCGCGGCGCCGGCGCTCCGGCCAGCTCCAAGCCGGTGCTGTCCAGCACCGTCGACGTGGCGGCGGGAAAGGCCTACACGGTGGCCGGCCTGGGCCCGGCGTCCGGCCTGCGGCTGCAGGTCCTCAAGGACAGGCTGACCACCCCGCGCGGCAAGGCGCTGGTCCGGGTGATCCAGGCATCGCTGCAGCAGCACCGGGTCACGGTGACCGCCGGCTCGACGGTCATCGCGCGCAACCTCGCGTTCTCCTCGGTGACGTCCTACCAGACGGTCACCCCGGGAACCTGGAACGTGCACGCGAACGGCCAGACCAGCAGCGCCAGCGACCGTATCCAGCTGGCGGCCGGCACCATCCACACTCTCGTCATCCTCGACGACCCCGGTCACCTGGCGATCGACAACCTGGTCGACGCGGCCGGCAGCCGCGTCCTGCCCGACGGCGGAGCGGCCACCGGCTTCGGCGGCACGGCCGGCGTCCCTGCCTCGTCGCTCGTCCCGTGGCTGGTCACCGTCGCGGCCGGGCTGCTGGTCAGCGCGGCCGGGATCGCCCGGCTCCGCCGCTCCCGCCGGGCCGCCCTGCACGCGAGGTGAGGTGACCAGCCCGGCCGGCCGGCACCGCCACCTGCGCCCCGTCAGCCGGCCAGGCGCGGTGGCGGTGCTGCTCTGCGGGCTGCTCGCCGTCGGGGCTGGCGCGTGCGGCGTGGCCATCGCCAGCCAGTCCGGCCGCCCCGCCGTACGGCCGGCCGGCCAGCCGAAGTTCGTCCCGGTGCCGCGCGGCAAACGTGCGCCGGTGCCGCAGCCGGCCGACAGCGGGAACGTCGCCAGGCCCACCCGGCTGATCATCCCCTCGATCGGCGTCAAGACCAGGCTGGTCAGGCTCGGGGTCACCTCGTCCGGCGCACTGCAGGTGCCGGACGCCGTGGCGGTCGCGGGCTGGTACACGTTCAGCCCGCGGCCAGGAGCGATCGGCTCCGCGGTCATCGCCGGCCACATTGACTCGTTCCTCGGTCCTGGGGTCTTCTTCCGGCTGCGGCTGATGAAGCCTGGCGAGCGGGTGTACGTCCGGCGGGCGGACGGATCGCTGGCGATCTTCCGGGTGACCGCGAAGCACATGTACCTGAAGTCCCGCTTCCCGACCGCGGACGTGTACGGGCCGGCGCCGACCGCGCAGCTTCGCCTGATCACCTGCGGCGGCACGTTCGACTCGGCGACCGGCCACTACCTCAGCAACGTCGTCGTGTTCGCGACGCTGACCAGGTGACCCGCTGCCGCCGGGCCCCTTTCCGCCCGATGGATGTCCCGTTGGTATTCGCCGGCGCATACCAACGGGACATCCATGAACTGTCGCGCCGGCGGCGCGGCCGGGGCAGGCCTGCCCAGCGGCGCCTGGGGCCACAGGGCCGGCGGGGTCAGCCGGGGTCAGCCGGGGTCAGCGGGGTCAGCCGGGGTCAGCGGGGTCAGCGGGTCAGCGGGTCAGCGGGTCAGCGGGATCCGCTGCCTGCGGCCGCTCGCGCACCGAAGCGGCCGAGGCCGAACCGGGCCGCCGGGAGGCCGGCCGGCTCGCCCGCGGCCAGGCTGGCCAGCCAGTCGCCGAGCAGCGGCCCGAACTTGAAGCCGTGCCCTGACGTCCCGCTGCCGACCACGATCCGGCCGGCCCGGTCGATGATGAAGTTCTCGTCCGGGGTGTTGTCGTAGATGCAGCGTTCCGTCCGCACCGGCTGCGGGCTGAAGCCCGGCAAGCGCAGCGCCGCCAGCTCGGCCAGGCGACCGGTCAGGCCGGCGTCCGGCCCGGCGTGCTGGCTGTCCGGATCGGCGGCGGGCCCGCTCCGGTGAATTCCGATCTTGTAGAGCGGCGACCCCGGCACCGGCAGCCCGTACGGCATCGGGGCGGAATGGCAGACGAAGATCGGCATCTCGGGCGGCGGATCGCCGGCCGGAGCCAGGTAGGCGACCTGCTCAAGGGTGGGTGCCGACGGCACCGCGATCCCGGCGGTGGCGAGCAGCCGGGCTGTCCACGGCCCGGCGCAGACGACGACGTGGCCCGCGGTGAGCACCGTGCCGCCGTCCGCGCGGAGGGTGACCTGCCTGCCGTCGTCCTCGATGCCGGTGACGCGGACCCCGGACCGCAGCGGCGGCCCGGTCGCGGCGAGCGCGCGCAGCGCCGTGTCGGCGGCGATCACGCAGGACTCGGGCTCGAGCAGGGCAGGCCCGCCGATGGCGATCCCGGGGAACCTCGCCGCCGCCTCCGCTGCCGGCAGCAGCTCGCAGGGTGCGCCCGCGCGCCGCATCCCGTCCCTGACGGCGCGCAGCCCCTCGCCGAAGCTAAGCTGCGCCGTCGGCCGCAGGATCCGCTGGCCCGACTCCTGCTCAAGGTCGCGCCACATCTCCCCGGCCCGCCGGGCCATGGCGACGTAGCCAGGGTCGTCGTAGCCGAGCCGGAAGATGCGGCAGCTGCCATGGGAGCCCGCGCCCTGGTGGCCGACCTCGGCCTGCTCGAGGACGAGGACGTCGTGCCGCCGGCTGGCCAGCGCTCGGCCCGCGGCCAGCCCGAGCAGGCCGCCGCCGACCACGACGAACTCGTGGTCCGGCGGCGTCACCAGCCGCGGGCGCGCCACGCTGGTACCTGCGGGCGCTCGGTGCCGATGGTGGTGTCCCCGCCGTGCCCCGGGTACACCCAGGTGCCGTCAGGCAGCACGGCGAATACCCGTTCCTCAAGGTCGCCGATGAGCTGGCCGAACCGCTGCGGGTCGCCCTCGGTGTTGCCGGGACCGCCGGGGAACAGCGAGTCGCCGGTGAACAGGTGCGGCTCCGCGGCCAGCGCGCCGTCCGCGTCGTAGCACAGCGCGATGCTGCCGGGAGTATGGCCGCGCAGGTGGATGACGGACAGCCGGGCCTCGCCGACGGTCACCACGTCGCCATCGCCGACCAGGTCGGTGACCTCTACCGGAAGCGCGCCGGCGTCGTCGGCGTGGGCGACGGTCGCGGCCCCGGTGGCCTCTTGCACCTCGCGCAGTGCCTCCCAGTGGTCCCGGTGCCGGTGCGTGGTGACGATCTTGGCGGGACTGGCGTCGCCGAACAGCTCGAGCAGGGTGCCCGCCTCGTTCGCTGCGTCGATCAGCAGCAGTTCCCCGGTGCTCGTGCAGCGCAGCAGGTAGGCGTTGTTGTTCATCGGGCCGACGGCCACCTTCGTGATGGCCAGACCGGGAATCTCCCTGGTCTCGGCCGGCCCGCCGACGCTGACGTCTCCCGTGTAGCTCATGGCGATCCTTCGTTGCTCATGCGCAATTCCTACCACGTCCTACCAGGCTCCTACCACGTCCTACCAGGCTCCTACCACGTCCTACCAGGCTCCTACCACGTCCTACCAGGCTCCTACCACGTCCTACCAGGCCGGCAGGCCGGGCAGCGGCCCGGGCGGCTCGGCGGCCAGCCCGGCGCCCGCGCTGCGGCCGATAAGCCAGGCCAGCAGCGCCCGGCCCGGCCCGGAGATCTCCAGGCCCTGCCCCTCGCCGCAGTCCGCCGCCGTGCCGATCCGGTATTCCTTGCGGGCTGTGTCAGCGGTGTCGCGGAGCAGCGCGTAGGGCACGTCGTCCCGCTGGGCGAACTCGGCCGCGACGGATTCGAGGCGTTCCCCGACGAACACCGCCGGCCAGTCCGCGGCCTGGTAACCGGCGGCGAGGTCCACGTGGTGGATCTCGACCTCCGACAGCCGCCGGGACAGCGTGTACCAGGCCGGGTGCCCCCGTCCGCGCAGTCCGCGCACGACGACCTGCCAGGCGGCCTGCGGCAGGCCGGCCGCTTCGGCCCGGAACGCAGCGGCCGACTCGCGCAGGTCCGCGAGCAGCTCGCGGGCCGGCCGCCCGGCGCCGGCCTCGATGGCCGCATCGCGCGCCTGAGCGCTCGGATACTGCGGGGTCACCACGCCCGTCCTCGCCCATACCAGCAGGTTGCGCAGCCCGTCGGCGTTACGGGCGAGGTGCGCAAGGACGTGCCCTCGGCTCCAGCCTGGCAGCAGCGAAGGCGCCCTGACCTGGTCGTCGGTGAGTTCGGCGGCAGTGGCAAGCAGGCGGCCCGTCGACTCGGCTATCCGGCTTTGCAGCTCGCCGGGATCGTCGTGCACAGCGCGTTCCCTCCTCGTCATCCGGGCCATCATCGCCGACCGGCCGCCCCGCCCGTAACCCCCCGTGGTGTCGCGGCGGACGGGGTCTGGCGTTTCCGCCGAAACGCGGCCGGTGCGCCGGGGCCTCATTATCGCGAAGGATCTGGCGCCAAATAGGACGCAAATCCTTCGCGATCCGGCGCTCGCCCGGCTCGCCGTCGCGGCCGCGGGGAATGCACTGGCTCGCGGGGGTGTTGACACGCCGGTGCCGGACGCGGAGGAACCCGGTGCCCCGTCGCGAAGCACCAGGTTTTGTCAGACCCCCCGGATACGATGAGCGGGTGCCCCGATCGTGCGGGGATTGCCTTCCTGACCGCGGAGAAACTTCCTTCCCGACCCCCGGAGAACTGAGCGGAAGTGGCTGATCGCCTCGTCGTTCGCGGTGCCCGCGAGCACAACCTCAAGGACGTCTCGCTCGACCTGCCGAGGAACTCCCTGATCGTCTTTACCGGGCTGTCCGGGTCGGGCAAGTCCAGCCTGGCCTTCGACACGATCTTCGCCGAGGGGCAGCGGCGGTACGTCGAGTCCCTGTCGGCCTACGCCAGGCAGTTCCTCGGCCAGATGGACAAGCCCGACGTGGACTTCATCGACGGGCTCTCGCCGGCCGTCTCGATCGACCAGAAGGCAGCCGGCCGGAACCCGCGTTCCACCGTCGGCACGATCACCGAGGTCTACGACTACCTGCGGCTGCTGTACGCCCGGGTGGGCAAGCCGCACTGCCCGATCTGCGGCAGGCCGATCGCCCGGCAGAGCCCGCAGCAGATCGTCGACCGGGTGCTCGAGCTGGACGAGGGCACCAGGTTCCAGGTGCTCGCCCCGGTCGTGCGCGGCCGCAAGGGGGAGTACGGCGAGCTGCTGCGCGAGCTCCAGGCCAAGGGCTACTCCAGGGCAAGGGTTGACGGCACGGTCATCCGGCTGGACGGTGCTAGCTCAGCCGGCGCTAGCTCAGCCGGCGCTGGCTCAGGAGGGACCGACGCCGGCGGCCTGCCTGCGCTGAAGAAGTACGAGAAGCACCACATCGAGGTGGTGGTCGACCGGCTGGACGTCAAGGCGTCCGCACGGCGGCGGCTCACGGACTCGGTGGAGACCTCGCTGGCGCTGTCCGGCGGTGTGGTGGTACTCGACTTCGTGGACCTGCCGGAAGGCGATCCGCACCGTGAGCGGATGTACTCCGAGCACCTGGCCTGCCTCTACGACGACCTGTCGTTCGAGGAGCTTGAGCCCCGGTCGTTCTCGTTCAACTCGCCGTGGGGTGCCTGCCCGGCCTGCACCGGCCTGGGCACCCGGATGGAGGTCGACCCCGAGCTCGTCGTCTCCGACCCGTCGCGGACCCTGGCCGGCGGTGCGATCGGCCCGTGGAGCGGCGGGCACGTCAGCGACTATTTCCTCCGGCTGATCGAGGCGCTCGGCGAGTCCATCGGCTTCACCATCGACACGCCGTGGCGCAATCTGCCGGCCGCCGCGCAGCGCGCCCTGCTGCACGGTCACGACCAGCAGGTGCACGTCAGGTACAAGAACAGGTACGGCAGGGAGCGGTCGTACTACACGAACTTCGAGGGCGCGATCCCCTACATCGAGCGCCGGCACGCGGAGGCGGAGAGCGACTCGAGCCGGGAGCGGTTCGCCGGGTTCATGCGGGAGGTGCCGTGCCCGACCTGCCACGGGTCACGGCTGAAGCCGATCTCGCTGGCGGTGACGGTGGACGGCCGGTCCATCTCGGACTACTGCGCGCTGCCGATCGGCGAACTGGCCAAGCTGCTGCTCGGCCTGGAGCTCTCGGAGCGGGACCAGCAGATCGCGGGCCGGATCCTGAAGGAAGTCAACGCCAGGCTCGGCTTCCTGCTCGACGTCGGGCTCGACTACCTGTCGCTGGACCGGGCAGCCGCGACGCTGGCCGGGGGAGAGGCGCAGCGGATCCGGCTGGCCACCCAGATCGGCTCCGGCCTGGTCGGAGTGCTCTACGTGCTCGACGAGCCGTCCATCGGGCTGCACCAGCGGGACAACCACCGGCTACTGGAGACGCTGATCCGGCTCCGCGACCTCGGCAACACGCTGATCGTCGTCGAGCACGACGAGGACACCATCCGGGCAGCGGACTGGGTGGTCGACATCGGCCCGCGGGCCGGCGAGCACGGCGGCAACATCGTCGTCTCCGGCTCCCTGGCGGACCTGCTGGCCAGCTCCGAGTCGCTGACCGGCGCCTACCTGACCGGCCGCGAGTCGATCCCGCTGCCCGCCGTGCGCCGGAAGCGGGTCCGCGGCCGGGAAGTGACGGTCCGGGGCGCGAGCGAGCACAACCTGCGCGGCATCGACGTGGCCTTCCCGCTCGGCTGCTTCATCGCCGTCACCGGGGTCTCGGGCTCGGGGAAGTCGACCCTGGTCAACGACATCCTGTACAGCGCGCTCGCGAAGGAACTGCACGGCGCCCGCACGGTGCCGGGCAGGCACCTGCGGGTCACCGGCATGCAGCACCTCGACAAGGTGGTGCACGTCGACCAGGGGCCGATCGGCCGGACCCCGCGGTCCAACCCGGCGACCTACACGGGCGTGTTCGACCACGTCCGGCGGCTGTTCGCCATGACGACAGAGGCGAAGGTCCGCGGCTACCAGCCGGGCCGGTTCTCCTTCAACGTCAAGGGCGGCCGGTGCGAGGCGTGCGCGGGCGACGGCACGATCAAGATCGAGATGCAGTTCCTGCCGGACGTGTACGTGCCCTGCGAGGTCTGCCACGGCGCCAGGTACAACACCGACACCCTGCAGGTGCACTACAAGGGCAAGACGATCGCCGACGTGCTGCAGATGCCGATCGAGGAAGCGGCCGGCTTCTTCGAGCCGGTTCCCGCCATCCACCGGCACCTCAAGACGCTGGTCGACGTCGGCCTCGGCTACGTGCGGCTCGGCCAGCCGGCGCCGACGCTGTCAGGCGGCGAGGCGCAGCGGGTCAAGCTCGCCTCCGAGCTGCAGCGCCGCTCCACCGGGCGCACCATCTACGTGCTCGACGAGCCCACCACCGGCCTGCACTTCGACGACATCCGCAAGCTGCTCGGCGTGCTCGGCCAGCTGGTCGACGGCGGCAACACGGTGATCGTGATCGAGCACAACCTGGACGTGATCAAGACCGCGGACTGGGTGATCGACCTGGGCCCGGAAGGCGGCTCGCGCGGCGGCGGCGTGCTCGCGACCGGCACTCCCGAGCAGGTGGCGATGGCCGAGGACAGCTACACCGGCCAGTTCCTGAAGAAGCTGCTGAAGACATAGCCGCTGCTCACGGGAAGTGACCGCCGGCGTCCGGCCGATCGCCCCTATCCTGAACGGATGAAAGTGCTGGCAGTCGTCTTATCGGCGACTGCCGTCGTGCTGGCGGCCGGTTGCTCCGCAGGCCCGGCGCAGCAGGTGGCACCGGGCAGCCACGGACCGTCTTCGCCCCCCGCGCCCGGTGTCACGTCCTCGCCTGCCGCCATCGGGGTGACGCGTGCTGATGGGGTACCCGGATGCACCACGGCGACGGCGCACGCCCGCTCGCTGGGCAAGGCCGGGACCTCGCTGGAGTCCGTGCCGGGGAACCCGTTCGGGGTGGTCGTCACCTCCGACGGGCGCTGGTCGTTCGTGTCGCTGGTCAACTCGGTCGCGGTGCTGCGGTCCGGCGGCCAGGCCGTCCCGTCGCTGATCCGGACCATCCGGCTGCCCGGGCACGGCCCCGCGCTCGGCGAGACGCTGACCCGCGACGGGCGCTACCTGCTCGTCGCGGATGGCAGCGGCCCGGAGGTCATCGACGTGGCCGCGGCCGAGAGCGGCAGCCCGCACGCCGTTCTCGGGTCGCTGACGAGCAAGGGCGATGGCGCCATCGAGGTCGCGCTTTCGGCCGACGACCGGTACGCGTTCGCCAGCATCGAGGGCGGCCGGAATATAGCCGTGTACAGCCTGCAGCGGGCGCTGGCCAGCGGGTTCGGCCCGTCGGACTTCATCGGGGACATCCCGGTCGGCCTGGACCCGGTAGGAATGGCCGTGTCGCCGGACGGCCAGTGGCTGTACGCGACAAGCGAGTTCGCGCCCGGCGCCCGGCGGTCCAGTCGCGGCGGCCTGGGCGGCCAAGGCGGCCACCGCGGCCAGGGAACACTGCAGGTCATCAGCATCCGCCGGGCCGAGACCGACCCTGGCCGCTCCGTCGTGACCACGGTCAGCGCCGGCTGCCAGCCGATCCGGGTCATCACCTCGGCGGACGGCAGCACGGTCTGGGTGACCGACCGGGCGAGCGATGCGCTGCTCGCCTTCTCCGCCGCCATGCTGCGCACCAGCCCGGCTCGCTCGCTCATCGCGAAGGTGCCGGTCGGCGAGGCTCCGGTCGGGCTCGCCCTGGTCAGGAACGGCACCCGGATCGTCGTCGCCGACTCGAACCGGTACCACGCCCCCGGTGCATCTTCGAGCCTTGCGGTGGTGAACGTGGCGGCCGCGCTGGCCGGAAGGCCGGCCCTGCTCGGGTACCTGCGGGCCGGCGGCTTCCCCCGGCAGATGGCGCTGGAGCCAGCCGGCCGGACCCTGCTGGTCACCAATTACAACTCGCGGCAGCTTGAGTCGGTCAACCTCGCGGATCTGCCCTGACCGCGGTCCTGAGCACGATCACCGTCGGTCACCTTCATGGCGCCAGGCGGTGCGGTTGCCACCTCGCTGGCCGTCGGCGCCGGTACGCTGCCCGGAGTGGAGATCCGCACCGGTTACGGGCTTGCGCTGGCCGAGCTCGATGAGCCAGGAAATCCGGCTTTCCTGCTCGTACTGACGCACGGCGCAGGCGGCGAGGCGGGCACGCCCGACCTGCTGGCGGTCCGCGACGCTGCAGTGCGGCTCGGCGGGGTAGTGGCCCGGGTGACCCAGCCTTACCGGGTGCGCGGCGCCCGCGCGCCCGGCTCGGTGATCCGGCAGGACGCCGCGTGGCTGGAGGTCGTCGCGGCGCTGCGGGCGAGGTTTCCGGGGATCCCGCTGGTCCAGGGCGGCCGCAGCAATGGCGCGCGGGTCGCCTGCCGTACGGCCAGGGCGGCCGGCGCGCGCGCCGTCGTGGCGCTGGCGTTCCCGCTGCACCCGCCGGGTCGCCCGGCGCGGTCGCGGGCGGCGGAGTTGCGGGGAGCGGGCGTAAGGGTGCTGGTGGTCAACGGCGATCGTGACCCCTTCGGGGTTCCCGGCGCGGCCGACGCCAGCGACGTCGTCGTCATGCCCGGCGAGGCGCACGCGCTGTCGCGAGATCCGGCCGCGACGGCCGACGTGGTGCGGTCGTGGCTGCGCGAGATCCTGGATCCGGAGTAAGCGGTGCTCCCGGGGCACCGCGGCCGGTGCCGCCGGGGATGGTGCTCCGGGCTCCCGCGGACGGTGCCGCCGGGGGCGCCGGGCTGTGCCTCAGGCGGCCGGGGAGCGCGGCGTGGCCACGCGCGGCGTGACTACGCGGGTCTGGAACAGGTCGGTGGGCCGGTGCGGCGCGATCGTGTCCCCGTCGGGGAGCAGTTCACCAGTGTCCTCGAAGCTGACGACGCCGTTACAGAGCAGGCTCCAGCCCTGTTCCGGATGGCTGATAAGGGTTCGGGCCGCCTCGCGGTCCGGAGCTCTCGCATCCGGGCAGGGCGGCGTATGCGGGCACATCGTGTATCTCCCGTTCATTCATCGTTGTGGTCTTGATCACATTCTACTGTGCCAGCTTAGGCGCCACTCCGGCATGGCTCATCGTGACGGTTTTGGAGCCTGTCATTTGTAGCTTCCATTCGTATACGTTCTGGCACAGACTTACTACCCATAGTCAATGGTAGTCATAGCACGGCGTACCAGCCGCCGACGGCGTCAGCAGGGCAACACGCCGGCGCCCGGCCAGACGCGCCGGATATAGCAGGAGAAAGTCCCGCGGCAGTCTGGGAGCACAGTCCCGCGGCAGTCCGGCAGCACAGTCCCGCGGCAGTCTGGGAGCACAGTCCCGCGGCAGTCTGGGAGCACGGTCAGGCAGCACGGTCAGGCAGCACGGTCAGGCAGCATAGGACCGCGGAACCGGCGGGATGCCGGTCAGCATGTGGGCTTCCCGCAACGTCAGCAGCCGCTCGGCTTCGTCGGTCCAGGCGTGCACGGCCGGCTTGGCCTTGGCCTTGCGCCGGAAAATCCGGTCGTCGTAGCCGCGCGGGCCGATCTCGGCGCGTTCGGCGGCGTAGGCGGCCCGCATCGCATCCGTCAGCGCCGCGGACAGGGCCAGGGCCAGGGCGTGCTGCTCAAGGAGCGGCGCATGCGTCGCCTGCGCCATACGGAAAGCCTGCTCGGCCGTACGAGCCGCGCCGAGCAGGTCGCCGAATCTGGCCGCGAGCGCGACGTCCGCGGCGTACTGGCTTTCGGCCTTCTCGCTGACCTGCTTCCTGCCCCTAGTCACGCTGGCCAGCCTAGCGGACGGCGGACCGCGGGCTGGCCCCCGCGGTCTGGCCCCCGCGGCCTGGCTGGCGGGCTGGCCCCGGGGACTGGCCCCGCGGACTGGCCCCGCGGACTGGCCCCGCGGACTGGCCCCGCGGACTGGCCCGCGGACTGGCCCCGCGGGCTACCTGGCGAAGTAGTGCCAGCCGAGCCAGAGCCAGCCGAGCAGGACCACGGCCCGGCCGGCCCGGCCGCGCATGAGATAGCCGAGCCATTCGCCGAGAGTAGGGATCCGGTTTGTCCGCCGCCGCCCGATGATCTCGAGCGCGAATAGCGCGATGATCACGCAGCCGAAGCCGACGATGGTGATGATGCGGGTCGCCATCGCGTTCTCACCGCCTCACCAGTGCCCACCCGGCCAGCAGCCAGAGCAGGATCGCGGCGCTTTTCAGCGGGTGTGGCGCTATCAGCGGATTAATCAGGTCCGTCAGCGACGGGTGCCACCAGCGTGCATTGTCCTTGAATGCCGCTGCCTCCCATTCGAAGAGGGCAGCGACGCCGATGGCCCAGTAAGAGAAGCCAGTCACGTCCAGCCGGTCCGGCGGCGGAATGCGTTCTGGCGGCCGCCAGAACGCGATGCCCCCGATGACCGCGCCCGCCAGCAGGACCCAGAGCAGTGCGGTGATCGTGAACGGGGCGGCGCCCGCCGCCGCCCAGCAATATGCGGCCAGCCCGATGCCTACCGCCAGTCTCCTGGCTAGCCGCCCGCCGGCCGGCCGGCCGGGCCCGCGGCCGACGCGGCCACGCCAGCGGGAGACGTCATCAGCCGCCATCGGGCCATGATCGCACTGCCCGCTTCCGCCGGCAAACGCCCGGCGTGCCCGGTGTCGCGGATCAGGCGAGACTCTCCTGCCAGCTCGTGTGCAGCGCGGAGAACTCGCCGTCGCGGGTCAGCAACTGCGCGGGCGGGCCGTCCTCCACGATCTGGCCGCCGTCGATGACAAGGACCCGGTCGGCGATCTCGACCGTGGACAGCCGGTGGGCGATGATCATCGCGGTGCGCCCGGCCAGGATGGTGCGAAGCGCCCCCTGCACGAGCCGCTCGCTCGGGATGTCGAGCAGCGAGGTGGCCTCGTCCAGCACGAGCACCGCCGGGGCGGCGATGAAGGCGCGCGCGAAGGAGATGAGCTGCCGCTGGCCGGCGGACAGCCGGCCGCCGCGCTTGCCGACCTGCGCGTCGTAGCCTTCCGGCAGCGCGGTGATGAACTCGTGGGCGCCGATGGCGGTCGCGGCCGCCTGCACGTCAGCGCGGGACGAGCCGGGCTTCCCGAGCTCGATGTTCTCCGCTACGGTGCCGCTGAACAGGAAGTTCTCCTGAGTGATCATGATGATCCCGGCGCGCAGGCTTTCCTCGGACAGCTGCCGCAGATCGACGCCGTCGAGCAGGATCCGGCCCTGCCCAGGATCGTAGAACCGGGCCAGCAGCCGCGCGATGGTCGTCTTCCCGGCGCCCGTGGCGCCGACCAGCGCGGCCGTCTGGCCGGCCGGGATGCTGAGGTCGAGCCCCGGCAGCACGGTCTGCTGCCGGTAGCCGAACCGGACCGACTCGAAGGTGACCGCCCGCCCGCTGCTCCCGCTGGCGGGCGGCGGCAGCGGCACCGGCTCGGCCGGCTCGGCCACCTGCGGCTCCTCGTCGAGTACGCCGGAGATCTTCTCCAGCGCCGCCGCGGCCGACTGGAAGGTGTTGTAGAACTGCGAGAGGTCTTGCAGCGGGTCGAAGAAACGCTGCAGGTAGAGCAGGAACGTGACGAGCACGCCGACCTTCATGTCACCGTCGACGACCCGCAGCCCGCCGTAAAGCAGCACCGCGCCGATGGCGAGGTTTCCGACCAGGGTGATGCCCGGCGAGTAGATGGCGATCAGGCGTGAAGAGCGCAGGCTGGCGTCTGCGTAGCCCTGGTTGAGCTCGCCGAAGATCTCCTCGTTCCGCTGCTCCCGGCGGAACGCCTGCACCGCCTGGATGCCGCCGAAGGTCTCCACGAACTGCACGATGACGCGGGCGACCGTGTCCCTGCTGCGCCGGTAGGCGAGGGCGGACTCGCGCCGGAACCAGGCGGTCAGCCAGATCAGCGGCGCGAACCCGGCCAGCACGACCAGGCCGAGCTGCCAGTCGAGCAGCAGCATCCCGGCACCGACGAGCAGCAGCGAGAACACCGCGAAGACCAGCGAGTCCAGCCCCTCGTCGAAGAGATCGGAGATCGAGTCGACGTCGGAGACCTGCCGCGAGATGACGCGGCCCGAGGTGTAGCGCTCGTGGAAGGCGACCGGCAGCCGCTGGAAATGCGCGAAGAGCCGACGGCGAAGCTCGAGCACGACCGTCCCGCCGAGGCGGCCCATCGCGGCGATGAACGCGCGAGTGGCGACCGCCTGGATCCCTACCGCGACGGCGAAGGCGACGATGATGACCGCCATCGGTGCCAGCTCGTGCTCGCGGGTGAGCTGCGGTATCTGGTCGATTCCGATTCCCACCAGCCACGGCCCGGCCAGCGCACCCAGGTTGGCGACAAGGATCAGCGCGAGGATTCCGGCCACGCTGCCGCGGTGCGGCCGGATCAGGTCCTCGAGCAGGCGCCTGCCCCGCCGCCGCAGCAGCGCCGACAGGCTCGCGCTGATGTCGTCGGTGTCCTCGGCCGCGATGCCGCGCCAGGCCCCGGCGGCTGGCTCGCTCACCGGTGCGCTCCGGTCAGGTCCTGCCCGGCCGCATGGCCGGGGCTGGGGGCGGGGCCACCAGGTTCCGGCTCGCCGGCCAGCGGGACCGCGCTCATCAGGTCCCGGTAGCGCGGACAGCCGGCCAGCAGCTCGCGGTGCGTGCCGAGCGCGCTGATCACGCCGCCGTCGAGCAGCGCGACCCGGTCGGCAAGCGCGACGGTCGACGGCCGGTGCGCGACGACCAGGGCGGTCGATGCGGAAAGGACCTGGCCGAGTGCCTCGGTGACCCTGGCTTCGGTGTGCACGTCGAGGGCCGACAGCGGGTCGTCGAGCACCAGGACCGACGGCCTGGCCAGGATTGCCCTGGCCAGCGCGACCCGCTGCCGCTGGCCGCCGGACAGGGCCATGCCCTGCTCCCCGATCCGGGTGTCGAGGCCCCACGGCAGGTCGTAGACGAAGCCCGCCTGGGCGGCGGCGAGGGCCGCCTCGATCGAGGCCTGGCTGGCGTCCGCCGCGCCGAAGCTGACGTTCTCCCTGACGCTGGCGGAGAACAGGGTGGCATCCTCGAACGCGCAGCCGACCCGGGCGCGCAGCAGCGGCAGGGTCAGCTGGCGGATGTCGGTCCCGTCCAGCCGGATGGATCCGGCGGTGACGTCGGCGAGCCTGGGGACCAGCTGGAGCAGCGTGGTCTTGCCGGCCCCGGTCGCGCCCACCAGCGCCAGGGTCTCGCCGGGCTCGAGTTCCAGGCCGACGTCGCGGAGCACGGGTCGCGGTGCGCCCGGATAGCGGAACTCGACGTGGTCGAAGACCAGCCGTCCCGGGCCGGCCGGACCCGAGCCGGCGCCGTGACCCGAGCCGGCGCCGTGGCCGGGGGAGACGGCGTGGCCGGGGGAGACGGCGTGGCCGGGGGAGACGGCGTGGCCGGGGGAGACGGCGTGGCCGGGGGAGACGGCGTGGCCGGGGGAGACGGCGTGGCCGGAGGAGACGGCGTGCCGCGGCACCGTGCCCGGCGCTGGCGCACCGGGGTCGGTGATGGCCGGCGCCGTGTCGAGGATCTCGTAGATCCGCTGCGCGGCCGTGGCCGCCTCCTGGCCGGAGGCGAGGATGTACCCCATCGACTCGATCGGCCAGACCAGCAGCAGGGTCAGCGTGATGAACGCGACCAGCCCGCCGAGGCTCAGCTCGTGCCTGCTGGCGGCCAGCGTGCCGAGCAGCAGGATCAGCCCGATCATGGCGTTGGGTATCAGGTCCAGGCCGGCCCAGAACGTCCCGCGGAGCCTGGCCATGTCCAGCTGGGTCCGGTAGACGCGGATTGCCTGGGCGGTGTGCCGCCCGGCCGCCTCGTCGCCCCGGCCGAGCGCCTTGAGCACCCGGATCCCGGCGGCGGCGTCCTCGACGTAGGTAGCCAGGTCGCCCTGCTGGTCCTGGGCGCGCCGGGAAAGCACGCGGTAGCGCCGCTCGAACCGGAAGCATGCGGCGGCCACCGGCGCGAAGATGCCGCCGGTGAGCAGGCCGAGCCACCAGTTCAGGTCGATGAGCAGGCCGATGACGACGAGGAACGTGACCACGTTGGTGATGAAGAAGATCGTGCCGAAGCCGGCGAATCGCCGGATCGCCGACAGGTCGGTGGTAGCGCGCGACAGTAGCTGGCCGGACTGCCAGGAGCCGTGAAAGCCCGAGTGCAGCCGCTGCAGGTGCGCGTAGATGTCGTCCCGCATGGACAGCTCCATGCCGGTGACCGCGCTGGCCTGCACCCACCGCCTGATCAGGTTCAGCGCCGCCTGGGCCGTGCCGAGCCCGATCGCCGCCAGGCCGAGCGGCAGCAGCAGCCGCCGCTCGGCGTGCTCGATCGGCCCGTCGATCACCGCCTTGATGAGCAGCGGGATCACGATCTCCGCGCCGACAGACCCGATCGCGGCGGCCAGCATCAGGGCGAGTTGCCAGCGGTACGGCCGGAGATACTCGCGGGTACGCCACAGCGCCCGGAACGGCGTCTGGCCGCCCGGGGCATGCGGAAGCTGGCCGGCTGGCTCGGAAGGCATTTCCCGGAGGCTAACCGGCGGACCGACGGGCTGTCACCTGGTTTTCGCTCAGCGCGACGTCGCGCAGCACGCCGGGATGGCCGCGCACCCCCGTGCGCTCAGCGCGATCAGCCGGATAGCCCGCGAAGTGGCGGGCGGCAGGCAACTCTGGCACCCTGGCTAGTCCGGGGGACTCACGGCGCCGGCCCCGGCCAGGGGAGGGACCCATGGAACGCACCGATTCCTGGGAGCGGCCCACGATCCGGTGGTCGCCCGTGCCGGTGCTAGCCGCCTACTACGACGCGGTGATCGTCATCTGCGAGCTTGCCGCCCAGTTCCGTGACGAGGCATGGAGCGCCCCGACTCCGTGCGCCGACTGGCGGGCCGCCGACCTGGCCGGCCACCTGCGCTGCATGGCCGACGACTACCACGAGTACCTCGACGACGCGCCGGCCAGCAGGCTGGCGCGGCTGATGGCGACCGGGGTACATCCCGACACCCTGGCGCGCAAGCTGGCGAGGCAGAACGCCGCCGAGCTGGCCGCGCTGCCGGACGCCGGCGGCCCCGAGCACGTCGCGGCGTTCGCCGAGTCGGCCCGGGCGTACGCGCGCAGGCTCCGGCCGGTGTGGGACCTTCCGCATCACCGGTACCGGGACACCGTGGTCACCGTGGCCGGCATGGCCGGCGCGGCCTGCGCCGAGTGGCACCTGCACGCCTGGGACCTCGCCAGGGCGCTCGGCAAGGACTACCGCCCGGCCGCCCCCGAGATCGTGCTGGCAGGCTGGCGCGCCGGGGTCCCGCAGCTTCCGGTGCGGCCGGCGCCGGGGCCAGGTGGCGGCCGCGGCGATCCTTGGCACGCGCTGCTCCGGGTGTCGGGCAGGTCACCGGACTGGAGCGCATCGATCCCGGTGCCATGATGTCCTCAGCCAGCCAGCCAGCCAGCCGGCGGCGGCGGAACGGAGCGTGGCGGCTTGACGTTCGACGTGAGCAAGGTGCGATCTGCCTACCCGGCCCTGGCCGACGGCTACGCCTACCTGGACGGGGCCGCGGGCACCCAGCTGCCAGCGGCGGTGATCGACGCGATCGGCGACGCGTACCGGGCCGGCCTCGGCAACGCCGGCGGCGCGTTCCCGGCGAGCCGCCGGTCCGACGTGATCACCTCCGAGTGCCGCCAGGCAGTGGCCGACCTGACCGGAGGCGAGCCCGACGGCGTGATACTCGGGCCGAACATGACCACCCTGACCTTCCGCCTGGCGAACGCGCTCGCCGCCCGGTGGGGCCCGGGTGACGAGGTGGTCGTCACCCGGCTGGACCACGACGCCAACGTCCGGCCATGGGTGCTGGCCGCGGCCAGGGCGGGGGCGGCCGTCCGCTGGGCCGACGTCGACCTGCCGGCCGCCGAACTGCCCGCCGGGCAGTTCGGCGAGCTGATCTGCGACCGCACCCGGCTGGTGGCCGTCACCGCCGCGAGCAACGTGATCGGCACCCGGCCCGACGTGGCGGAGATCACCGCGATCGCCCGCGCCGCGGGGGCGCTCAGCTACGTCGACGGGGTGCACGCCACCCCGCACGGGCCCACCGACGTCCGCGCGCTCGGCGCTGACTTCTACGCCACCAGCGCCTACAAGTGGTCAGGGCCGCACGTGGGCGCGGTGGTGGCGGACCCGGCGCTGCTGGAGTCCCTCCGCCCGGACAAGCTGGTGCCCTCGCCGGACACGGTGCCCGAGCGGTTCGAGCAGGGCACCCTGCCGTACGCGGACCTGGCAGGCGTGACCGCGGCTGTCGAGCACCTGGCGGGGCTGGGCGACGCCGCCTCGGGGACGAGGCGCGAGCGGCTGCTCGCCACGATGACGGCAGTGCGCGATCACGAGGAGCAGCTCGCCGCGGTGCTGCTCGGCGGGCTGACGGCCATGCCGCACGTGACGACGTACGGCCGTCCGCGCCGGCGCACGGCGACCGCGTACTTCACCGTGGCCGGCCAGACGCCGCGCCAGCTGGCCGAGCACCTCGCCGAGCGCAGGATCAACGTGTGGGACGGCCACAACTACGCCTGGGAGCTCACCGGTGCCCTCGGCATCAGGGACCGCGGCAGCGCGGTGCGGGCCGGCCTGGTGCACTACAACGACCGCAGCGACGTGGACCGGCTGCTGGCGGCCGTGGCGGAACTCGCCGGCTAGCTGTCCGCGGTGGCTTACCCCGCGGGCGCCGGCCGCCGGTCCGCACTGCCGGCACTGGGCGGCTGCGTCAAGCGTCGTCCTGGCGCAGCGAGTAGCGGTAGAGCCGGGATTCGCGGACCGTGAACCCGAGCCGCTCGTAAAGCCGCCCGGCGGCGGCCCTTGACGGCCGCGAGGTGAGGTCGACGGTCCTGGCCCCGGCCGCCTCCGCATGCCGCAGCGCGGCCAGCGTCAGCGCCTGGCCGGCCCCCTGGCCCCTGGCCGACTCGTCGACCACGACGTCCTCGATCCAGGCCCGCAGGCCGGTCGGGATGGGAAACATCGCCAGCGTCAGGGTGCCGGCGATGACGCCGGAGCAGCGGGCCAGCAGCACCGTGACCGCCGAACTCGACACGAGGGCCCGCAGCGCCTGGGCGTCGAGCGGCTCGGCGCTGCCGGACAGCTGCGGCAGCAGGCGGCCGAACGCCTCGACCACCTCGTCGGTCACCTCGCTGAGCACCTCTACCCGGACGGTCACGCGGGCAGACTACCGCGCCCGGCCCTGGCCTTGCCGGTCAGCCCAGGCCGAGCGCCCGCACCGCCGCGGCGGTCGCCGCAGCTGCCACGACCACCGCGAGGAACGGCGCGCGCGCCAGCAGCGCGACCACCGCGGCGCCCATCCCGGCCAGCTGCGGCGGATCGGCGTGCAGCGACCGTCCGCTCGCGACCGTCTGCACCGCGGTGAGCGCGGCGAGCAGCGCGACCGGGACGAACTCGGCGAACCGGCGGCTGACCGGGTGGGCGAGCAGCCGCTGCGGCACCGTCAGGCCCGCCAGCTTCAGCCCGTAGCAGCCAGCGGCGGTGACCAGCACGGCGATCCAGGTGCCGGTCACGGCGGGCCGCTTTGCGGGCCGGCTTCCGGCGCGGCCGGCCTGCTGGCCGGCCGGGTAGCCAGCGCGCCTGCCAGCGCGGCGGCGGCCGCCAGGATCACCGGGACGCCCGGCGGCCACAGCGGCGTGGCCGCCAGCGCGATCGCGGCGCCGAGCAGCCCGACGCCGCGCTCCGCCGCGCCCGCCCGCAGCCGGGGCCAGATCAGCGCGAGGAACGCGGCCGGCCCCACCACCTCGAGCCCGAGCGACTGCGGCGAGCCGACCCTGCCCGCGCCGAGCGCGCCGAGCGCGGTGCTGAGGTTCCAGGTGAGGTACAGGCTGGCGAAGGTCGCGCGGAAACCGGCCCGGGCGGACGCACCGTCGGGCTGGGCGAGCGCGACGGCCGTGCTCTCGTCGGTCACGCCGTGGGCCGCCAGCAGCCGGCCCGGGCCGCGCACCCGCAGCAGGCTGGCCAGCCGCAGCCCGTACAGCGTGTTCCTGCTGCCGAGCAGGATCGCGCTGGCGGTGCCCGCGGCCAGGCCGCCCCCCGCGGCGACCGCTCCGGCCAGCGCGAACTGCGAGGCCCCGGTGTAGGCGAGCAGGCTGAGCGCGCAGGTCTGGGCCACGCTCAGGCCGGAGCTGACGGCGGCGGCGCCGAACGCCAGGCCGGAGGTGCCCACCGCCAGCCCGAGGGTGAGCCCGTCGCGCACCGGGCTGGCCGCTGCGCCCGCCGCGGCCTGATCTGTCATGGGGCAACGCTAGACGCGGGCCTGCCGCCCGTTCTTGTACGTTCTTGCCGCGCCCGGCCCCGGTGCCGCAGCACCGCGCTCCCGCTGGTAGGCACCGGGCGGGACGCCGACTACGCGCTTGAAGTGCCGGGTCAGGTGCGGCTGGTCGGCGAAGCCGGCCCGGGCAGCCACGTCGGCTGGCGGCAGCCCGGCGTCCAGCAGCCGGCGGGCGAGCCGCACCCGCAACTGGTTCAGGTACGCGTGCGGCGGCAGGCCGGTCTCGCCGCGGAACGCCCGCAGCAGCGCGAACGGGCTCATCCCGGACATCGCGGCGAGCTCGTCCAGGCTTGGCGGACTGGCCAGGCGATCCGCCAGCACGTCCGCCGCAGCCGCGACCGCCACCGATGAATAACGGGGCACTGGCGGCGGGTCGTGCTGCCCGGCCGGCCGCGCATGGGCGCTGAGCAGGCCGGCCAGCGCCGCGCGGAGCAGGCTGGACGAGGCGAGCCTGTCGCCGTGCTCGGCCGCCAGGTGCGCTGAGCGCAGCAGCCGCGCGCAGCGCGGGTCGTCGATCACCGGCTGCGGAAAGGTGGGCGTGCCGCGCGGCGCGCCCAGTTCGCTGGCGATGCCCGCCACCAGGCCGGCCGCCGGGTAGAGCACCCGGTAGGACCAGCCCTCCGCCGTCCCGGCCTGCCCGGTGTGCACGACCTCGGGGTCGAGCAGCGCGACCGCACCGGGACCGGCCCGCAGCAGCGCGCCGCGGTAGTCGAACTCCTCCACGCCGGACTCGATCACCGCGACCGTGTACGTCTCGTGCGCGTGCCGCCGGTAGCGGTGCGTCACGTACCTGGCGCGCAGCAGATCCACCCCGGGCACCGCGTCGTGCCGCCAGTACCTGGCCATCTCGGTGGGCATGCCGCCGGCCTACCCGGTGAGCTGGCCCGGTGAGCCGGCCGCGTTGACTTCCTTCTCGGCGTAGCCCACCCGGAACCTAGCTGGCGTAGTCAAGCAGCGGCTGGGCACGGCTCGGATGGCGCAGCTTGGACAGCGACTGCTTCTCCAGCTGCCGGATCCGCTCCCTGGTCAGGCCGAGCACCTTGCCGATCTCGTCCAGGGTGTGCGGATTCCCGTCGTACAGGCCGAACCGCATGGCCATGATCGTCGCCTCGCGCGGGGTCAGTGCGTCGAGCGCGTGCCGGAGCTGGTCTGCCATCAGCTGGCGGTCGACGAGTTCCGACGCCGCCGGCGCGTCGGTGTCCTCGATCAGGTCCCCGATGCTGGTCTCGCCGTCCTCGCCGATGGTCGAATCCAGGCTGATCGGCTGGCGGCTGGTGC
>Ga0302314_10006782_pt1 | contig 20675 bp, 19 predicted proteins | sample III_Palsa_N2_3_FD_200533 | JGI IMG/M metagenome (GOLD analysis project Ga0302314, IMG submission 200533) | Peat permafrost microbial communities from Stordalen Mire near Abisko, Sweden - III_Palsa_N2_3 | ecosystem: Environmental > Terrestrial > Soil > Palsa > Peat permafrost | place: Sweden... | reverse complement strand
GAAGCTGCTGAGCATCTCGATGCGCGGGGTGAAGACCGACGGTCCGATGGCCAAGGACATCCCGCTGGACAACCAGCGCCCGGCCGCCTTCGTCTTCTCAGGGCATGTCGAGAAGATGCTGCACGAGATCAAGACGACCCAGCCCCGGGCCAAGAAAGTCGCGACCACGTCTTAGTTCACGGAACGCCTTGCCCGCCTCCGCCCCGACGCGCATCAGCGCCGGCAACTGGCGCGGGTCGGCGGCCAGGGACTTGAGCACCGCGCCGATATCCATGCTCCCATCGGCCGCCATCCCGGCCTGAGCCGCCCTCGGCAGGCTGCGGTTCGATGCATCGGACACCACCCGCGCCACGGCGAAGGGCCGGTCGTGACGGCGCGCCACAGCGGCGGCGATGTGGGACTCCATGTCGACAGCGATGGCGCCGGTGGCGGCGTGAGCCCCGCGCTTTACGTCCGCATCCGCGATCATCGTGTCCGAGCCAAGCATCGGGCCGGTTTGAGCGCGCAGCTCCTTGACCAGGCTCGCGGACCAATCTGTGTCTGTGAATATATTCCGCTCATCCGCGCGAAGGCGGGGACCCAGGTTTTTTTCCGGGGATTCAGCGGAATTTGGAAAGTCAGACAAAAACGCCTGGGTCCCCGCCTTCGCGGGGATGAGCGGATTTAAGAACACCTCGGTCGCGACCACCCAATCCCCAGGCTTGAGGTCAGGAGCCAAGGCCCCGCACAACCCCATGCTCAGAACCGCTTCGGCGTCCCCTGCCGCCGCCTCCAGTTCCCACTCCAGCCGCGCGCTGTCGCCGCCGCCGGCGATCACGAGCACGCCCACCCCTTCCAGGATGTTCAGCTCCTGCTTCAGGCCGGTGGCGATCAGGATCATCACATGCCGAAGGCGACTTGGCGGTCGTTGGAACGGGTGAGATTGCGGTAGCGCGCCACCGCCCACAGCGGGAAGAACTTCGGATAGCCGTGGTAGCGCAGGTAGAAGACGCGCGGAAATCCGCCGCCGACATAGGCGTCCTGATCCCAGGTCCCTTCCGGCGTCTGGGTCGCCGTCAGATAGGCCACGCCCCGCGCCGTGGCCGGATGCTCGACCTCGCCTGCCGCCATCAGCCCGAGCAGCGCCCAGGCGGTCTGCGAAGCGTTCGACGGGAACGGCGTATAGCCCTTGTAGTCGAGCGTGTAGCTCTCGCAGTCCTCGCCCCAGCCGCCGTCCGGGTTCTGGATCGACGCCAGCCATTCCACCGCCTTGCGGACCACGGGCGCGCCGGGATCGATCCCCGCCACGTTCAGCGCGCAGAGCGCCGACCAGGTCCCGTAGATGTAGTTGACGCCCCAGCGGCCGAACCAGCTGCCGTCCGGCGCCTGCTCGCGCTCCAGATAGGCGAGGGCGCGGGCCATGCGCGGTGAGTCCTTGGCCTCGCCGAGTTGGGCCAGCATGGAGACGCAGCGCGCCGCCACGTCCACCGTCGGCGGGTCCAGAAGAGCGCCGTGGTCGGCGAACGGGATGTTGTTCAGGTAGTGATAGGTGTTGTCGGCGTCGAAGGCGCCCCAGCCGCCGTTTCGGCTCTGCAACCCCTCGATCCATTCCGCGCCACGCGAGATCGCCGCGTCATAGCCGTCGCCGGCGCCTAGGCGAGACCGTGCACGGTCCATGGCCATGACCACGACGGCTGTGTCGTCCGTATCCGGATAATGGGCGTTGTTATATTGAAAAGCCCAGCCGCCCGGCCGCACGTCCGGCCGCTCCTCGGCCCAGTCACCCTTCACGTCCAGCACCTGAAGCGGCTTCAGCCAGTCCAGCCCGCGCATCACCTCCGCCTCGGCCGCCTCGCCGCCGGCCTCCATCAGCGCGTGCACGGCCAGGGCCGTGTCCCAAACCGGTGAAACACAAGGCTGGCAATAGGCTTCGGTCTCGCGAACCACCACCAGCTTGGCCACCGATTTGCGGGCGGTGGCGCGGTCGGGGTGCTCCGGCGCATAGCCAAGGGCGTCGAACATCATCACGCTGTTGGCCATGGCCGGATAGATGGCGCCCAGCCCGTCCTCCCCGTTCAGCCGTTCCGTGACGAAGGCGATGCAGGCGTCCATCGCCCGCTGGCGCAGCCCCTTCGGCCACAGTCCATCGACCGCCTTCAGCACCACGTCCAGCGCGCTGAACCCCCAGACCCACAGTCGCTTGGTGTTGGCGGCCCTCGATTTCGGCTTTATACGGACGGTCGCCTCGTAAAGCTCGTCCACGAGCACGCCGCGCCGGTTGCGCGCCACCGGCTTCTTCGCCTGCAGCACCAGGAGCGGCACGATCACCGTGCGCGCCCAGTAGGACATTTTCGACAGGTGGATGGGAAACCAGCGCGGCAAAAGGATGATCTCGACCGGCATGGTCGGAATGGTCTTCCACGGCCCCGCGCCGTACAACGCCAATTGGATCCGGGTGAACACATTGGTCGCCGCGGCGCCGCCGTGGTCCAGGATCGCCTCGCGGGCGCGGACCATGTGCGGCGCGTCGATATTGTCGCCGATCATCTTCAGCGCGAAATAGGCTTTGACGCTGGCGCTGATGTCGAACACCCCACCGTCGAACAGCGGCCAGCCGCCGTGGGCGCCCTGAATGCGGCGCAGATAGACGCCGATCTTGCGCTCCAGCTCCAGGTCGTCCGGCTCGCCCAGATAATGTTTCAACAGCACATATTCAGCCGGGATGGTGGCGTCGGCCTCCAGCTCGAATACCCAATGCCCGTCCGGCCGCTGCATCTTCAACAGCGCCTCGGTCGCGCGCCCGACCACGCCGTCCAGCGCGCTCAGCGGCTGGGGTGGGGCATCGCTACGCTCATCGAAAGCCAGACTCATCAGCACAGGTCCATCAAGGTCGCGACCTTATACGGCGACATGAGCTGACGCCAAAATCTAAGACATCCTTCTCCCCTTGCGGGAGAAGGTGGCCCCGAAGGGGTCGGATGAGGGGTCGATATGCCTATCCGGCAAATCTCGACGCTAACGCGGAGATGTCAGCGCGACCCCTCATCCGCCTGCTTCGCAGGCACCTTCTCCCGCAAGGGGAGAAGGAGATTTAAGCACACGGCCTCCGACTCAAGGCCTGCGACCAAATCCCATCGTCACAATCGCCGTTATCTGCATATGGTTACAGCGTTCTTCAGCCTGATGGGGCCAGTCGGGGCGGTTTGATGAACGAGGGGGACTACGCCGGCTTTATTGACCGGCTTTACGGCGCGGTGGTGGAGTGCAGCGAGTGGCCCGCCGTGATCGCGCGGTTCGCCGATCTGATCGGCGGGGCCAAGGCCTGGCTGCCCAGCCTCGACCTCTCCAGCGGCGGCGGCCAGGGCGTTCTCGCCCGCCTCGATCCCAGGGATCAGGACGCTTATTTCAAATATTACTACACGACCAACCCGTTCGTCAGGCTGGGTCCCGCCGAGCTGGCGTCGCCCTGGCCGCTCTGGGTCACCACCGACGAGGACCGGTTCATCAGGGAGGAATTCGTGCGCACCGAATACTACAACGATTTCCTCAGGCCCCAGGACATCGGCTCGGTGCTCATCGTGCGGCTTGGCCGGCATGGGGTCATGCAGTCGACGGTGAACATTACTCGCCCGCTCGGCCAGGGCCAGTTCTCCCGCTCCGGCATCGAGACCGCCAACCGGCTGCACATGGACATGGTCCGCGCCTTCAACCTCAGCCGTCGGTTCGCCGACCTCAAGGACTTCAACGCCGGCCTGGCGGAAACCCTGAACCACTCCCGGCACGCGGTTCTGCTGCTGGACGCCTCCGGCCGCATCCGCCACGCCAACGCCGCCGCCGAGATGCTTATGGCCGAGCCCGACGGGCTCTGCGCCGCGGGCGGGCGGCTGACGGCCACCGCGGCCGCGGCCGCCCGGCGCCTGGAGGGGCTGGTCGCCCGCGCGGCCTGCCCGGACGCCTCCAGCCGCGAAGCCGGGTCGATGGGCCTGCGAACGCCGTCGCGGCGGCTGCCGCTTTCATTGATCGTCGCGCCGCTGCGGTCGGAGCGCAGCCTGGGACCCGGCGCGGCTTCGGTGCTGGTCTGCGTCGCCGATCTTGAGGCGGGTTTGAGCCTGCCCGAGCGCCAGTTGCGCGAGCTGTTCGGACTGACCCCGGCCGAGACGCGCCTGGCGCTGGAACTGCTCAAGGGCGCCGACCTGCGCGAGGCGGCGCAGGCCCTTGGAACCAGCCTCACCACCGTCCGCAACCAGCTCGCGTCGACCTTCGCCAAGACCGACGTCAACCGCCAGGCCGAGCTCATTCAGCTGATGATGCGGCTGTGGTGAGGTGAGCCGGGCCCCAAATTGATTCAGAGCCTTATTCTTGAACGACCTCGCTGGTAGTGCGCATATTGAGTGAGGGTCACTTGACCCGCCCGAACGACGGGCAGAGGCGCGCATGCAATCGACCTACTATGTGAAGGCGATCTGGGATCCGGAAGCGTCCGTCTGGATTTCCGAGACAGACATCCCGGGCCTCGTGATCGAGGCAAACACCCTCACCGAGTTTGAAAGCCTGATGGTGGAACTCGGTCCCGAGATGCTGGCCGAGAACGGTGGTCTGGCTGGTCAAAGCGTCACGGTCGATTTCTCGGCCGTACAGCGGCGCCAGTTGGCCGTCGCCTAGCCTAGAAGTGCTTTCCGATTCCGAGCTGCTTGAGCACCTCATTGGCTGTGTGGCGGCTCTTCGAGCGTGGCACAGTGACGGTGCGATTGTTGATCGGACTATGCCACTTCTCGTGGCTGCCCTTCCCGCCGGGCACGCGACGGCATCCGTGCTCCTGCATGATTTCGACAAGCTGAGTGTAGTAGGTCGGCACTAAGCCAACACCCGTTCCGCCGCTTTAAACCCCGAGCGCAGCGCTCCCTCGATGGTCGCGGGCAGGCCGGTGTCGGTCCAGTCGCCGGCGAGGGTGAGGTTGCTCCAGGCGGTGCGGGCGTCGGGGCGTTTCCTGGCCTGGTCGGGCGTGGCCGCGAAGGTGGCGCGGCGTTCTTTCAGCACCTGCCAGGGGGGGAGTTCGGCGGGGAGATCGTGCACCTTGGCGACCTCGGCCCAGAGCTGTTCGGCCAGGGCCTGGCGATCGGTGTCGAGCAGCCGGTCGGCGCCGCTGACGGTGACCGAGATGCGATCGGGGAAGGCGAAAATCCATTCCACGGTCCCGCCGATCAGGCCGACCATGGGCTCGAGGCCCGGCGGCGGCTCGAGGCGGAAGTGGCCGTTGACGATGGCGCGGAACTCGTCAGGCGCGGCTAGGCCCGGGATCAGCTCCTGGGCGACCCAGGGCGGCACGGCGAGGACGATCGGCCGGTCGGCGGGGACCGGGCCGACCTCGTCGGAAAAAGTCAGGGCGGTGACGCGCTCGCCGTCGAAGTCCAGGCCGCGCAGCCGGCGGCCGAGCTTGAGGCTGCCGCCGTTGGCGGTGAGGTAGGCCGCCGCCGGGTCGACGAAGGCGGCCGAGAGAGTCGGGTGGGCGATGCGGGGCTGGTAGAAGCGCCCGCCCTTGGCCAGCGTCTCCCGCACCACCGAGGCGGCGAGGGCCGCCGAGCCGGTCGCTGGGTCGGTGTTCAGGGCCGCGAGCAGGAAGGGCGCCATCAGCTTGTCCCAGACGGGACCGCCCGCGCGAGTGACCTGGTCGACGCGGGCGTCGGCGCCGGGAAAGAGCAGGCCGGCCAGGCCGAGATAGTCGGCGGCTTTCGAGCCCGGCACGCGACGGTCGGGTGAGAAGATCCACCAGGGCAGGGCGCCTTCGCTGGGCCGGATGGTCCAGCGCTCGCCCGTACCCACGTCGGCGAAGACGAACCGCGCCTCGTCCGGCCCGACCAGCCTGTCGGACGCGCCGATCATGGCCAGGTAGCGCTGCACCGCCTGGTTGCCCGACAGCACCAGGTGGTTGCCGTTGTCGATGGTCAGGCCGAGCTGGGCGTCGAAATAGGAGCGGCAGCGCCCGCCGGCCTGGGCGGCGGCCTCGCTAAGCTCGACCTCGACCCCGGCCTCCGCCAGCCGCACGGCCGCGGCAAGGCCCGCGAGCCCGGCGCCGATGACATAGGCTTTGCGCGGCCCGTTCAGGCTCATGCCGTGGGGCTAAGCGGCGGTTCCCCTCCCCCTTGCGGGGAGGGGTTAGGGGTGGGGGTGTCGCGCCGACGTCTCCGGCTAGTCCCCTCGGAAGCTCTAGTGAAATCACCGACCCCTGCGCCGGCGCCCCCATCCCCAACCCCTTCCCCGCGAGGGGGAAGGGGCTTTGAGTACGCGCCGACGTATGCAGCGATCCCAACGGGCTTTGAGTGCGCGCCGCCGCTTCCCAGGATCCCGAGGGGCTTTGGGTGCGCGCCGCTTTCTGTCCACCTCATCCCATCAGGCCGCGCGACAGCACGATCCAGAGCAGGGCGGCCTTGCCGATCTTGGCGCGCTCGCGCGGCGGGGCCCAGCCGGCCGCCTCCATCTTGGTCAGGATATTGCCGTAGACGGCGCTCATCAGGCGGGGCGCGGCCAGCTTGCCGGCGGGCTTCTTGGCCATGACCGCGTCGGCCTGGCGATAGTAGTCGCGCGCCAGTTTGGCGACGGCCTTACAGGCGATGTCGACGCGCGGGTCGCCGATCACCGTTTCGGGGTCCGTGCTGCTGATTCCGGCCTCGACCAGCGCCTCGCGCGGCAGGTAGAGGCGGCCGATGCCGGCGTCCTCGTCGAGGTCGCGCAGGATGTTGGTCAGTTGCAGCGCCCGGCCGAGCGGCTGGGCCAGGGCGACGCCGGGCCCGGCTTCCATGCCGAACACCTTGACCGACAGCTTGCCGACCGCGCCGGCCACCCGGTCGCAATAGAGCTCCAGCTCGGCCATGGAGGGCGCGCGGATGTCCTGGTCCAGGTCCATCTCCATGCCGTCGATCACGGCGATGAAGTCGGCCTGTTCCAGGCCATAGCGGCGGATATCGTCGACCAGGAAGCCCATCTGGCCGGGCGCGCCGCCGGCATAGAGGCTGTCGACGTCGGCGCGCCATTTGTTCAGCGCTTCGCGGCGGGTCTCGACTGTGCCCACCGGCTCGTCGACGATGTCGTCCACCTCGCGGCAGAAGGCATAGATGGCGTACATGGCCAGCCGCTCGCGCTTGGGCAGGACGCGCATGCCGGCATAGAAGGACGATCCGGAGACCTTCTGTTCGATCGCGCCGGTATCCAGCGCCGCCTGTTCACTCACTCGGCTCTCCCTCTACTGTCTCGCGGCGGTCTTCGTCCGGCGATCTGATCCTTGCCGGCCAGGATGACAAGCCCAAGCACTTCCAGCGGCCGGTGATGCACGCGTTCGCTCAAAGGATCGCGGGCGATCAGCTTGGCGGTCAGGTCTTCGGCCAGCCGCTGAATCAGGGCGACCTCATAGGCCAGGCGCCGGTCCTTGATCTGGCTGGCGAGCGGCCGGGCCGTGTCGAGCAGGGTTTGCGTTCGCTGCGCCATCTCGACGATCACCGAACGCAGGGCCGGGGTGGATTTCGGCGCGGTCAGCGCCTCGACGCTGGTCCCGGCCAGGGCCATCAGGTCGCCGGCCAGATAGACCCGGTCCAGTTCACGATAATCCTTGGCGCAGTCCTGCAGGTGATTGATCGCCTGCAGCGCGGCGCACAGCGCATCGTTGGCCGGCCAGGTCGTGCGCGCCTCGCCGTGCACATCGAGCACGAAGCGGCCGACCGGCATGGCCGAATGGCGGCAATAGTCGATCAGCTCGTCCCAGTTGGCGTAGCGACTCTTGGCGACGTCCTGGCGGAAGGCGGCCAGCAGTTCGAGGCCGTGCGCGGGGCTCAAACCGCGCTCGGCGAGGACCTGGCGCAGGGCCAGAGAGGTGACGTCGTCGTCGCTTTCGCCGGCCAATGTGGCGCGCATCTTCTCGAGCTGCGCCAGTCGCTCGGCGGCCGGCAAGGTCGGATGGTCGGCGACGTCGTCGGCCAGGCGGGCGAAGCGGTAGAAGGCCATGATCGCCGCCCGGTGCGCCGGCTTGATGATGAAGGAGGCGACAGGAAAGTTTTCCTGCTTGTGGTCTTTGCGCGGAGCGAGATCGGCCTCAGTCATGAGCGTCCCGCCAGCGCCTGGGCGCGGCCCTTCCAGGCGCCGCCGCGGCCGCGCCAGACATCGATCGCCGATTGCAGGGTGAAGAGGGTGTAGAGCGCCGCGATCGCCGGCAGGGCGAGGCCCCAGAGCGGCGAGCGATGATAGAAGCGCAAGGTCGGCTGGAAGCTCAGCGCCATCAGCAGCCAGGCCGCGACGCCCGCCCAGCGCCAGGGATCGGGCGCGAAGACAGCGATCAGCGGCGCGGCCAGATAGGTCACGAACAGGCCGGCCAGCGCGCCGGCCAGGACCAGCGGCGAATAGTTCAACTGGGCATAGGCCGAGCGAGAGATCATCCGGCCGATCTCGTTGACCGAGCCGTAGGGGCGGATGCTCTCCGCCCGGTCGGTCAGGCCGAGCCAGATCGGACCCTGGCCCTTCATCAGCGCACCCAGCGTGCAGTCGTCGATCAAGGCGGTGCGGATGGCGGCGATGCCGCCGGCGGCGGCGAGCGCGTCGGCGCGGGCCAGCATGACGCCGCCCGCCGCGCCGGCGATGCGGCTCTTGGGGTTATTCACCTGGGCGAACGGATAGACCATGGCGAAGAAGTAGACGAACGCCGGGATCAGCAGCCGCTCGGCGGCGTTGGCGCAGCTCAGTCGCGCCATCAGCGACGTGAGGGCCAGGTTGCGCGCCTCGGCGCGGGCGACCAGCCGGCGCAGGTTGTCCGGCGCGTGGGCGATGTCGGCGTCGGTGAGCAGCAGGTATTTCGGAGCCGCGTCGCCGGCCGTGGCGGCCGCGACGCCCTGGCTCATCGCCCAGAGCTTGCCGGTCCAGCCGGGCGCCAGCGGCGCGCCGTTGAGCACCGTGAGCGCGACCTGATTGCCCAGGCCCTCGGCGATGCGGGCCGTGCCGTCGCTGGAATTGTCGTCGACCAGGATGACGCGGAATTCGCCTGGATAGTCCTGCGCCAGCAGGCTGCCGATGGATCGGGCGATGACATCGGCTTCGTCGCGGGCCGGGACCACGGCGACGACCGCCGGCCAGGCTTGCGGCTCCGGCGGCTGGCCGCGGTCGTCGCGCTGATCGGCCAGCCAGAAGCCGCCGCGCGCCACCATCATGTAGATCCAGATGGCTAGCGGCAGGCCGGCGGCGAGGGCGATGGGCCACTCAGTGGACATAGCCGGCCTGGCGAAACCATTCGAGCGCGTCGGAAAGTCCGTCCGCGTAGGGCCGCGGGCTGTAGCCCAGTTCGCGCTCGGCCTTGGCCGAGGAGAAGAACATGTGGTGGCGCGACATCTTCAGGGCGTCGCGGGTCAGGAAGGGCTCCTTGCCGGTCAGATAGGCCACGGCCTCCGTGGCGATGGCCAGCGGATAGAGCGGCGCGCGCGGTAGGCTGACGGTCGGGGCTTTGCGCCCGACCATGCCGGCGATGTCGGCCAGCATTGTCCCTAAGCTGACGTCCTGGCCGCCGAGAATGTAGTTCTCACCCTGGCGGCCCTTATCCAGCGCGGCCAGGTGGCCTGCGGCGACGTCGTCCACATGGACGAGGTTCAGGCCGGTATCGAGGAAGGCCGGCATCCGCCCCTCCGCCGCCTCGACGATGATCCGCCCCGTCGGCGTCGGCTTCACATCGCGCGGGCCGATCGGCGTCGAGGGGCTGACCATGACCACGGGCAGGCCTTCGGCGGCCATCCGCTGCACCTCGCGCTCGGCAATCACCTTGCTGCGTTTATAGGCGCCGATGGCGTCCTCAGGGTTCAGCGGCAGGGTCTCGTCCGACGGGGTCCCGTCATCGCGGAAACCGAGCGTGGCGACGCTGCTGGTATAGACCACCCGCTCGACGCCGGCGTCCTTTGCCGCGCCGAGCACGGCTTTCGTCCCTTTGAGGTTGTTGCGGACGATCTCTTCCGGATCGCGCGCCCAGAGCCGGTAGTCGGCGGCGACGTGGAAGAGGTGGCGCACGCCGGCCATCGCGGCGGCCATCGAGGCGGGATCGCCCATGTCGCCGACGGCGATCTCGGCGTCCAGGCCGTCGAGGTTGGTGCGCGGGCTCTTGGCGCGCACGAGCAGGCGCAGGCGCGCCCCACGCGCCTTCAGCGCCCTCGCCACCGCCGATCCGACGAAGCCGGAGGCGCCAGTCACCAGGACAAGATCGCCGCCGCCCGCCACGTCGGCCTTGTCGGCTTAAGCCGCGACCCTGCGCCGTTTGCGCATGAAGTCGAAGAACTCGGCGCCTTCGCGCAGACGCCGGGTCATCATGCCCGGCACGGTGACCATCTCGCCGACCATCGAGCCGATCTTCCGGGGGCGCAGGTAGAAGCGCTTGTAGAAGGTCTCGACGGAATCGAAGATCTGCTCGTGGCTGAGGTGCGGATAGTGCAGCGGCGCGATCTGGTGGCCCTGCTCGTCGACCAGTTCGGCGTGATCGGCGTCGAGCCAGCCGTTCTCCACCGCCTGGTCATAGAGGAAGGTGCCGGGATAGGGCGCGGCCAGCGACACCTGGATGGTGTGCGGGTTGATCTTGGCCGCCCATTCGACGGTCTTCTGGATGGTCTCGGTGGTCTCGCCCGGCAGGCCCAGGATGAAGGTGCCGTGGATGGCGATGCCCAACTCGTGGCAGTCCTTGGTGAACCGCTCGGCCACCTCGATGCGCATGCCCTTTTTGATATTGTAGAGGATCTGCTGGTCGCCGGATTCGTAGCCGACCAGGAGCAGGCGAAGCCCGCCGTCCTTCATGATCTTCAAGGATTCGCGCGGGACATTGGCCTTGGCGTTGCACGACCAGGTGACGCCCAGCTTGCCCAGTTCGCGGGCGATGGCCTCGGCGCGGGGCAGGTCGTCGGTGAAGGTGTCGTCGTCGAAGAAGAATTCCTTGGTCTGCGGGAAGGCCTTCTGCGCCCAGGCGATCTCCTCGATCACGTGAGCGACGCTGCGGGTGCGGTAGCGGTGGCCGCCGACGGTCTGTGGCCAGAGGCAGAAGGTGCAGCGCGATTTGCAGCCGCGGCCGGTATAGATCGAGATGTAGGGGTGTTTCAGATAGCCGATGAAGTAGTTCTCCATCACCAGATCGCGCTTGTAGATCGGGGTGACGAAGGGCAGCGAGTCCATATTCTCCAGCATCGCCCGGTCGGGATTGTGCACAATCACGCCGGAAGAGTTGCGGTAGCTCAGCCCCTTGATCTCCGACCACGGGTGGTCGTCGGCGACCTCCTTGATGGTGAAGTCGAATTCGTTGCGGGCGACGAAGTCGATGGCCGGGGCGGCCTTCATCGAGCCGTCGGCGTCGACGGCGACCTTGGCGCCGATCAGCCCGGCCTTCAGGTTCGGATTGGCCGCCTTCAGCGCCTCGATGGTCTTGACGTCCGAGGCGAAGGACGGGGTCGAGGTGTGCAGCACCGCCAGGTCGAAGTCCTTGGCCTGGGCGACCACGTAGTTGATGTCCTGGTCGTGCGGCGGCGCATCGATCAGTTTGCTGTTCTCGACCAGGGCGGCGGGCTGGGCCAGCCAGGTCGGGTACCAGTAGGACTTGACCTCGCGCCGGGCCTGGTAGCGGGCGCCGGCGCCGCCGTCGAAACCGTCGAACGAAGGAGCCTGAAGGAACAGGGTACGCAGCATTTTCAAACCTCAATCCACGTCCAGGGGGCGCCGCCTGCGCATCGCCTCCCTCCAAATAGTGTCTCTACGCCGCTTCAGGAGTCCCGCAAACGGCGCCGGCTCTCCAGGAACTGCCAGCTTAGCAACATTGGCACGCCGACGGTGATATCGCGGGCGCGTTTCAGAAGCGACAGGGCGAGCGCCGCTTCCACCGGCAGGCCGAACAGCGGGCCGAGCAGCGCATAGGCGCCTTCCTGTACCCCAAGACCGCTCGGCACAACGAAGGCGGCGTTGCGGATGGCGAATAGAAGGCTCTCGATCGCCACCACCGACAGGAAAGGCAGGCGATGGCCGATCAGCAATAGGATCAGCCAGGTGCCGCCGGCGGCGCCGAACCAGGCGAAGACGTGCAGGGCCAGGCTCGCGCTCAACCGAACGGGCTGGCGATAGGCTTTCTCGACAACCTCGGTGACCGCCGCGGCGTGCTCGCCGGCCGACGGCGCCAGTCGCTGAAGCAGGCGCCCGATCACATTCAGGCCGCGCCTTTGTGTCGCAACCATCCCGCCGACGATGGCCGCGCCGATGGCCATCCCGACCAGCACGCCATAGAGCAGCCGGTCGCTGCGCGCCGCGGCGAAGCCCAGGCGATGGGCCAGGAGGGCGACGCCGACCAGGGTGTAGATCAGCTGGGCGGCGATCTCGATGGTGACGTCCACGAGGCTGGAGGCCAGGGCCGTCGGCGTCGCCGTCCCCCCCAGCACCACCGAGCGGGCGGCGATCATCAGGCCGCCAAGCTGGGAGAAGGGCAGCACGTCCGAGGCGGCCTCGCGCATCAGCCGGCTCCAGGCGAAGATCGGCGCGCGTCGAATCGGCTCGCCGGGCGCCACCAGCCACCAGGCCATGCCGAGCGGGATGAACAGGACGAGCTGGGCGACGATGACGGCGAGAAATCCCGTCACGCCGATGGGGCGCATGGCCGCCAGGACGCTGCCGGCGTTGAAGTAGCCGATCACCGCGGTGGCGACGATAAGGCCGACTATGGCCGCGGCGATGGCTGTCGCCCTGGCCCGGGCGGCTGGATCCATCATGCGGTGATCACGCCGTCGCGCTGCACGCGCAGGCGGTTGCCGCGCCACTCCACCCGGTCGCCGAAGATGGCGGCGATGAAGACGCCCAGCGACAACAGGTCCCGAACGGGCAGCAGCCAGAGCAGGCCCCGGTCGGCCTTCATCAACCGAGCCAGCAGGTAGGCCTGTAACTGCCGGAAGACGACGAGGGCGGCCAGCACCGCCACGCTCCAGCCGGAAAAGCCGTTCAGCGCCGCCCCGATCAGGGCCAGCGGCGTGAAGTGGACGACGACGCTGCCCAGATAGCCCGCCGGCTGCACCAGCCGGATGGTCCGCGCCCAGCGCAGTTCGTGCGCCAGCATCTCGCCGGCGCTGCGCTCGGGGAAGACATGGTCGATCACCATGGGGGGACAGGCGATGCGAAGGCCGAGGACCCGAACGGCCCGGCCCAGTTCGAAATCGTCGGCCAGGAAGTCGGCCAGGTGCTCCAGCCCGCCGATGGCCGCCAAGGTCTCGGCCCGCAGCGCCATGGTGGGGCCAAGGCATGGATTGGCGCCCAGGGCCTCGCCGACCAGGACGCTGGGCGCGAAGCGGGTGTTGACGTCCATCGCCGCCAGCCTGGACCAGACGCTGGCTGTCGGCCGACCCCTGTAGAGGCAATGGATCAGCCCGACCCCTGGCGCTTCCAGGGCCGCGACGATCTGGTCGAGATCATGCGGCGACAGGCGCACGTCGCTGTCGCTGATGACGACGATCTCGCCGCGGGCCTGGGCGAACATGTTGATCAGGTTGCCGAGCTTGCGGTTGGTCCCGTGGGGCGTCGGGTCGATCACCACTGCGATGTCGCGGTCCGCATAGTCGCGCTTCAGGCGTTCGGCCGCGGTCAGGGCGGGATCGGCGGGGTCCTGCACGCCCAGGATCAGCCGCACCGGCCCCGCATAGGTCTGGGCGCAGAAACTGGCCAGGTTCTCGTAGAGGTCGGGCTCATCGCCATGCAGCGGTTTCAGCACGGTGATCGAAGCCCGTCCCTGGGGCGTCGTCGCCGGCCGCCGGACAAAGCGCCAGGTCGCCCAGGTCGCCAGGCCGGCATAGATGGCCCCGCACACCGACAGGACGAGCACGGCATCGCCGACGCCGCCGATGATCGCGGTCAGGCTCACGCGCGGCGCCTATCCAGCCATCGGCTAGGCCGATTGGGCCAGACGGGCCTCGATCGTGCGGGCGATGTCCGCCGCGCTCAGGCCGGCGCGCTCGTACTGTTTGAACGGGTCGTCGTGGTCCAGATAGACGTCGGGCAGCTTCATGGTGCGCATGACGAAGCCCGCGCGCGCCAGGTCGTTGTTCACGACATAGTCGAGCACCTGGCTGCCGAAGCCGCCGATCGAGCCCTCCTCGATGGTGATCAGCATCTGGTGGTTGCGCACCAGCCGGCGAATCAGCGCCTCGTCGATCGGCTTGGCGAAGCGCGCATCCGCAACCGTGCAGGAGACGCCGCGGCTGTGCAGGTGTTCGGCGGCCGAGAGGCAGGCCTGCAGCCGTCCGCCCAGGCTAAGGATCGCCACGTCCTTGCCTTCGCGCACGACGCGGCCCTTGCCGATCGGCAACACCTGGCCGCGCGCCGGCATGTCGAGACCGAGGCCCTCACCGCGTGGATAGCGCAATGCGATCGGACCGGTGTCGTGCGCCGCCGCGGTGGCGACCATGTGCATCAGCTCGACCTCGTCGGAGGGCGCCATGACGGTGAAATTCGGCAGGCAGCACAGATAGGCCAGGTCGAAACTGCCGGCATGGGTGGCGCCGTCCGCCCCGACCAGGCCGGCGCGATCCAGGGCGAAGCGCACCGGCAGGTTCTGGATCGCCACGTCGTGCACCACCTGGTCGTAGGCGCGCTGCAGGAAGGTGGAATAGATGGCGCAAAAGGGCTTGTAGCCCTCGGTCGCCATGCCGGCGGCGAAGGTCACGGCATGCTGCTCGGCGATGCCGACGTCGAACATGCGGTCGGGGAATCGCTTCTCGAACAGGTCGAGCCCGGTGCCTGACGGCATGGCCGCGGTGATGGCGACAACCTTGTCGTCCGCGGCCGCCTCGGCGATCAGGGAATCGGCGAAAACGCGGGTGTAGGAGGGCGCTTTCGGCGCCGACTTGGCCTGGACGCCGGTCTCGACGTCGAACTTGGCGACCGCATGCAGGGCGTCGCCCGAGGTTGCGAGGGCGTGGTAGCCGTGGCCCTTTTCGGTGACCATGTGCAGCAACACCGGCCGGCCCGCCTCGTCGTCGCGGATGGCCTCGAGCACCGCGCGCAGTTGATCCACATCGTGGCCGTCGATGGGGCCGACATAGTGGAAGCCGAGCGCCTCGAACAATGTGCCGCCCGCGGGCGCGGGCGAGCTGTGCTCCGTCGACTTGCCGGTCAGCCCGTTCAGGTGACGGTGCAGCGCCCCGACCGGCGGGGCGATCGACATTTCGTTGTCGTTCAGGATCACCAGAAGCCGCGTCTTGCGGGCGCCGGCGTTGTTCATCGCCTCATAGGCCATGCCGGCGCTCATGGCGCCGTCGCCGATCACGGCCACCACATGGTGGTCGCCGCCGGCTAGTTCGCGTGCGACCGCCATGCCGAGGCTGGACGAGATCGAGGTAGAGGAATGGGCGGCGCCGAACGGGTCGTATTCGCTCTCGGCCCGGCGGGTGAAGCCGGAGAGGCCCCCGCCCTGGCGCAGCGTGGTGATTCGCTCGCGGCGGCCGGTCAGGATCTTGTGCGGATAGGCCTGGTGGCCGACGTCCCAGATCACCCGGTCGCGCGGGGTCTGGAAGACATAGTGCAGGGCGACGGTCAGTTCGACGACGCCGAGGCCGGAGCCGAAGTGGCCGCCCGTGACCGACACCGCGTCGATCGTGGCGCACCTCAACTCGTCGGCGACCTGCCGCAGCTGCTCCGGCGCCAGCTGGCGCAGATCGCCGGGCAGTTCGATGCTGTCGAGGAGCGGGGTGCTGGTCGGCATTGAATCTGGCGCTCCACTAACGTGACGGAGGTAAACGCCTTCACGAGGGCGTGTCGAGAAGGAAGAGCCGCGGGCGGACCTGTGCGCCTGTCAGTGTGGCGCCGGCGCCGTAGGCATCTGGCTCTGTTGAGTTTGCGCGGCGGCCCTTATCACACCCCGGCAGGCGTCGGACACCCTGTCGAGGTTGTGGACGAGACAATCACGAACGCCGGGGACGTTGTATTCCAGCGCCTGCAGGCGACAGAGGCTGAAGGCGTCATGCCGACAGGCGGCGCTCCAGGCCTTTTTCATGCCGCCGTCCGCGGCCGCCGGCTGGGCCGCCGCGGTCGCCGCCAGAAGCAGGACCGCGGTCGCGATTGCGGTGCGGGCGATACCCATTCAGTTCTCCAGCCCCGGCGATTGATTCGCTGCTGCTTTTAAGCCAGGGCGGCGCCGGTGGTCACCGGCCGAACGCGCCAAGCTTCGACAGGTAGGGGCGAGGCAGGCCGTCTTCAACCGGCCGAGTGTCGCAGGTATACCAGAGGCTTAGGTCTGGACCCTGAGTGTTGCTAATCTGTCGCTATCCATCAGGGGGCGGGCGAAGCGATCGGTTGGCCCTTCTCGACCACATAGGTGGACAGCATCGTCAGCGCGCCGGGGCCTGTGTTCTCGACACTGTGGATCGTCCGCGCCGGGACGGCGAAGCTGTCGCCGGCCGAGAGGGCGCGCGGAGGGCGCCCGTTTATTTTCAGGACCGCATGGCCACCCAGGACGTAGCCCATCTCGACGCCGGGATGGGTGTGCGGCTCGACCACCCCGCCCCGGTCGACCAAGGTCCTGATCGTGGTGGTGTGGTATTGCGGAGGCGGGAAGGGGACATCCTGCAGCGCGGTCTTGTGCACCGCGCTGGGCTGCGCGTCGGCGGCCGAGGCGAACGACAGGGCGATGAGCGCCGCCAGGCCAAGGCCAAGTCCTGCCGCTGAACTCATTGCGTCACCCGGTCGCCGGAATTGTCCGTGTAGTGGATGGTCTGCAGGCCGAGGCGCTTGCGCAGATCGTGGACCTTCGAGGCCGGGACGGGCGACGCCTGGTTGCCCCAGCTATTGCGGATATAGGTGGAGACGTCGGCGATCTCGCCGTCGGTGAGCTTCCAGGCGAAGCTGGGCATGGCCAGGGGCGAGGGACGCATCGCCGTCGGACCCACCCGGCCGCCGGCCAGGATCAGGTGCGCGAGGCCGGTCGGATCGGCCTGTTGCAACACCGCGTCGTGGCCGAGCGGCGGGAAGAGCCGCGACTGGCCGACGCCGTTTTCCAGGTGGCAGGAGGCGCAGGCGTCCGAATAGATCGCCGCGCCGCGCTGCATCGCGCCGGCGTCCACGCTCGGCGCAGCGGCGTCCGGACTGGGGCCGAGGCCCTTGAGGTAGGCGCCGATCGCCCGACGGTCCGCATCGCTCATCAGCGAGGTCGAATAGGAGACCACCTCGCCCATATCGCCCGCGGCGCCGGCGTGGGCGTTGCGGCCGGTTTGCAGAAATTCGGTGATGTCGCTGAGGCTCCAGGCGCCGAGCCCTGTGCGCGCATTGCCGGTCAGGTCGGGCGCCACCCAGTTGTTGATCGCGCCGCCATGCAGCGCGCGATCGACGCTGGCCGCGCCGAGGAAGTTCATGGGAGAGTGGCACCCGCCGCAGTGGCCGAGCCCGGTCACCAGATAGGCGCCCCGATTCCAGTCGGCCGACTGGCCAGAATCGGCCTGGAAGTCGTGCGGCCGGAAGAAGAGCAGGTTCCACCCCTTGACCATGAAGCGGATGTTGAGCGGAAACGGCAGGCGGTTGGCGGGCGGCCGATAGCTGACCGCCGGCGTCGTCTTCAGATAGGCCAGGATGGCGTCGTCGTCGGCGCGGCTGACCTTTGTGAACCACGGATAGGGAAAGGCGGGATAGAGGTTTTCGCCCTGGGCGCCGATGCCGTTGTGCATGGCCTTGTAGAACTGGTCGCTGGTCCAGTCGCCGATTCCCGTCGTGGGGTCGGAGGTGATGTTGGCCGAATAGATCACCCCGAACGGGGTGTTTAGCCCAAGGCCGCCGGCAAAGGGCTGGCCGCCGTCGCGGATGTGGCACGACAGGCAGTCGCCGGCGATGATCAGGGCCTGGCCGTGTTGCAGCTGGGCGGCGTTCGGCGTCGAGTCTGCGATGGGCTGGGTGAGGAAGCTCGTCGGAGTGACCGCGTCGGCCGGATGCGCCGGCAGGGTTGGGTTCTGGCTGGCCGCCCAGGTCGCCAGCGTCAGCGCGGCGGCGACGGCGGCAAGACCGACTACGCGCTGGGAGAGCCGGCCCATCGCCCTTAAGCCTGCACCAGCGCGCCGGGCGCCTTCAGGTATTGCGACTTGATGGCGGCGGCGGCGTGATAGGTCAGGGCCGCGACGGTCCCGGTCGGGTTATAGCCGGCGTTCTGCGGGAAGGCGCCGGAGCCCAGCGAGAAGACGTTGGGGACATCCCAGACCTGCAGATATTTGTTCACGACGCTGTTGGCCGGATTGTCGCCCATGATCGCGCCGCCGGTGTTGTGGGTGGTCTGATAGGGAACGACGTTCCAGGAGCCGACCCGGCGATTGAGCTTGATCTCGCGCGGGTTCATCGCCTTGGCCACCTCGGCGGCGCGATCGGTCAGATAGTCCGACATCTTGTGCTCGTTGTCGGTGAAATCGAAGGTCATGCGCAGCATCGGCCGGCCGTGGATGTCGCGATAGGTCGGGTCCAGGTCGAGATAGTTGCCACGGTGGCTCATGCATGAGCCGTGGACGCTGATGGCGAAGGATCTCAGATAGTTCTTCGCCGCCGCGTGCTTCCATTCCATGCCCCAGGCCGGCGTGCCCTGGGGCGTGTAGATCATCTCGATCGGCCGCCCGCCGGTGACCATGCCGGCGATATAGGCGCCGCCGATGAAGCCCAGGCCGGTATGGTCGAAATTGTCGCCGTTATAGTCGTCGATGACGGTCGCCAGCGCGCCCGCGCCGATGAACGGGTTGAGGATCTTGTCGTCGAAGAAGACGTTCACCGACGACATGGTCTGGTAGGCATAGTTGCGCCCGACCTGCCCCTGACCGGTGTTCGGATCATAGGGCTGGCCGATGCCCGACAGCAGCAGAAGCCTGACGTTCTGCAGCACGTAGGCCGAGAGGATCACCATCTCCGCCGGCTGGAAGAACTCCTCGCCGGCGCTGTTCACATAGGTGACGCCGGTGGCGCGCTTGCGGTCGGGCGTCAGCTCGACCTTGAGGACCTCGCACTCGGTCCTCAGGGTGAAGTTTGGCTTGGCCATCAGGTAGGGCAGGACGGTGGTCTGCGGGCTGGCCTTGGAATAGTTGCCGCAGCCGAACTTCTCGCAGAAGCCGCAATAGGTGCAGGCCCCGAGCTGGGCGCCCAGCGGGTTGGTGTACGCCTCCGAAAGGTTGCCGGTGGGGTGCGGGAACGGATGGCGGCCGAGCCCGGCCGCCGCCTGGCCGAACAGGGTCGGGGCATAGGTTTGCAGCATCGGCGGGGTCGGGTATTCGGCCGAGCGCGGTCCCTCGAACGGATTGCCGCCGGCCTGGATCTGGCCCTTGAGGTTGCCGGCCTTGCCGCTGGTGCCGCACAGCTTGTCGAACTGGTCGTAGAAGGGCTCCAGCTCGTCATAGGTGACGCCCCAGTCCTGGACGCTCAGGTCGTAGTCGGTGACCGACTTCAGGCCATAGCGCTGCTGGTTGTGGCTCTTGGTCAGGAAGTCCGAGGGCAGGAAACGCCAGATCTGGCCGTTCCAGTGCACGCCGCCGCTGCCGACGCCGGTGCCGAGCAGGAACGAGCCCAGATGGCGCATCGGCAGCGCCTGCTGGGTGGTGTTGTTGCGGATGGTCAGGGTGTCTTCGGAGACGTTCTGGAACAGGTGATGGCGCCACATATAGCGCAGCTCGTCCTGAGCGAAGGTCGTGGAGAAGTCCGTGGAGGTGTCGCGCCACGGGCCGCGCTCCAGCGCCACCACGCTGAGGCCTTCGTCGCAGAGCTGCTGGCCCATGATCGCGCCGGTCCAGCCGAAACCGACCAGAACCGCATCGACGGGCTTGAGGGTCGTGGTCATGGCTCAGCTTCCTCCCGTCCAGCCGGGCCGGCCCTTGAAACCCACCGGTGGGTAGGGGACCGGCTCCCCATGCCGGGTGACCCACTCCTTGTAGTCGTAGTGGGCGCCGGGAAAGCCGATCATCTTCCAGGCGGCCATGTCCTTGTTGCCGCCGTAGATCGGGTCGGAGAAATAGCCCTCCTTGGTGTTCTGCAGCAGCATGGCGAAGAAGCTCTTTGAATCGACGCCGCCGTCGAGGGCGATATCGCCGCTTTCCAGGCCCTTCAGCACCTTGTCCTGGTCGGCCTCGGCCAGCTTGCTGAACACCGCGCCGTTGAAGTTGGAGCCGACGTACCGGTCGATCGCCCCGATGGCGGCGCGATAGAGCTGCGCCGGATTGAAGCGGCTCTGATAGCCCTGCTCGGGCGCGCCCTTTGGCCACGGGCCCCCGAGATAGTAGTGGGCGCCCTGGCCGAACAGGCCGGCAAGCTGGCGATCGAGAAAGAACGGCACGCCGGCCTCGACCGCGCCGGGCCCCACGGCATCGTTGGGGATCAGCCGGGCGACCACCGCCTCGATGAAGGCGCGCTCGTCGGCTGTGAAAAAGATGAAATCGGTCCCCGTGACGCCGGGCGGCGCATCGGCGGTCCCCTCCTGCCAGGGGACGGCGCCGGTGTAGCTCTGCGGCGGCGCGCCAAGCTCGCCGTCATGCAGCACGGCCGCGGCCGCCACGCCCGTGGTCCCGGCGACAGCCCCGCCGAGCAGAAACCGCCGGCGATCGAAGGTCGACTTGACCATGGCATAGCCCTCCAGAGGCATTGGGCCGCTCGATCTATAACACCGGTATGACAGCCGGCCTTGGACGAAATCACCCTGGCGATTGTGGCCGCGGTTGAACGAC
>Ga0302314_10006781_pt1 | contig 20675 bp, 19 predicted proteins | sample III_Palsa_N2_3_FD_200533 | JGI IMG/M metagenome (GOLD analysis project Ga0302314, IMG submission 200533) | Peat permafrost microbial communities from Stordalen Mire near Abisko, Sweden - III_Palsa_N2_3 | ecosystem: Environmental > Terrestrial > Soil > Palsa > Peat permafrost | place: Sweden... | reverse complement strand
CGCCAGGTGCTGCGCGAGTGCGCGCAGCCCCGCGACCTCATAGAGGTCGCTGTGGCTGGCATCCAGCTGGTGCCGGGGCGAGTGGTCGACATCGAGCAGGATGGCGTCGTAACGTTTCTGCGGCGCACGACGCATCAGCGCGAAGAAGTCGTCCAGAACCAGCAGGGTGCGAGCATCCCGAACCAGTTCGACGGAGGTGGGGAGCAGCTCTCGCTCGTGCCAGTCGATGACCGCGGGCAGGGCATCGATCACGGTGACGGATGCGACGCGCGGGCTGCGAAGGGCAGTCACGGCCGTGTAACCGAGTCCGAGTCCACCGACCAGCACGTCGAGCGCGTCCCCGTGGGCGGCGGCGAGGCCGAGCGTGGCGAGCTCCTCCTCGGCGACCGTGAACAGGCTCGACATCAGAAACTCGTCGCCGAGCTTGACTTCGAACACCTCAACACCCAGCGTCGGTTCGGTGCGACGACGCAGAGTGAGCTCACCCATCGGCGTCTGCTGCCAGTCGAGCTCTTCGAATCGTGCGCTCATGCCGGGCCGCTTCCTGTCGCCGTTGGCTAAGGCTACCTACACCGCGTGGTGCTCGCGCTCGAGTTTCGCGCCCTCGATGTCGAGGTCGGGCAGAATGCGATCGAGCCACCGCGGAATCCACCAGGCCGACCCGCCCAGCAGGTGCATGAGCGCAGGCATGAGCAGCATTCGCACGACGAACGCGTCCGCCAGCACACCGAACGCCAGGCCGAGGCCGAGTGCCACGATGAAGATCGAGTCGGAGAAGATGAATCCACCGAAAACGCTGATCATGATGATCGCCGCCGCCGTCACCACGATACGGCCGGCGCGGAACCCGCGGACGACGGCCTCGCGTGGCGGGGCGCCGTGCACCCACGCCTCGCGCATGCCCGACGCGAGGAACAGCTGGTAGTCCATCGCGAGTCCGAACAGGATGCCCACCAGGATGATCGGCAAGAAGTTGAGCACCGGGCCAGTGCTGTGCAGCCCGAACACCGAGCTCAGCCAGCCCCACTGGAACACCGCCACAAGCACCCCGTAGTCGGCAAGCAGCGACAGGATGAAGCCGCCCGTCGCGATGATCGGCACGAGAATCGAGCGGAATACTCCGATCAGGATGATCAGAGAGAGCCCGACGACGACCGCGATGTAGATGGGGAGCGCCGCCGCCAGCTTGTCGGAGATGTCGATGTTGCCGCTCGCGACCCCCGCGACACCGAGGTTGGTGCTGGTCCCGTCCGCCTTCATCGCACGAATAGTGCGCACGAGTCCCTGGGTCGCCACGGCATCGGGCCCCGTTGTGGGCAGCACCACGAACGCGGTCAGGGACTTGTCGGCGGCAACACCGATCGGGGCGATGGCAGCGACATCCCTGTGCTCCGCGATCCGCTCAGCGATCGCCAGCTGTCGATTCGTGATCTGAGCGGTGGTCAGGCCCGACGGAAGCGCCGCGGTCACAACGAGTTCGGCGTTGATGCCAGGACCGAATTTCTGCTCGGCGAGTGTGTACGACTGGTAGGTCGTCGAGCCCACGGGGTCAGACGACGAGTCCGGCAAGCCCAGTCGCATCGACATTGCGGGCACCGCGATGACGAGAAGCACGCCCACGGCGACGACCACCGTGACGATCGCCCGCACGGTCGACATCGGGCGAACGCGTCCGATGACGTGTTTCTCGTGCCCGATACTGGTGCGGGCTCGCCGGGTCAGGACCCGCACACCGACCAGGCGCAGCATCGCGGGGGTGAGCGTGATGGCGACAAGCACCGCGACCACGATGCAGAACGCCCCGACCGATCCCATCACACCGATGAAGTGGATGCCCGTGATGTTCAACGCGAGCAGAGCCACGATGACCGTCGACCCGGCGAAGACGACGGCGTTGCCGGCTGTGCCCGTCGCGAGGCCGATCGATTCGTGCAGCTCCATGCCCTGGCGCACCTGCTTTCGGTGCCGGTTGATGATGAAGAGCGAATAGTCGATGCCGACGGCGAGTCCGAGCATCACGCCGAGAACCGGGCTGACCGACGCCTCATCCACGACACCGGAAAGCGACAGCGCGAAGAGCACGCCGACCCCGACGCCCACGAGAGCATTCAGCAGGGGAAGGCCCGCCGCGACGAACGTGCCGAGCATGACCAGCAGCACGACGCCGGCGAGCACGAGACCGGTCACCTCGCCGACACCGATAATCTCAGGCGCGCTCGCGGCAATGACCGACGAGAGACTGACCTCCACTCCGCTAACGGGGTTGGTTTGGAAGTAGTCGATCACCCTGGTCTTCGACGACTGCGGCAGCTGCTGCTGGGACTTGTTGAAGTCGATGTTCAGGATGGCCGTCGTGCCGTCGGACGAGACAGTACGAATGCCCTTGGCCAGCGACAGAAGCTTCGCCCCGGTCTCGGCCTTGGCTCGCGCCGCGGCTATCGTCGCCTTCTCCGCGTCGAGTTTCGACTGGTTCGCGGTGAACGTGGACTTGGCGAAGGCGTAGCTGCCGTTCGCCCTGGCTGCCGCGATCGCGGCATCGAGCTGCGCCTGGCCGACCGCGAGCTGCCGGGATGCCGTGTCGAGCTGCGCGAGCCCGGTCGCGATGGTCGCCGCCTGCTGTTTCAGCTTCGCCTCCGTCGTGAACGGATCGGTCGTGCTGGTGACGTTCGAGATCGTTTCGGCGCCGGTCGCGAGGCGACCGATCGCATCCTTCTGGGCGGCCGTGAACGGCGTGTTGTTGCGCGTGTGAAAGACCGCGAAGCCGGACGATCCGCTGTATGCGGGCAGCTTCGCTGCAAGCTCGCTGGCGACCTTGTCGGTGGGAGTGCCGGGGATGTCGAAGTTCGAGCTGAGGGTGCCGGCACCGAACAGGTAGGCCGCTGCCGCGAGCCCGAGCAGCACCGCCCACGCGATGATCACGGCAAACGCACGCCTGGCAGCGAGCTTGCCCAGTCGATACAACAGTTCGGCCACGTCAGGTCCCTCTTCCCGTCGAGTAATATGTTACGTTACGAACCGTAACGTAAATTCATCGAAGGATGCCACGGATGCCAGCCCTCGCCCCCACCCGCCGCCCAGGGGCCGCACGAAACGAGAAGGCGCGCCTCGCGATCCTGCGCGCGGCATCCGAGCTGCTCACAATCCAGGGATACGACCACCTGACGATCGAGGGCATCGCCGCGCGAGCGAAGGTCGGCAAGCCGACCATCTATCGCTGGTGGTCGTCGAAGAGCGAGCTGCTCGTCGAGTGCCTCGCCGACGACACACTCATGCCCGATGCCTTCAGGCCGCAGACCTCCGACGATGTCGTCGCAGACATCACCCGGTGGTTCCTGGCGATCATCCGGTTCGTTCGCGAGGACTCGAACGCGGCGCTGATCCGCTCGCTCATAGCAGCCGCGGTAGACAACACCGAGGTTGCGGTTCAGCTGAGCAGCCGGCTGGGTGCGACGCCCGAGGCTCTCGACGGTCGATTGCTCTCGGCGGTCGCATCCGGACAGCTGGCGCCGGACACTCCTGTGTTTCACATCAGCGAAATGCTGATCGGGGCGATCATCCTTCGCGTTGTCGGCGCGCGGCCCTTCGAGCCGCGCGACGCCAGGAAGTTTGTGCGCACCGTGCTCTCGGGCAGTGTGACGAAGCTCCCGGGCAGTGCGACGAACTAATACTCCCGCCCGTCGCGTCGATTGCGCGGGTCTTCGCGGTCGAGGTTCCAGTGCCGCGACACGGACGCGACCCAGCCATCCTTCTCCTTCGTGGCCGGAATCATGCTGAACCGTGAGATCACACGCTGGCCGCCCTCCGCGTCGCCGTACAGGATGTCGATGGTGAAGGATTCGCGCTGCCGGATAACCTCCGCGGCTTCCGCAAACCCGGGCTCCGACGAATCCCGAAAGGTGCCCTGCCAGAACCCGGTGTCCCGCGGCGGAATGTAGAGGTCGCGCGTCAGCCGGTGGAAGCCATCGAGCCCGGGCTCGTCGCCGTCGAGGCCGGCGCGATCGGGGTACAGCATCCAGGCGTTCAGCACCGCGAGACCCGGCCCCACGTTGCGAATCGCGATCGCCAGGTAGATCGCGTCATCGGTGACGTCGGCGGCGCCGTGGCCGCCCGGCAAATGGATCCAGTGGTCATCCGCGAAGCCCACCTTCTGCACGTCGTCCTGCAGGCGCGACGGCAGCAGAAGCGGCCGAATGCCCTCCAGCAACGCCCGCTCCGAGAGCCGCGCCGACCGGTTGCCCGACCGCACCGACGCGAAGGTCGCTATTGCCAGGATCAGGGTGCCGAGCGCCGTGCCGAGATCCGCGACAGTGGTCCAGTTCATCCCGCCACCCTCGTGCACGCCGGGGCGGACGTGCAACCCCTCACGTGAGCCCTGCGTCGCCGCTAGCATCGCGCTGCGCGACCGGCGCGCATCCGTGGTCGACCCGGTGATCGTCAGGTCCGACCGCCGCTCAACCGGCAGCGGTCGCCTTCGTGAACTTCGATGGCAGGTGCGGTCCGGCGAGTACGGTCTCGTACCTGGGCTGTTCACCCTCGGCGACGCAGGTCGGCAGGGCCGAGACCGTGGCATCCCAGTTGGCGTTGTGGAAGAACGGCATGCTGTGGCGGCGGGGAATGCCGCCCGACGCATCCGCCGGCGGGTCGACGACGCGGTGCAGGGTCGAACGCCACCGATCGTTGGTCCAGCGCGCCATAAGGTCGCCGATGTTGATCACGAACGCACCATCGATCGCCTCGACCGCGGCCCACTCCTCATCCTGGGTCAGCACCTGCAGTCCGCCGACGCGGTCCTGCTTCAGGATGGTCAGGGTGCCGTAGTCGGTGTGGGCGCCGGCCCGCAGCTGGCCGTCCTCGGGGGCGAGTTCGCGCGCCGGGTAACGGATGGCTCGCAGCGAGCTCGGCGACCTGTCGATGGATGCGTCGAAATAGTCGGCAGGCAGGCCGAGCCCCTGGGCGAACAGGCGCATGAGTCGCGTGCCCAGGTCGAGCTGCACGCGGAAGTAAGCCGTCCAGGCCTCACGGAACTCCGGAAGCGCCGCCGGCCACAGGTTCGGCTGCCACGCCCAGCCCTCGTCGGTTCCCGACATGGCCCAGGTCGGCGCATCCACCGGGCCGATGCTGTACGCCTCCTTGAGGTCCGGCTTCGACTCGCCGCCGATCGACTTGCTGAGCGATTCGCCCGAGAACGGGATGTAGCCGTACGGATACCCGGCTGTGGGCGGCCTCGTAGTGAGGCGGTCCTCGAGCGGGAGGTCGAAGAAGTCGATGGTCGCCTGCCAGGCCCGCTGTGCCACGGCATCCGGAACCCCGTGGCCCACCACCTGGAAGAAGCCCACATGTCGGCACACATCGTCGAGCTGGGCTCCGACGTAGATCGGATCGCGTTCGAGGTCGATAACGGGAACGTAGGCCATGACCCATTCTCGCGCGCCCGCGCTACTCACCGTGAACGGTCAACGCGGCGCCGCGCGCCCGCTCCCCGTCCCGCAGCGGATTAGGCCGCAGGCGCCAGGTACTCGTCCCACTGCGGTTCGGCCCGCTCGACGCCGCGCACCAGCCAGGTGGCGCCGTGCGGAGCGCGCGGACGGATGCGCAGGGTCCACTTCATCTCGTGCGGCGTCTTGTCGCCCTTGAGGTTGTTGCACGCGAGGCAGCAGGCGACCAGGTTCTCCCACGAGTCCGCTCCCCCGCGCGAACGCGGCAGCACGTGGTCGATGGTTCCCGCGGCACCGCCGCAGTATGCGCAGCGGTGGGCATCCCGGCGCAGCACGCCGCGGCGCGAAACCGGCACATTGCGGCCGCTCGGGATACGCACGTAGCGACGAAGAATGATGACAGACGGCCGATCCCAGGAACGATCCGACCCGTAGACAGGATGCTCGTCATCGCTCGCGACAATCGTCGCTTTCTCGTTCATCACGAGAACGATGGCTCGTTTGAACGACACGACGGCGAGCGGTTCGTACCCGGCATTGAGGACCAGTGTGCGCATTGTCATCCTTTCGACGGCGCCTGCACGGCTTGCAGGCGTTTCGAATGCACCCCGGGGATTTCGAGTCAGGAGTTAGCAGCGACGAAAAAGGCACCGTCGAAAACGACGGTGCCTCAGGCGAGTGGCGCGTGAAAGCTCACGCACCGAAAACTGCAGTGGCGTATGAAGAAAAGGGCGCGCGCATCCACGGTTTGGATGGTTCGCACTCTCGACATTCGCTCTCCTGGCGGCTCAAAGGACCCAAGAACTACAGGCTAACGCAGAAACCCAATTCTCCCCGGGTAACGCAACGCGAACGATACGTAGCCGAAAATCGAACGAAAAGCCTCAGCCGATGCCGAATCGCACAATGTAGTAGTCGTTGTCGTAGATCAGGTCGTTGCTGACCACGCGGCCGGGGTAGGGCGCGTCGATGTAGCGACCCCCGCCGATGTAGATGCCGACATGTGACCCGCCGTTCATCACGACGACGTCGCCGGGCAGGGCAGCAGAGCGCGCAATCGGTGTGCCGATCTCGCCCTGCAGGCGCGACGAGTGCGGAAGACGGATGCCGAACTGGGCGTACACGTAGGCGACAAGTCCCGAGCAGTCGAAGCCGGCCGGGCTCTCCCCGCCGAACACGTACGGCACGCCGATGTACTGGCTCGCCACCGCGACGACCGAGCTGAGTTTGAAGTTCGGCAACGCCGGGTCAGCGACCAGGGTGCGCATCGTCGGTGCGGCAGCCACGACCACCGCGGGCTTCACGACGACCGGCGGAATCACGCCGAACGTCTCGCGGGCAAGAGCAGGAGTCACGTCGGCCGTGACGCTCACATGCACCGACTGGGAGTTCGTGTCGAGGTCGCGCTGCAGCGACATACTCGCGCTGTCGGCCGCGGACGGCGCCGCCGCCGCACCGTAGGCGGGCAGCACGAGCGTGGCGAGAAGCCCAGGCAGAACGAGCGTGCAGATGGCGACGCTCAGAATGTTCGACTTGCGTCGAAAATTAGCCGGCTTCGCGAGTTGTGGTGGAATCACATCGGCATGAAGTTCCAGCTCGGGCAATCGTCGGCTGATCCGCGAAAGTTCGTTGTTCGGGTTCGACTTGCTCACGAGTGCAACCTCCTGCGCCTCGGCCGCCCGCTGCACTCGGTAAGAAGTGCAGGGCTGCCCCATCCGTTTCGTATAGGTGCTTGTTCGTCCCGCGAGAAGAGACGGGTGTTCTGAGACGTCTTCACGAAGGGCCCGCAACCGGCTAGGTGGTGGCACGGACGGGTTGAGACTACGTGAGTAATCCCTAGGTTGTCACGTCACCCAAAGGGGTTTCGGGCGGCCGAATGGGGTCTGGACAAGCCGACTACGACGCGGCGTAGATGTGGGTGGCTACCTCGACGGGCAACTCGAGACCGTTTTCGAAGCCGTCGACCTGCACGACGATGTACGACCCGAGAGTCGAAATGACCGCGGATGCGCCGGGCACCACACCAGCGCCCTGCAGCTGTTGCAGCAGCTCCGGCTCGAACTGCACGGGCTCTGCGAGACGCCGAACAGTGACCGTGCGCTCGCCCGTTGCGGGCACCAGCTCGACGATGCTGGTGACGCCGTCCATGAACTGCGCGGCCGGTGCATCCCCCAGCTCGGCGAGACCGGGAATCGGGTTACCGTAGGGCGATTCAGTGGGATGACCGAGCATTTCGAGCACGCGGCGCTCCACCTGTTCGCTCATCACGTGCTCCCAGCGGCAAGCCTCATCGTGCACGTAGGCCCAGTCGAGCCCGATGACGTCAGCGAGCAGTCGCTCGGCAAGGCGGTGCTTACGCAGAACGTGGGTGGCCTTGCTGCGGCCCTCGTTGGTGAGGGCAAGATGGCGATCGCCCTCGACTGTGACGAGGCCGTCGCGCTCCATCCGGGCGATCGTCTGCGAGACGGTGGGCCCGGAGTGACCGAGGCGCTCGGAGATGCGGGCGCGTAGCGGAACGATGTGCTCCTCTTCGAGGTCGAGGATGGTGCGGAGATACATCTCCGTCGTATCGACGAGGTCGGTCATCGATGCCTCCAGCCCTTCCCTAGCGGCTTCAAGCCTAGCGTCGAGCAACGACCCTGGCGTTCCGTTGCACACCGGCAGCACAGTGCGTGGGCCACCGCCCGCTCTCAATAGAATTGTCGCCATGCCCCAGATCACAATTCCTTCTACGCTGCTGCCCGCCGACGGACGATTCGGCTGCGGACCATCCAAGGTTCGAGCGGAACAACTGGAGTACCTGGCCACCGCGGGAGCGAAGCTGCTGGGCACCTCACATCGCCAGGCGCCCGTCAAAGACCTGGTCGGCCGTGTGCGTTCCGGGCTCGGTGAGCTGTTCCGGCTGCCCGACGGCTATGAGGTCGTGCTCGGCAACGGCGGCTCCACCGCGTTCTGGGATGCGGCATCCTTCGGCCTCATCGAGCGCCGGGCCGAGAACCTGAGTTTCGGCGAGTTCGGCTCCAAATTCGCGGCGGCAGCGGGGGCACCGTGGCTGAAGGCGCCGAAGGTGCTCACGGCCGAGGGCGGATCACGCTCGGAGGTGCAGATCCTCGACGGCATCGACGTCTACGCGTGGCCGCAGAACGAGACGTCGACCGGGGTCATGGCACCCGTCAAGCGGGTCGCGGCCGACGCACTGACCGTGATCGACGCGACCAGCGCGGCCGGTGGCATCGACTTCGAGGCCAGCGAGGCGGATGTCTACTACTTCGCACCACAGAAGAACTTCGCTTCGGACGGCGGGCTGTGGTTCGCGCTGTTCTCGCCCGCCGCGATTGCCCGGGTGGAAGCGCTGCACGCCGACGCCGACCGGTACATCCCCGAGTTCCTGAGCATCAAGAACGCCGTCGACAACTCGCGGCTCAACCAGACGCTCAACACGCCCGCGATCGCGACACTGCTGCTCATGCAGAACCAGGTCGACTGGATCAACGGCAACGGCGGCCTCAGCTGGGCGGACGCCCGCACCAGGGAATCGTCGTCGGTGCTGTATGAATGGGCCGAAGCGTCGAACTATGCGACGCCGTTCGTGACCAACCCCGACCACCGCTCGCAGGTCGTCGTGACGATCGACTTCGAGGAGTCGATCGACGCCGCCGCGGTCGCGAAGACGCTGCGCGAGAACGGCATCGTCGACACGGAGCCGTACCGCAAGCTCGGCCGCAACCAGCTGCGCGTCGCTACCTTCGTCGCCATCGAGCCCGACGATGTGCGTGCTCTCGTCGCATCCATCGAGTACGTCGTCGGCAAGCTCTAGGCAGCCCTCCGGCGCATCCCCGGTGGTCGAGTAGCGCGCTCTGGCCCAACGCGGGTGGTCGAGTAGCGCGCTCTGGCCCAACGCGCGGTGGTCGAGTAGCGCGCTCTGGCGCGCGTATCGAGACCCCCACGCGAAGGGGTGACGGGGTCTCGATACGCCCGGGCCTCCTTCGTCGCCTCGTGCTACTCGACCACCGAAGTATCCCGGTGGTCGAGTAGCGCGCTCTGGCCCAACGCGCGGTGGTCGAGTAGCGCGCTCTGGCGCGCGTATCGAGACCCCCACGCAAAGGGTGACGGGGTCTCGATACGCCCGGGCCTCCTTCGTCGGCTCGTGCTACTCGACCACCGAACTAACCCGGTGGTCGAGTAGCGCGCTCTCGCGCGCGTATCGAGACCCCCGCCCGCCGATCAGTTCGGCCGCCGGTAGGCTGAGCGGGTGCGACTTTGGCTCAAAGACAGCGAGCGTCGGCCAGACCCGACTCCCGCGAAGACGGATGACCGCAAGGTCGTCGTCATCGGCATGACCGCCTGGCTAGTCGCCCTGATCGTGCTGCTGTTCTTTACTGCCCCGCTTGCGGCGGCTGGCCACGCGTGGTGGGTTTTCACTCCCGCCGTCGCGCTCGGCCTCGGGCTGATCGCCCTCGTCTACCTGCAGGTCAAACGCCCCTGAGTCGTCGTCGGCCTCGAAGTCGTCGATCTCGATGATCTCCTCAGACGAGTCGTCGATCTCATCGATGTCTACGCCGTCGAGGTCGCCGCCGTGCAGGTTGTCGCTGCCGAAGGCATCGTCGTCATCGTCGTCATCGTCGTCGTCATCCGCGTCAGCCGCCGCTTCGCCCAGCGCCAACTGTGCCGCGCGGTAGTCGTCCATGCGCTCCGACCACGGTACCCAGTCAGGTGCGAGCAGCGCGCCCTCGGCGGGCAGCAGCTCGCTCTCGACGACCGTCGGCTCCGCGCCGGGAAGATGTGCGACCGCAACAGCCCAGTTCCAGCCCGGGTAGCCCGCCTGCGTCGTCGCGAAACGGTAGGTGACGACGTGGTCGCCCTCGTCGGTCTCGCTCACGAATTCGCCCACTGTGGCCGGCGGCTGCACCTCGAGAAGCGCCGAGAGCGCGAACTTCTGCGCCTCGGTCAGGGAATCAAGCATCGAGGTCGTCTGCAACCTTGCGCAGCACCGCTGCGATCTTGCTGCCGTGCGACTTCGCCGGGTAACGCCCGTGACGAAGGTCGGCGCCGATGCCGTCGAGCAGCTTCACCAGGTCTTCGACGATGATGGCCATATCATCCGCTGATTTGCGGTTGAGCTTGGCCATGCTCGGCGGTGCCTCGATGACGCGCACGGAGAGCGCCTGGGCGCCCTTCTTACCGTCGGCGATACCGAATTCGAGCTTCGAGCCGGGCTTGACGGTAACTCCGGCGGGAAGCGCTGACGCGTGCAGAAAGACCTCCTGGCCGTCATCTGAGCTGATGAAGCCGAAGCCCTTTTCGTCGTCGTAGAACTTAACCTTGCCGGTAGGCATCCCAGTACCTCTCTTCCACCGAGCGGTTCACGGTGCGGGTATAAGGATACGGGGTGCGGGCCGCAGCAGCGCAGACCCGGTATTCTTGGCAGGTGGCCAATAGCAAAAAGAATCGCACCCCGGCGAAGCCAGCCGGTGCGCCGGTGTCGCGCGCCCAGCGTTCGCTGATGTACGTGGCCGGTTCGATTCTCGGGTTCGGCATCATCGCGATCGTCGCCCTGCTCATTGGCGAGGCCGTGACGCCGCTGGCCATCAGCGATGCGTCGGGAATCTGGTCGATCGTCGCGTTCATCCCCAACATCGCCCTGCCGGTGGCGTTTGTGCTGCTCATCGTGCTGCTGGTCATCACCTTCCGCAAGCGGAGTCAAGACGCTAAGGATGCCGGCAAGTAATACGTCCACCCTCTCGCTGGCCGGCCGGCTGCGGGACCTGGGCGACGACAAGCTGGTGGCCCTGCTCACCGCGCGCGAAATCAGGGACGTGCGGGTGCACGACTACTTCGACCTCGCCGACGCGCTGCTTGATGCGGCGAGCATCCAGAAGGCCCTGTCCGGCTTCGACCGCACCACCCTGGCCGCAATCGCAACCCTTGGCGCTCGAGCGGAGGGCGCGACGACCGCCGAGCTGGCCGCCGATCTCGAATCGCTCGACCCCGACGCACAGACCATCGACGCCGACCTCACCTCGGCCTGGAACCTGGCGCTGCTCGACCGCATCGACGGCACCTGGTCGACCTACGGTCCCGTGGCCGACCAACTCGCCACCTGGCCGAGCAACGGCCTGCCGAGCGCGCCGCAGCTGATCTCCGACGCCGCGCCGGCATCGCTGGCCCTGGTGAGTGCGGCCGAGTCGCGTTTCATCGACCACGCGGCCGCCGAGCACGCCTTCAATGCGACCAACGCGGTCGGCGCCCTGCTCGCCGAGCTGCAGCGCGAGCCGGCCCGCGAGCTCGCCCGCGGTGGCATTGCCCTGCCGGAGACCAAGCGACTGGCCACAGCGATGTCGCTGGAGCTCGACGACGTGGCGCCGCTGGTCGCAATTGCGTCTCGTTCCGGGCTTGCCGTGCTCGACACGGCAGGCTGGATGCCCACCGAACAGGCAAACGAGTGGATGCTGCGCTCGAACGGCGAACGCTGGGCCCGCCTGGCGGGTTCCTGGTTCGAACGCCTGCCCGACGACATCCGTCGCCTGCTGTCGTCCCGCGCTGGCGCAGAGTGGGGCGAGCGGCTCGCCGACTACGTGCGCTGGCTCTACCCGGCCGGCGGTGACTGGATGCGCGAACGAACACTCGCGTTCTCGCACGAGGCCGAACTGCTGGGCATCACCGCCAACTCGACACCGAGCACTCCCGGGGCGGCTCTGCTCGAGAGCGGCGAGGCCGAGGCCGGCGAGGTCATGGGCGCACTGTTCCCACCCGAGATCGACAAGGTTTACCTGCAACACGACCTCTCGATCGTTGCGCCTGGTCCCCTGCTTCCCCGGCTGGATGCCCGCCTGCGAGTGATCGCGGATGTCGAGGCTCGCACTCTTGCCACCACCTACCGGGTCAGTGAGTCGACCATCAACCGCGCGCTCACCACTGGCGAGACGGCCGACACGATTAGAACGTTCCTCTCCGACATCGCGCTCACGGGCATCCCGCAGCCGCTCGAATACCTCATCGTCGGAGCCGCCGCCCGATTCGGAACACTGCGCGTCGGGGCGATCACAGAACCTCCGACCGCGGCCGACCAGCAGGGCGCGCAGAGTTACGTCACCGCCGAGGACGCGACGCTGTTGTCGGCGATCATGGTCGACCACGGCCTCATCTCGCTCGGCCTCACCCGCATCGGGCCGTATAAGGCCGTGAGCCGTTTTCCGCTCGAGGTGACGTTCTGGTCGCTGAGCGAAGCGCGCTACCCGGTCGCGGCGGAAGATGCGAGCGGCACGATCATCCTGCTCGACCGCCTGCGTTCTTCGCGCACCAGCGCACCGGCGGGCGAGTCGCCGGCCGAGACCATCGTTCATCGGCTGCGACTGATCGGCGAATCGACGTCGGCCGAGAACGGTCAGGCGTGGCTGGAACGGCAGCTCGATACCGCCATCAAGGCGAAAATCGGGCTGACGGTAACCGTGGCCATGCCGGACGGCTCCTCCGTCGACCTGCAGCTCGAGCCCGCCAGCGTCGCGGGCGGTCGGCTACGGGCCCGCGACCGTCGCTCGGACCTCGAGCGCACTCTGCCGCTGAAGAGCATCACCGCGGTTGGCCCCTCGGAGCTGTAGGGGTCGTCGGTTGACTCGGGCGGTCGGGGCCTCCGTGCTTTAACCTGCACGCCGTAGGCTGGAGGGATGTCTGTGCCCGACGGTCCGCTTATCGTCCAGAGCGATCGAACCGTGCTGCTGGAGGTCGCGCATCCGGCGGCCGAGGATGCCCGCCACGATCTCGCCGTCTTCGCCGAACTCGAGCGCGCGCCCGAGCACATCCACACCTACCGCATCACTCGCCTCGGTCTCTGGAACGCCCGCGCCGCCGGGCATACCTCCGACGACATGCTGGCCACGCTCGAGAAGTACAGCCGCTTCCCGATTCCGCAGAGCGTCTCGGTCGACATCACCGAGACGGTCGCGCGTTACGGGCGCCTGGTCATCGAGCGGGCCGATGACGGCGCGCTCACCCTGACGGCGACGGATGCCGCGGTGCTCAGCGAGATCACTCGCGCCCGCAAGGTGGCCGCCCTGCTGTTCGAGAAGCGCGGCCCGCAGACCTACGTCGTGCAGGCCTGGGCTCGCGGGCAGCTCAAACAGGAGCTGCTGAAGCTCGGCTGGCCGGCCGAAGACCTCGCCGGCTACACGCCCGGCACCCCGCATCCGATCGCCCTGGTCGAGGACGGCTGGGCCCTGCGCGACTACCAGAACAAAGCCGTCAGCAACTTCTTCGACCACGGCTCGGGCGTCGTCGTGTTGCCCTGCGGCGCGGGCAAGACCCTCGTCGGGGCCGGCGCGATGGCGACCGTGCAGACCACCACCCTGATCCTCGTGACCAATACGGTCTCGGCGCGCCAGTGGCGCAGCGAGCTTCTGAAGCGAACGACCCTCACCGAGGATGACATCGGCGAGTACTCGGGGCTTGTCAAGCAGGTGCGCCCGGTCACGATCGCGACCTACCAGATCCTGACGGCTCGACGCCAGGGCGAGTACACGCACCTCGCGCTGCTCGACGCCCTCGACTGGGGACTCGTCATCTACGACGAGGTCCACCTGCTCCCCGCCCCCGTCTTCAAGCTCACCGCCGAGCTGCAGGCGCGTCGTCGGCTCGGCCTCACCGCGACTCTCGTACGCGAGGACGGCCGCGAAGGCGACGTGTTCAGCCTGATCGGCCCCAAGCGCTTCGACGCACCCTGGAAGGAGATCGAGGCCCAGGGCTTCATCTCGCCGGCATCCTGCTATGAGGTGCGCATCGACCTGCCCGAGCAGGAGCGGCTCGAGTACGCAGCATCCGCCGACGACGAACGCTACCGTCTGGCCGCCACCGCGCCCGCGAAGCTGGGTGTCGTGAAGGCGCTGGTGAAGAAGCACGAGGGTGAACGCATCCTCGTGATCGGCCAGTATCTCGACCAGATCGATGAGCTCGCCGAGGCCCTGAACGCGCCGAAGCTCACCGGAGCAACCCCGGTGGATGAGCGCGAGCGGCTCTACGAGGAGTTCCGCCAGGGAACGACAAAAGTGCTCGTCGTCTCGAAGGTTGCCAACTTCAGCGTCGACCTGCCCGAGGCGACCGTCGCCATCCAGGTATCGGGCTCGTTCGGCTCCCGCCAGGAAGAGGCGCAGCGCCTCGGACGGCTGCTGCGCCCGAAGGAGAGCGGTCTGCCCGCCAACTTCTACACGCTCGTAGCGCGCGACACCGTCGACCAGGATTTCGCCCAGAACCGCCAGCGCTTCCTGGCCGAGCAGGGCTACAGCTACACGATCCTCGACGAAGACAACCTCGCCGCCGCCTGAACCCCAACCCATCGAATGTGCTCGTGATGCGGGTGCGCGCCCTCGCGCACCCGCATCACGAGCACATTCGATGGTTAGGAGAGGTGGCGGGGGTGGCGGGGGTGGCGGAGGTAGCGCAGCAGCAGGGTGTCACCCGAGCGCAGGATGCCCGCGAGCGACATCCCCCGAGGTTCGGTAACCTCGCCCTTCGCGATCCGCCCCGATGCGCCGGCCACCAGCAGCGGGCTGACGGTCAGGCACAGCTCGTCGACGACGTCGGCCGCGAGCAGCGTCCCGAAGAACGATGGCCCACCCTCACAGTGGATGCGGCCCAGCCGCCGCTCCTCCAGCTCGGCGACCAACTGCACCGGGTCGAGCGCCCGGGTGCCGCACGGGATGACATCGGCCACCTTCGATAGCGCGGCATGCTCGGGCGCCGAGTCGACCGTGAAGACCAGCGGCCGCACCGGCGCTTTCGTAAACACGTCGGATGCCGGGTCGAGGTCGAGCGAGCCGGAGACGATCGCGAACACCGGCTGGGGCTGCAGCCCGGCGGCAACCCGGGCCGCCACCGACTCCTCGTCGAGCACCATCGCGCCGTAGCCCTCCGATTTCACGGTTCCGGATGCGACGAGCACAACGTCGCAGAGTCGGCGCAGGATGTCGAACACCCGGTGGTCGGCGTCCCCGCCGAGGCCGCCCGATTTGCCGTCGACCGTGGCCGCGCCGTCGAGGCTCGACACGAAGTTGACCCGCAGCCAGGGGGAACCGACGCCGGCGGAGTAGTGGTCGGCGATCGCCGAGTCATCCAGACCAGGGCTCGCGGCGGGCAGAAGGGAACTGATCTCGACCATGGTCACTCCAGGTTGTGTCGGGTGTAGGCGGGCGGGCGAAAGCCGAGCAGTGCTTCGGTCATCCGCACGGCCGCGGTCAGGGCGGGCACGTCGTGAACACGAACGATCCTGGCGCCCTTCAGGATGCAGACCACGGTGGTCGCGATCGTGCCCTCGAGCCGCTGCTCTTTCGGACGATCCAGGGCCTCGCCGATGAAGTCCTTGTTCGAGATGGCCACCAGCGTGGGAAACCCGAGAGCGGTGATCTCCTCGAGTCGCCGGGTGAGCTCGAGGGTGTGCAGTGTGTTCTTGTTGAGGTCGTGGCCGGGGTCGAGCATCAGCCGCTCGCGCGGGATGCCCGACGCCAGCGCCACCTCGACCCGCTCCGCCAGGAACGAGACCACCGATGCCACGACATCGTCGTACTCGGGCCGCACCGGTTCGCTTCTCGGCGGCCACAGGCTGTGGGTGAGCACGAGCGTCGCATCCGAGTCGGCGACGACGGCCGCCATCTGCGGGTCGAACATCGCGCTCGTGTCGTTGATGAGGGATGCCCCGGCCGCGATCGCGGCGCGGGCGACGGCTGCGCTTGTGGTGTCGACCGAGATGACCACGTCTGACTCGGCGGCAAGCGCCGCGACCACCGGAACCACGCGGTCGATCTCTGCTTCGGTGGACACCGCCGGCCCCCGCCCGAACGGCACGCCGCCTATGTCGACGATGTCGGCGCCGTCCGCAACGGCCTTCAGCCCGGCCGCAACCGCCCGATCGAGGGCGAAGGTCGAGCCTTGATCGAAGAACGAATCAGGCGTGCGATTGACGATGGCCATGACGGCCACGCGAGTGTCGAAGTCGAAACTCCGGCGGCCGATCGAGTGCGCCACGCTTAGAGGCTCGCGAGGTCGACCGACGGGTCGATGAGCTTCGCCGCATCCACCGGGTTCGCCCGTCGGATGATTCCCTGGATCTCCTCGTTGACATCCCACACGTTGACGTTCATGCCCGCGACGACCCTGTCGTCGGCTAGCCAGAAGGCGATGAACTCGCCCGAATCGCGGTCACCGCGAAACACGACGGTCGCGTCCTTCGCGAGGGGCGCATAGCCCGAGTACTCCATGCCGAGGTCGAACTGGTCGGTATAGAAGTATGGGATGTCGTCGTACGACACCTCCTGTCCGAGCATTGCTCGCGCGGCGGCAGGCCCCTGGTTCAGCGCGTTCGCCCAATGCTCGCTGCGGATGCGCTGGCCGATCACTGGGTGCAGCTCGTTCGCGACGTCGCCGGCCGCGAAGATGTCGGGGTCGCTCGTGCGAAGCGAGGCATCCACCAGCACGCCGTTGTCGACGTGCAGGCCGGCAGCCTCGGCCAGTTCGACATTGGGCTGCGCCCCGACGGCGATCACGACCACATCCGCGGCCACGACCTCGGTCGCGCCGATTCGAACCCCGGCGACCCTGCCGTGGCTGCCGAGAATCTCCTGAACCTCGACCTCGCTGGTGAGAATCACCCCGTTGCGTTCGTGCAGGCTGGCGAAATAGCTGCCGAGTTCATCGCCGAGCGCTGACGCGAGAGGAACGGGACCGTGCTCGAGCACCCGCACCTCGTTGCCCAGCGTGCGCGCCGTCGCGGCCACCTCGAGACCGATCCACCCCGAGCCGATGATGACGACGCGCTGGCCGCCGTCCGCAATCGCCCCGGCGATGGCCGACGAGTCGGCGAGCGTACGCAACGAGAAAACGCCCGGCAGGTCGACGCCCGGCACATCCAGCCCTCGGGGTTTCGACCCTGAGGCCAGCAGAAGCTTGTCGTAACCGATCCATTGGCCGTTGGCCGTGACCCTTCGCGCCGAGCGGTCGATCGACTCGACAACAGTGTCGAGCCGCAGCTCGATGTCGTGCTCTGCGTACCAGTCGGAGGGATGCACGTAGACCTCGGCAAGCCCTGCCTTGCCGGCGAGGTAGTCCTTCGACAGCGGTGGCCGGATGTAGGGCGGTTCGGTCTCCTGGCCGATCAGGATGATGTGGCCGTCGAAACCCTGGTTTCGCAACTCCTCTGCGGCCGACACACCGGCCAGTGACGCACCGGCGATGACGAAAGTCTGAACGTTATCCAATGTTCTCTCCGAGCTGGTTTCCCTGTAAACGGGCGGGGTTTGGCCCTCTCAGGCATGACCCACAGGTGCCAGTCAAGCCGCTTCCCGGCGAGTCTGTCGCACCTCCCAGAAACCTCACAGACAACACGCAGATACTGTCACCATGAGTGATGGCCCCAAGATCCTGATTGTCGACGACGAACCCAACATCAGGGACCTCCTGACTACCAGTTTGCGGTTCGCGGGCTTCGCCGTGCGCGCGGTAGGAAACGGCGCGGGAGCGATCTCCGCCGTGCTCGAGGAAGAGCCCGACCTGATCATCCTCGACGTCATGCTGCCTGACATGAACGGCTTCGGCGTGACCAAGCGGCTGCGGGCATCCGGATACACGGCTCCCATTCTCTTCCTCACGGCAAAAGACGACACCGAAGACAAGATCACCGGTCTGACGGTCGGCGGCGACGACTACGTCACCAAGCCGTTCAGCCTCGACGAGATCGTGGCTCGCCTCAAGGCCATCCTTCGTCGCACGATGCACGACGACGAAGAGGCCATCATCCGTGCCGGCGAACTGAGCATGGACCAGGACACCCACGAGGTCACCATCGGCAACGAGCAGGTCGAACTCTCCCCCACCGAATTCAAGCTGTTGCGCTACCTCATGCTCAACCCCAACCGGGTGCTGTCGAAGGCGCAGATCCTCGACCACGTCTGGGAATACGACTTCAACGGCGACGCGGGCATCGTCGAGAGCTACATCTCCTACCTTCGCCGAAAGCTCGACCAGTACTCCGACGAGCCGGTCATCCAGACCAAGCGCGGTTTCGGTTACATGCTTCGCGCTGCAAAGGTTTAGCCTTACCCCCTAATGCACGAACAGCTCACTGAGTGGTGGAACGGGATTTCGCTACGCGGCAAAATCACGGGCGTCACCGTGATGCTGCTGACCCTCGGGCTGCTCGTCGCCGGCGTGGGCACCATGAGCTTTCTGCGCAGCTACCTGCTCAACCAGGTCTATACATCGGAAATCACGGCGTACGCCGACAGTCCCAGCGATGCCTCTGTGATCGCGTGCACCCCCACGGTGAAGATTCCGCCGCGCTACTACTTCGCCGTCATCGACTCGAGCGGCGCCCAGATCTGCCACAACGAGCCCGGTGGTGTGGTCAATCCCGTTGTGTCTGTCAAGACGTTGCCCGCAGTGATCAAGTCGGGAGTCGCGTTCACGCTGAGCGACAGGCGGGGCACTAACCACTGGGAGGCCGTCGGATTCCCCCTGGTCAACGCGGACGGCACTGCGTCGGGCAAGGCTGTGATCGTCGCATACAACCTGGGCGAGAACGAACAGATCATCGGGCAGTTCGCACTCATCTTCCTGTTCTTCGCGCTCACCGTTGTAGTGCTCGGCGGCGCGCTGACCCGACTGCTCGTCACATCCACCTTCGCCCCGCTGCGCGAGGTAGAACAAACGGCGGCGCGCTTTGCCGCCGGCGACTTCACCCAGCGGCTCGAACGGGCACCCCGCAACACCGAGGTCGGGCGGCTCAACGAATCGCTCAACACGATGCTGTCGCGCATCGACAGCGCCTTCAACGACCGCCTGAAGACCGTCGAGCAGATGCGACGATTCGTCGGGGATGCGAGCCACGAGTTGCGAACACCGCTCGTCTCGGTGCGCGGCTACGCCGAGCTCTACCGCATGGGCGCGCTGTCGACGCCCGACGAGGTGGCGCAGGCGATGGAGCGCATCGAGAAAGAGGCCATCCGCATGGGCGAGCTGGTGCAGGACCTGCTCGAACTCGCCCGCATCGATGAGGCCAAGCCGCTGAACCTCGCCGCCGTCGACCTGGTCCCGCTCGCGAACGACGCCGCGTTGGATGCGATGGCATCCTCGCCCGACCGCGACGTCACCGTCGTGGTGAGCGACCCCATCCTGCTGCCCACCGCCGAGGCTGCCGCCGAACCCGCCACCGCACCGGTGTCCACGCGCACCGCCTCGGTCGCGACCAGGAGCATGGCGCTGGCCGGCGCGACGATCGCGCGGCTCGCCGTACGGCGCCCGCGAGCGGCGAAGACTGTCGCGCAGCAGATCGTGACACCCCAGACGGTCAACCCGCCAACGGCGACCGTGCGCGCGGAAGAGAACAAGATCCGCCAGGTCATCACCAACCTGATGGGTAATGCCATGCGGTTCACGCCGAAGGACAGCCCGATCGAGATCGGCATCCAGATCGACGAGCCCGGTGACTCGGCGTACCTCTCCGTCATCGACCACGGCGAGGGCATCCCGCCACAGATCCGGGAGAAGATCTTCCAGCGGTTCTGGCGCGCGGACTCGTCACGCAACCGCGACACGGGCGGGAGCGGCCTCGGGCTCGCGATCGTCGCATCCATCGTCGCTTCGCATGGCGGCACAGTGGATGTCGTCGAGACGCCCGGCGGTGGCGCCACTTTCCGCGTGCGGCTTCCACTCCTCCACAACGCCTGACTCGACCGCGAATCGCACCGTTGGGACACCGTTGTCGGTGGTAGGTGCTGGCCGCCCTTAGCGTCTCTGCATGACGAGTTATCAAGTAGACAGCGAGGCCGTCCTCGGGGCGACGGCAACCATCCACGCATCCATGGAGCGCATCTCGGGAGAATCCAGTGCGCTGCTCGGGCAGTTGGTCAACCTGCAGGGTTCGTGGTCGGGCGCGGCTGCATCCGCGTTCCAGTCGGTGGTCAGCGACTGGCGGGCGACGCAGCAGCGGGTCGAGGAGAGCCTCGGCGCGATCGGTCGCGGGCTCGGTGCCGCTGCGCAACAGTACGCCGAGGCCGAAACCTCGAACGCGCGCCTGTTCCAGCGCTGACCCGTCCGGCTGGAGGGACTAACTCACCCTGGTGGAGGGAGAAGCTGTGGCGGGGGGGGGGGGGTGTGGGCCCCCCCCCCCCCCCACCACCAACCAAACCCCCCCCCGCGCGGGGGGGGGGGGGGGGGGGGGGGGGGCCCCAACTCTCCGCCACAAAATCCGGTCCGAGTCAG
>Ga0302314_10006779_pt1 | contig 20676 bp, 21 predicted proteins | sample III_Palsa_N2_3_FD_200533 | JGI IMG/M metagenome (GOLD analysis project Ga0302314, IMG submission 200533) | Peat permafrost microbial communities from Stordalen Mire near Abisko, Sweden - III_Palsa_N2_3 | ecosystem: Environmental > Terrestrial > Soil > Palsa > Peat permafrost | place: Sweden... | reverse complement strand
CCGCCTCCGAAGCCGACATGTGCGCGATCCGCGGCCGGCGCATCGGCATGGTGTTCCAGGAGCCGATGACCGCGCTCAACCCGCTGCAAAGCATCGGCGCCCAGGTGGCCGAGCCGCTGCGCGTGCATTTTCGGCTGTCGCGCGCCGAGGCCGATGCCCGCGCCGCGCGCTTGCTGGACCGGGTCGGCCTCGGCGGCAAAATCTCGCCGCACCGCTATCCGCACCAGTTGTCCGGCGGCCAGCGCCAGCGCGTGGTGATCGCGGCGGCGCTGGCCTGCGGCCCCGACCTGCTGGTCGCCGACGAGCCGACGACGGCGCTGGACGTGACCGTGCAGGCGCAGGTGCTGGCCCTGCTCGCCGACCTCGCGGCCGAGTCCGGCATGGGATTGCTGCTCATCACCCACGACCTCGGCGTGGTCAGCCAGACCGTCGCGCGGGTTCTGGTGATGTACGCCGGCCGAGTGGTGGAACGCGGGCCGACGCAGGCCGTGTTCGACGCCATGGCGCACCCGTACACGCGCGCCCTGTTCGCCGCCCGCCCGTCCGAGGCCGGGGGGCGGCCGGTGGCGATCCCGGGGCAGGTGCCGGACCCGCTGCACCGCCCGCCCGGCTGTGCCTTCGCGCCCCGCTGCCGCCGGGTGCAACCCGACTGCCGGCAAAAGGTGCCACCGCTCGAAGGCCGCGGGTTGCACCTTTCCGCGTGTTTCCATCCCGAGGTTGCACCTTGAGCCCCGCGCTGCTCGACGTGGTCGGGCTGGTGCGCGACTACGCACTGCCGCGCCCGCATCCTTTCGCCGCCGCCCCCCGCCTGCGCGTGCTGCACGGCATCGACCTCAGCGTCCCGAAGGGCGGCAGCCTCGGCATCGTCGGCGAATCCGGCAGCGGCAAGTCGACGCTCGCCCGCACGGTGCTGGCGCTGGAGCGGCCGCAGGCCGGCACGGTGCGGCTGAACGGTGTCGACTTGTTCGGCCTCTCGCGCCCCGACCTGCGGGCGGCGCGGCGGCATGTGCAGGCGGTGTTCCAGGACCCGTACGGCTCGCTCGACCCGCGCCACACGGTTTTCCGGATTGTCGCCGAACCGGTTGCCGCGCTGGAGCCAAAGGTCTCTCGCGCGGAGCGGCGGGAGCGGGTGGAAGCGATGCTGCAAGCCGTCGGGCTGCCGGCGGCGGCGGCGCAAAAATACCCGCACGAATTCAGCGGCGGCCAGCGCCAGCGCATCGCCATCGCCCGCGCGCTGGTCACGCATCCGGCGCTGATCGTGGCGGACGAGCCGGTCTCGGCGCTGGACGTGTCGGTGCAGGCGCAGGTGCTCGACCTGATGCTGGACCTGCGCGAGCGGCTCGGCCTCGCATGGCTGTTCATCAGCCACGATCTCGGCGTGGTCCGCGTCGTCACCGAGCAGGTCGCCGTGCTGCAACACGGCCGCATCGTCGAGCAGGGGCCGACCGCCGAGGTGCTCTCGTCGCCAAAACATCCCTACACGCAGTCGCTGGTCGCGGCGATGCCGCGCGTGCGGCGCGGTGCGTCGGGCAAATCCGACGGAGATTTGTAAGAAAGCGTATCGCTTGCCGTCAGTCAGCGAACCGGTCCCGCCAGGATGGCAGGCCGCCGGGGAACGATGTCGCCTCGTAGACGCCGCGCGCCACCGCGCGGGCGAACACCCCGGTCGCCGCATGGCCGAGTTCGGTCAGGTCGCGCGGGTCGGCAAGCGGGCGGGCGCCGGTCGCGGCGGCGAAGATGGTGTCGCCGTCCATCGGCGCATGCGCGGGCAGCACGGCGCGCGCCAGCCCGTCATGCGCCATGATCGCCAGCCGCTGCGCCTGCGCCTTGGTCAATGCCGCGTCGGTGGCGACGATGCCGATCGTGGTGCTCGGCTGCACCCGGCCCTTGGTGCGCAGCGCGGTCGCCTCCGGCCCCATTCGCACCGGCCAGCCATGGCCGCCGAATTCGGCCCCAATCTCGAAGGGCGCCGCCCAGAACCACGGCCCGTCGCCGACCAGCGGCGTGCCGATGGCGTTCACGGCGGCCATCGCCGCAACGGCGTAGCCGCCGGCCGTGACCGTCAGCGCCGAGCCGAGGCCGCCCTTCACCATGGCCGTTGTCGCGCCGGTGCCCGCGCCGACGCTGCCAAGCCCGACCGGGTCCGCAATGGCCGCGCAGGCCGCCTGATACCCAAGGTCCCGGTAGGGCGAAAACCGGCCCCAGTCCTTGTTGCCGCCATTGGCGAGGTCGAACAGGATCGCCTGCGGCACCAGCGGCACGCGCGTGCCGGCCACCGCGAAGCCCCGCCCGGCCTCGCGCAGCGCCGCCTGCACGCCGCCGGCCGCGTCCAGCCCGAATGCCGAGCCGCCGCCAAGGACGATCGCATCCACCCGCTCCACCGTCATCGCCGGATCGAGCGACCCCAGTTCCCGCCCGCCGGGCGCGCCGCCGAGCACGACCACCGAAGCGACAAAAGGCGCATCGAACAGGACCGCGGTGACCCCGGAACAAAGCAGCAAGTCGGTGGCGTGGCCGACGCGCAAGCCGGCAATACCGGTCAAGGAATGGTTGCTGGTCATGGTTTCACTATACGGAATCATTCCCGGCCGGATCGCGTTGCGTCAGGTGAAACTCTTCGCGGTGATACAATTTTTCATCGGCTAACCGTCCGGCGGCACTGGCTTTGTCGGCGTGGATCGTTAATTTCACGAATTGTTGATGATCTGGCGCGTGCGGCAGAACTGCAGGAGGCCAACACTGAACCTCATGGACAAAGCGGTGCTTCCGGATCGCCCGGGGCTGGAAATACTGGATCCTGCGGCAACTTCGGCTGACGGCCACCAGCCTCGCCGGGCAGACGATCTCGACGATGCCGACTTTGCGGTGGTGCTGCTCCAGGCGCTGACCAACATGGCGATGCGGAGCAAGCGGCGGCAGGCCGATTTGACGGCCGCGTTGCGCGGCGCTGACATTTCCGCCGATCCCGGGCGCGTCCGCTCGGCGTTGAAATTGCTTCGCGCCCAGGGTGCGATCGAGAATCTCGTGCCGCTGTCGGATGGCGGGCTGCTGCTCTCGGTGACGCAGAACGCGAGCGATCGCGCCGGGCTTGCGCCGCAGTGGCTGCCGCTGGACGAGCTCGACGCCACAGCCGGCTGACCTGCGGCGGGCGCCCGCCGCGTCGTTCATTTTACAACCTCTGCCAGAAAGGCCCGCCATCGCGCCACCACGGTGGCGGCTGAAAACTCGCCCTCGAAGCGTCGGCGGCCGGCCTGCGCCAGCGCCGCGGCGCGAGCCGGGTCGGCCAGCAGCCCGGCAATCGCCCGCGCGAGCGCGGCAGGGTCCTCCTTCGGCACCATGACGCCGTCGGCGCCGTCGCGAACCAGCTCGCGCGGGCCGGCGGCGTCGGCAGCCACGAGGGGGCAACCGGCCGACCACGCCTCGATCACCATGTTGCCGAGCGGCTCGATGCGCGACGAGCAGACGAACAGGTCGGCGGCCCGCAGCAGCGCCCCGGCATCCGACCGCCAGCCGAGGAAGTGCACGCGGTCGGCCACGTGCTCCCGCGCCGCCAGCGCCGCCAGCGCCGCACGCTCCGGGCCCTCGCCGGCAATCGCGAGGTGCACGCCGGGCAGCAGCGGCATCGCGCGCAGCAATGCGTCGAATCCCTTGTCGGTGTGCAGCCGGCCGAGCGCCAGCAGCAGCGGCCGGCCGGCCGGCAAGTCCACGGCGGGGGGCACGCCGGAGAAATCCGTGACGAAGTTCGGGACGTAGTGGGTGCACGCCTGCGGCCAGCCCTGGGTGCGCAGCCAGTCCACGATGCCCTGCGTGTTGCCGACCAGGTGGTCGCAGCCGCGATAGTAGCGCAGGTCGTAGTAGCCGCCGAGCCGGCCGACCAGCGTCCAGTCGCCGCGCGGCGTGTGCTGGCTGGCGCGGCTCATCCAGCTCACCACGACCTGCGGCGCGAAGGTGCGCAGGGCGGCGCGCAGGCGCGGACGGGTGAGCAGGTCCAGCCGGCCGCCGAATGCGAGCTCCACCGGCGCGAGGCCGCCGGCCCGCAGCCGCTCCGCACGCACCGGATTGCGCCGGATCACCGGCAACACCTCCTCGCCGGCCGCCGCGAGGCCGAGGCAGAGCCGCTCGAAGAACAGTTCGGCGCCGCCCATCGCGGCGCCGGCCATGACGTGGGCGACGCGGGTCATCGGGAGGCAAGGCCAGGGGCGCTGCCCCTGGACCCCGGCAAAGGCGGAGCCTTTGCAATCCGTTTGCGGGTCAAGAGCAATCAGGGCGCTGAAGATGCCCGGGCGCTGCCGGCGTGGTTTCTCCTCATTCGGCGGCAACCTTTGCGCGCTGCCCATAGGTGCCCGCCGACCGCAATGCGACGCTCAGGACTTCAACGCCGATCGCGTTGCCCTCGGCGTCGAACTCGACGAACACGCCGGGCGCAACTTCCTGGGCGCCATCGTACTGGGCATCCGGCGCCCCGAACGCGACGTGGAGCACGTCCGCCTTCGGGTCATAGTTGGTTCGGATCATCGTCTCGCACCCCTGTCCCAGTGTGCCGTCACAACGAAGATATCGGCTCCGTCGGGCCGATGCACAACTCTCAGGATCCGATGCCCGAATTCGGGGATGGCCTTGAACGACCGGGTCAATGCCGGGTCTCTGGCATCCGGGGCCGTGCGGTCCGGGGCCGCGAGCGCGGTCTCGATAAAGGCAAGGCGGATGCGTCTCGCCGCCATCTCATCCGACACGTGCCTGCTCAGCGTGATCATGTCGGCGGGACGCGGGTCATGCCACCAGCGCCGGGGCGATCAGGCCGTACGCCGCGGCCAGCGTGTCCGCGACGGACAGGTCGGCTATCCGCCCGCTGGGCGCCACCGCGACCGCGGTGCGGCGGCCGGCGGGGGCATATTCGGCGGTTTGCGTCGGGCCGAACAGGCCGAGCGTCGGCGCGCCGGCGGCGGCGGCGAGGTGCATCAGGCCGGAATCGTTGCCGACGAACAGCGCGCAACGCGCGAGGCAGGCGGCGGCCTCCGGCAGCGTCAGCGCCCCGCACAAATCGATCGCCTGCGGCAGCGCTGCCAGCACCGGGGCTGCGAGCGCCCGTTCCTGCGCGCCGGGCCCGGCGAACACCGCCGCCCGCGCGCCGGGCAGCATCCCGGCGGCGAGGGCGCGATACAATTCAACAAAACGCTCGGCCGGCCAGACCTTGCCCTCCCAGTTCGCGGTCGGCGCCAGCGCGATCACCGGCGAGCCCGGCGGCAGCAGGGCGGCAGCGCGGGCGCGGTCCTCCGGCGCCGTCCAGGCGACCGGCAGCGGCGGCGGGTCGAGTTCCAGCAGCGCCGCCAGTTGCGCCGTCTTGTGCCCCGGCCGCTTGCGCATCACCGCGCGCCTGCGGGTCGGGACCAGATAGGACAATGCCGAGGCGCGGATGTCGATCACCAGATCCCAGACCGTGCCGACCGTCGCCGCCCACAGCCCCAGCCAATGCCGCCCGTACGGCCGTTTTTCCAGCGGCAGCAGCCGCTCCAGGTTCGGCATGCGGGCGAACACCCCCTCGGCCACCGTGCCGCAGGCGACGGTGATGCGGCTGTCCGGATACGTGCGGATCAGATGGTCGAGCAGCCCGGTGGACAGCACGGCGTCGCCGACGCGGTTGGAGGTGACGAACAGAATACGCATGGCGGCGCCGATAGCACGGACATGACGCAGGCGCGCGGCCGATGTAGAGCGCAGTCTCACGGACCGAGGGCAGGGTAGATGTGTGGATTGGCGGGCGTGATGATGCGGGACGGCAGCACGCCGGACCCCGACCTGACGCGCGCCTTGCAGGACGCCATCGCCCATCGCGGGCCGGACGGGCGCGGCATGCTGGTGCGCGACGACACCGCCCTGATCCACACCCGGCTTTCGATCATCGACCTGCAGACCGGCGACCAGCCGCTGTTCGCCCCGGGCGGTGCGGCACTGGTGGCGAACGGCGAGATCTACAACGACCCCGACCTGCGGGCCGCGATGGCGCGCACGCCGTTCCAGACCCGCTCGGACTGCGAGCCGCCGGTGTTCCTGGCCGAGCACGAGGGCATCGCCTTCGCCGACCGGCTGCGCGGCATGTATGCGATCGCGGTGCACGACCCGGCGAGCGGGCGGCTGCTGCTGGCGCGCGACCCGTTCGGCATCAAGCCGCTCTACTACGTCGCGACCGAGACGCTGTTCGCCTTCGCCTCCGAACTGCAGGCGCTGCTCGCCGCCGGGCTTGCCGCGCGTGCGGTGGAGCCGCGACACCTTGCGGAACTGCTGCAACTGAAATTCACCACCGGGGCGGCGACAATCTTTCCCGGTATTTTCCGCGTGCTGCCCGGCGAGACGCTGGTGGTGGAACGGGGGGAAATCATCGAGCGGCGCCAGCGCCCGGCGCTGCCGGCGGGCGGGCCGGCGCGGATCGGGGCTGCGGAGGCGCTGCGGCGGCTGGATGCCGTATTGCTCGACAGCGTGACGGCGCATCTGCGCTCCGACGTGCCGTATGGGCTGTTTCTGTCGGGCGGCATCGATTCGTCGGCGCTGTTGGCGCTGATGCGCCGCGCCACCGGCCAGCGGGTACAGGCGCTGACAGTCGGCTGGGAGGGCGGCGGGGCCGTCGATGAAAGCCGCGAGGCCGAGCGGCTGGCCGGGATCATGGGGGCGGACTGCCACCGGCTGGAGATGTCGGCGCGCGATTTCTGGACGCTGGCGCCGCGCATCGCGGCCTGCATCGACGACCCGACGGCGGATGCGGCGGTGCTGCCCAGTTGGCTGCTCGGCCGTGCGGCGCGCGCCGGCGGGCTGAAGGTGACGCTGTGCGGCGAGGGGGCCGACGAGTTGCTCGGCGGCTACAGCCGCTACCGCAAGCGGCGCGCGCCGTGGCGCTGGCTCTCGCGTCCTCCCAGGAGCAAAGGCGTATTCGGCGACCCGCCCGCGCTGGCCGGCTGGCGCGACGGCATCGCGCTGGCGGAAGCTGCCGCCGGCCAGGGGCGCTCGGCGTTGCAGGCGGCGCAGGCCGTGGACATCGCCGAGTGGCTGCCGAACGACCTGCTGACAAAACTCGACCGGACGCTGATGGCGCACGGGGTGGAGGGGCGGACGCCGTTCCTCGATCCGGTGCTGGCCGAGTTCGCGTTCCGCCTGCCGGACCGGCTGAAGGCCGGCACGCGCTTCGGCAAGGTGCTGCTGCGCGATTGGCTGGCGGGCGCCTTCCCGCAGGCCGGCGCCTACGCGCGCAAGAAAGGCTTCAAGCCGCCGGTCGGCGCCTGGATGGCGGCGCGGGCGGCGGAGCTGGCGCCGCTGGTCGCCACCCAGCCCGGGATCGCCGCGGTGCTGCCCGCGGAGGCCGTGCGCACCGCCTTCGCCGAGGCGGCGCGGGACTCGCAGCCGGCGTGGTCGCTGCTGTTCACCGCGCTCTGGCACAGCCACCACATCGTCGGCGTGCCAGCCGACGGCGACATCGCGGAGGTGTTACGCGAGGCCGCTCGGCAGCAGGCATGACCAACCGGCACGCGCGGCCGTGCGTGGCCGGCGTAGGCTCGATCCCCCTGAGGAAGGAGGAACGACGATGGCCGAGAGCAATCCGATCATCATTGCGCGTGGCCTGATCGAGCGGCACGGCATCCGCGCCGTCGGGCTGGCGCAGGAGCAGGTGGAGGAGGCGCGCCTGTCCGGCGATACCGCGGCGCTGGAGCACTGGAGCGCCGTGGCCGCCGCCGCAACGGAACTGCGCCGCACCGGCCGCCGCATGGCGCAACCCACCATCCACTGAGGCCCCGCCGGCTATTTCGCTGGCGGCGGGGTGGGGTTGAAGACACGCTTGATGATGCCTTCGAGCGTGAGGAACACCGATTCCACCCCGAAGCCTGCGATGAATGACAGGGCGGAGGCCGAGAGTTGCACGCCGCCCGTCAGGCCAGCGCCGGTGCCGGACGGCGCGCCTGGGGTGAAGAACAGCCCGATGCAGGCGCCGATCACCGCGCCGAGCGCCAGCTTGCCGAGCGCCAACGTCCAGTCGCGCGGCGCCAGCAGGCTGTCGCGCATCCGCGCCCATAGCTCCCGCACCACCGAGGCGCCGGCGCCGAGGATGCCGTAGACGACCGGCAGCACGGCGTTGGCGAGCACCTGGGTCAGGATGCTGCTCCATTGCTCGTCGGTCGCATTCGGCGTCAGCGGCGGCTCGTTTGCCCCGACGGCGAGGCAGGAGCCGGTGCAGAGCAGGTGGTGCGGCAGCCATTTCAGCCAGCCCCATGGCGCCAGCCAGTCCGCCAGATCGGAATAGGCGACGCGATAGGCGAGCGCGTTGTCGTCGAGCGGCTTGCAGACCCGCAAGGCGGTGAGTGAATTGAATCGCTCCGCCGGCGCGCCGGCTTCGGATGGCCCCCGATGGCGGTCGCAATAGGGCTGCACGTCGACGGCGGCGCCCGTCGCCGGCGTCGCGGCATTGGCGGTGCGGGCGCTTTCCTCCTGATCCGCCGCATCGATCTTGGCGACGACCGTCGCCCGCGCCGCCGCCAGCGTGTCGATGTGCGAGAGGATCGCGTGGCCGGCGGCGATATTCCAGGACAGGGCGCAGGTCAGCAGCAGCCAGAGGACCAGGAGGAAGATGATGATTTTGATATTGATCCGGAACCGGTCGGCGGTGCGGACCAGACCGGGATAGGCATAGGCCGCCAGCGAAACGCGCGACAGCGGCGGATCGCCCCAGCCATGCGGGGTGGTGGGTTGCAGTTGCGGCAGCGCCGTCGGTGGCGCCGTCCTGGCCTTGTTGCGCCGCCATGGAAACCGCTCGGCGCCGTCGCGTTCGCTGTCGCTGACCAGGATGGTGAAGGCGACGGTGGCGCCGTTGGCCGGCGCAGCGATGGCATTGAGCTGGTCCTTTGCGTTCAGCAGCGTTGCCGCCTGCACCGCACGCTGCACCGCCGTGCCCTCCGGTGGCCAGCCGATCTTGCACAGCTCGGTGAGCCACGGCAGCGATGCCGTTCCGTCCAGCCGCTTGTCGGCGCGGCCGGAAATATGGTCGAGTAGCAGGTAGACCTCGCTCAACTCGCGGACGAAGATGAAATCCTGCAAGCCGCCCTGCGGCGGCTGCTCGGGAGGGATCTGGTCGTCGGGCATGGCTCTGGTCCTCCCGCGAGGCCGGCGGGGCACATCGGCCGCCGTTGTGTAACCAGAATAATTCAGCCGCCGGGTCTTCGCAAGATCCCGGAACGTTTCCGGCCGGCGGCGTCTATCCCCGGCCGCTGGTGAAGGCGTTGAAGGTGATGAGGGTATAGGTGTCCCTCACGCCCGGGATCGTCTGGATTCTTTCGGTCACGAACAGGCCGGTGTCCTGGCCCGGCTCCAGGTAGAATTTTCCCAGCAGGTCATACTGCCCCGAGGTCGAGTGCAGTTCGGACAACTCCTCGATCTGGTCGGCCGCAGCCTGTGCCACGTGGTACGCCTGCCCCATCTCGCATTTGATCATCACGAAGATCGCGCGCATGCCCCGGCTCTCCCTGGCGGACCGGTGCGACAGTTCGCCGCGGCGTGCGGTGCGTCAAGTGCGCCGGCGCGCGGGTTTTTGAGAAGGTCTGACAAATAGGGCTGGACCTCGGCCGGCGCGCCGATATGATTACGCTCGGAGCAGCGATATCCGGCACCGTTCCGCCGGCCGGTCGCTCCCGGATCGCCTGCAAGCAACAGTCGCGCCCGCACACGGGCGCCAGGGAGAGAAACGGTGAAGAAACTGATGATCGCCGCCGCGGTCGCGGCGGCCCTCGGATGTGCCGGCAATGCGTTCGCGCAGTCCGGCACGCTCGGCAAGGCTGTCGGCGGCTATACTTTCGACGATGCCGCGAAGGAGGCGGCGGCCACCAAGGACTTCCATTCCAAGAAGGGCAAGCTGACCTTCGCCATCATCACGCACACCGCCGGCAACGGCTTCTTCGACCCGACCTATGTCGGCGCGCAGGTCGCGGCGAATGCGTTTGGCATCAACCTGATCAAGCTCGGCTCCGAAGCCCCGGTCGATGACATCCCGCGCGAAATCGCGATCATCAACCAGATCATCAACGACCCGACCATCGACGGCGTGATCATGACCACGCCGCAGTCCGGCGCGTATGACGACATCGTCAAGAAGCTGGAGGCGCACGGCGTGCCCGTCGCCACCATGAACAGCTACGACCCGAACCTGTACGACCGCAATTCGATCTCGCACACCGGCCAGGACGCCTCGGCCGCGGCGATCGGCGGCGAGGCGCTGGCGAAGTGCCTGATCGACAAAGGCGTGAAGGGCGGCAGCATCATCTTCCCGAGCACGACGACGCTCGGCAACGAGGAAGTGAACCGCCGCATCACCGCCGGCTTCCAGGCGACGGTGAAGACGCTGAACAAGGCCGGCGTGCTGAAGAACTTCAAGGTCGATGCCGGGCCGCAGAACATCGGCATCGACGTCGACAAGGACAACGTCGTCAACTCGGTGGTGACGCTGATCGAAAGCCGCAAGGACGTGGTCGGCGCGATGTCGGCCAACGGCTTCGTCACACCGGCGCTGGGCGATGCGATCACGCAGTTGCACAAGCAGGGCCAGATCTGCGCGTTCGGCTTCGACCTCGGGCCGAAGCAGCAGGAGCAGATCAAGACCGGCGCGCTGACCGGCTCGCTCGGGCAGCAGCCGTTCCTGCAAGGCTTCTGGCCGGTGGCGCAACTTTACCTGCAGATCGACCGCGGTATCGCCGCCGCCAACCTGGACACCCGCGCGCAGCTGGTGACCAAGGCCAACGTGGCCAATATCGGCAAGCGTTTCGAGAACTGATCTCAGGCAGCAGCGGCACGCCACCCCTCACCCCGGCCCTCTCCCACAAGGGGAGAGGGAGAAGAAAGCCCCCTCCCCTTGTGGGAGGGGGTTGGGGGAGGGGGAGCGGCCGCAGGACCGCACATGTCCGCTCACGCCCAGCCCGTTCCCGTCGTCCGGAAAAACCTGCACCTGCCGTTGCAACTGATCGGCGGGTGGGAGGTCGGCATCCTGCTGTTCATGGTGCTGCTCTACGGTATCGGCGCCTGGATCAATCCCGACTTCTTCGGCAGCACCGACGCGTTCTCAGCCGTGCTGCGCGACACCGCGCGGTTCGGCGTGATGGCCGTCGGCATGAGTTTCGTCATCGTCAACAAGGAACTCGATCTGTCCGTCGGCTCGACGCTCGGGCTGGTGGCGACGGTGTTCTCGCTGCTGTACGACCCGTACCATGGCGACATGTCGGTCGGCTGGGCGATTGTCGGCGGCGTAGCGATGGGTTTGGCGATGGGCGTGATCAACGGGCTGCTGGTGACGCGGCTGAACGTGCCCGCGTTCATCGCGACGCTGACCATGCTGTTCATCGGCCGCGGCATGGTGCTGGGCCTCACCGCCGGCGACACCATCGCGTTCGACCAGAAGGCCGTGCACGACCACTGGTTCTTCGTCATCGGCGAGACCAACGAGTTCGGCTTCAACACGCAGATCATCGTCTTCATTGTCGCCGCCGTGTTCGGCATGATCCTGCTCGGCAAGACCTTCATCGGCTACGAGACGCAGGCGGTCGGCGGCAACGCGCAGGCGTCCGGCTATGCCGGCATTCCGACGCGCTGGGTGCGTATGCGCTCGTACCTGTTCTCGGCGATCGCTGCGACCATCGCGGGGCTGATGAACGTCGCGCAGGACAAGGGCATGACCTCGCAGGTCGGCCAGGGCGCGGAACTGATCGTGATCGCGGCGGTGATCGTCGGTGGCGCCTCGATCGCCGGCGGGCGCGGGCGCGTGCTCGGCGCCTGCCTCGGTGCGGCGCTGGTTGTGCTGATCGACAAGGTGCTGCGCGAGGGCATTCCGTTCACCCATTCCGTCGACATCGACGGTGTGCCGATGGACGTGCGCTCGATGATGCAGTTGCCGGGTGGCGCGGTGGAGGCGTTCATCGGCGTGATCCTGCTCGCCGCCGTGCTGATCGAGCCGTGGGCGATCCGCGGCGGCGGTGCGGCACGCATCTGGGCGCGGCTGCGCGGGCGGGAGGGGCCGCCACCGCCGGACCGCGGCGAGGCGGCGATTGCGGGCACGCAGATGCGCGGCGGCGCCGTCGAAGCGCGCGCCGTGAATGCGCGCGGGCTGCGCGCCTTCCTGGCGCGGCGCGACGCGGCCGCCGTGCTGCTGACCATCGCGCTGTGGCTGATCGGCTTCGCGCTGCGGCCGGATTTCTGGGGCTCGCTCGACAACACGTTTTCTCTTCTTCTGGCGTTCACCGAGATCGGATTTGTCGCCACGGGTTTGACCTTCGTGATCGCCAATGGCGACATCGACCTCTCGGTCGGCTCCGTGCTCGCGTTCTCCGGCGCCACGGCTGCGTTCATGATGAAGGAGATGGGCGCCGATCCGGTGACGTCGGTCGTGGTCGCGGTCGCCGGCGGCATGCTGTGCGGCGTGGTCAACGGCTTCATCACGGTGCGGTTCCGGCTGCCGGCGTTCGTCGCCACGCTCGGCATGTTCTATGTCGCGCGCGGGCTCGGCGCCTGGATGGTGGCAGGCCGGCAATTGTCCGGGTTCCCCGACGGCTTCAACGCGATCGGCCGCAGCCTGTACGAGGCGCTCGACGCGATTGGCGCGGCACCCGGCCCCGGGCTGTTTGCCACGGTCGCGCAGGCGGTCAGCGCGCAGACGCTGCTGATGGCCGCACTCGCGGTGATCGCCGGGATCGTGCTGGGAAAAACGCCGATCGGGCAGATGGTGTATGCGGTCGGCGGCAACGAGCGCGCCGCGCGCTACGCCGGCATCAACACCGGCGCGGTGCGGTTCTCGGCCATGGTGTTCAGCGCCGTCTGCGCCTCGTTCGCAGGCGTGATCTACGTCGCCTATCTGCGCTCGTTCAATCCCTCGGCGGGGATCGGGCGCGAACTCGATGGGATTTCCTCCGTCATCATCGGCGGCGGCAGCATCTTCGGCGGCTACGGCACGATCCTCGGCGCGATGGCCGGCGCCGCCGCGATCACGCTGATCCGCGCTCTGCTGTCGCTGCAGATCCTGCTGCCCGGCGGCGGCTCGTTCGTGATGCCGCAGCACTGGATGAACGTGCTGATCGGGCTGATCCTGATCGGCGCCGTGGTCGGCGACATCTGGATACGGCAGGAACACATATTTTCGCGCCTGTTCAAGCGCCGTTCGGGAGGGCACGCATGACCGCGACACCGATCATCGAAATGCGCAACATCGAAAAGCATTTCGGCGCCGTGCACGCGCTGCGCAACGTCAGCTTCCACCTGATGCCGGGCGAAATCCTCGGGCTCGTCGGCGACAACTCGGCCGGCAAGTCGACGATGATGAAGGTGCTGACCGGCGCCTACCAGCGCGACGGCGGCGAGGTGCTGGTCGATGGCAAGGTCACGCATTTCCGCAGCCCGCAGGATTCGCGCGACCTGGGCATCGAGATGATCTACCAGGACTTTGCCCTCTGCGGGAACATGGATGTCGGGCAGAACATCTTTCTCGGCCGCTGGCCGCGGCGGCTCGGCCTGTTCGTCGATCGGCCGAAGATGTACGCCGAAGCCAACGCCGTGCTGAAGCGCCTGAAGGTTGATGTCAACTCGGTGTTTCAGAAAGTCGAGAGTCTGTCGGGCGGGCGGCAGCAATCCGTCGCCATTGCCCGCGCCATCTCCTTCAATCCGCGCATCATCATCTTCGACGAGCCCACCGCCAACCTTTCGGTGATGGCGACCGAGCGGCTGCTGGAGACGATGGCGGAGCTGAAGCGGTTGCACGTGGCGCAGGTGATCATCTCGCATCGCCTGCAGGACATTTTTGAGGTCGGCGACCGGGTGATGGTGCTCAAGCGCGGGCAGGTCGTCGGCGACCGCTACATCCGCCACACCAACGAGCGAGAGGTGCTGGAACTGATCGTTTCCGGCACGCCCGAAACGGCGCTGACCGCGGATCAGGCGGTGCCGCAGGCGGCGTGACATTTCAAGGCACCGGTTGCGCCGGGGCCGGTACGTCCCACTTCCAGAGCGGCGGAAGCACGCCCACCTGGAGGTCCAAGATGCTGAAATTCTATTTCCATCCCTCGCCCAACCCGGCGAAAGTTGCCTTGTTCCTCGAAGAAGCCGGCCTGCCGTATGAACTGGTGCCGGTGGACACCCGCAAGGGCGAGCAACATTCGCCGGAATTTCTGGCGATCAATCCGAACGGCAAGACCCCGGCCATCGTCGATGGCGACGTGACCGTGTTCGACAGCAACGCGATCCTGCTCTACCTCGCCGAGAAGACCGGCAAATTCCTGCCCGCGAACACGCCGGCGGCGCGCGGCGATCTGCTGTCGTGGCTGATGTTCGTGGCGACCGGCATCGGCCCGTACACCGGGCAGCTGGTGCACTTCGCCCATCACACGCCCGAGAAGCTGCCGTATGCGATCAACCGCTACCAGCACGAAGCCAAGCGCCACTGGGGCATTCTGGATGCTCGGCTGGCCAAGCACCCGTACATGGTCGGCGACACCTACACCATCGTCGACATGGCGGTGTGGGGCTGGTCGCGGGCGCTCGGCTATGCGCTCGGCGCGGAGATCTGGGGCACGCTGCCGCACCTGAAGCGGCTGGCCGACGAGATCAGCGCCCGCCCGGCGGCGCAGCGTGCCGAGGCGCTGAAGGACAAGCACGCCTTCAAGGCGGTGATGGACGACGATGCGCGGAAACACATGTTCCCGCAGAACGCCCACCTCGCCGCCTGACCGCAATGCGGCGGGGCGGGGTGCGTTGCGCATCCCGCCCCGCCGGCCTCACACTTTCGCCGCCGCCGGCGTGGTGCGAAAGCTGATCGCCATCCGGTTGTAGGCGTTCATCAGGCCGATCGCGATCGTCAGGTCGGCCAGCTCCTTTTCGTTGAACTGCGTGGACACGGCTGCGAACTCGGCGTCCGGCACGCCGGTTTCGGCGACCCGCGTGACCGTCTCCGCCCAGCGCAGTGCCGCGCGCTCGCGCGCCGAGAACAGCTCGCCCCCCTCGTGCCACACCGGCACCAGCACGATCTTGGAGACCGGCACGCCGCCCGCGATCAGGTCGCGCGAGTGCAGGTCGATGCAGTAGGCACAGCCGTTGATCAGCGACACGCGCAGATAGACCAGATCAACAAGCTGCTTCGGCAGCCCGCACTGGTCGACATAGACGTGCACGCCGCCGAGCGCCTTCATGCCGGCGGGGGCGGCTTTGCTGTAGTCGAAGCGTGGGGTCATGGTCGGGTCTCCGATAACGATCGATGGCTGCAACATGTGCATCGGTTAGGCCAGGAAAAAGCACCAAGATTGAACGATACTGCTGTACCATGTGACAGTCAGGCATGCCGCTTCGGATCACCATCGACCGCGCCGGCGGCGCATCGCTCACGCAGCAGATTCACGGCGCGATCCGTGATGCGGTCCACGACGGCAGGCTCGCCGCCGGGGCGCGGCTGCCGTCGTGGCGCGACCTCGCCGCCCAGCTTGGCGTCGCCCGGGGCACCGTGCGCGCCGCCTACGAGCGGCTGGCCGACGAGCAACTGGTGGTGGGGCAGGGGGCGGCCGGTACCCGCGTCGCCGAACGCGTTGCTGTTGCTTCACCCTCCGGCGCGGCCGCTGCAGCCACGCCGCTCGCGGACTGGTTTCCCGCGTTCGCGGCGCCGCCGCTGACGTTCCAGATGGGCGTGCCGGCGCAGGACGTGTTCCCGGCAAAGCTCTGGGCGCGGATCATGGGGCGCAGCGCGCGTGCCGCCGCAGTTGCTCCGGTCGGTTATCCCGACCCGCGTGGCCATCCGGACCTGCGGCGGGAGATCGCCGCCTACCTCGCCGTCGCCCGCGGCGTGCGTTGCACGCCGGCGCAGGTGCTGGTGACGGCGGGCTACGCCGGTGCGCTCGGCCTTGCGATCCACGCGCTGCGGCTAGAGGGCCGGACGGCGTGGCTGGAAGATCCCGGTTTCCCGCTGACGCGGCTGGCGCTCGGGCACGCCGGTATCACGGTCGCACCGGTGCCGGTCGATGTGGATGGCATCGACGTCGCCGCCGGCGAACGGCAGGCGCCCGGCGCGGCGCTGGCGGTGGTGACGCCGGGGCAGCAGGCGCCGCTCGGCATGCCGATGTCGCTGCCCCGCCGATTGGCGCTGCTGGCGTGGGCCGCGAAATCCGGCGCCTGGATCGTCGAGGACGACTATCTGAGCGAGTTGCAGCTCAAGGGCCGCGCCGCGCCCGCGCTGGCCTCGCTCGACCACGATGGGCAGGTGCTGCACGCCGGCAGTTTCAGCAAGACGATCAGCCCGGCGCTGCGGCTCGGTTTCCTGGTCGTGCCGCCGCAGCTTGCGGGGCTGTTCGGGGACGTCGCCGCCGGCCTCGCCCCGGCGCCGGCGGGTGCCACCCAGCTTGCGGTCGCGGCGTTCATGGCCGAGGGCCACTACCTGCGGCATCTGCGCCGCATGAAGCGGCTCTATCTGGCGCGGCGGGAGGCGCTGCTGGCCCGTTTGCGGGGCATGGCAGACAGTGCCGTCGGCATCCACGCCACCGGCGGGCTGGCCGTGCGGATCACGTTGCCGGACGGCGCCGACGACGTGGCGATTGCCCGGCGCGCCCACGCCTTCGGCCTCGCGCCGTCGCCGCTCTCGCCCTGGTGCGCCGCGGCGGGGGCACCCGCCGGCCTGCTGCTCGGCGTCGCCAATCTTGCGGAACGTCGCCTGGCGGCCGATTGCGGGCGGTTGCTGGACATCGTGCGGCAGGCAGGGTGAGCGGCACCGCTCACGTATCGCTCAACCGCCGCGCATGTTCGGCGATCGCGCGCGCCTGCGCCGCCGTCAGGTCGCCCACCACGGCGAACGTGTAGCCCTCGCTCTGCCAGTACGCGACGCGCTCGTCGCCACGCGACGTCACCGCGATGCCGCTCGCCTTCGCGTCGTCGGCGGCGTGCACGATGCAGAATGCCACCGGCAGCCCCTCGGCGCGCGTGTAGAGCAGGTCGGCGACCGGCTTGCCGTCGCTGATCCACAGCCGGGCGCCGGCGAAGTGCAGCCCCTGCGCGTGCAGGTCCGGTGCGACGATCGGCCGCTGCAGGCGTTCCCCGAGCCAGCGCGAAATCTCGTCGGACTGCTCCGCCGGCACCTCTGCCAGATGCGTCGTCTCGCGGGAGTAGATCTCGTGGTATTCGGCGACGTCGTCGATGAAGCCGTCGTCATCGGCGTGCGGCGCGGTAGTCCAGCCGGCGCCGTAGCCGAGCAGCAACAGGACGACGGCCGCCGCCGCGGCGAGCGGCCGTTGCCAGCGCGCCCGGCGCCGGCGCGGCGGCGTGGCGGCGAAGGGCGGCGCTCCGTTGGCGTATACGCTCTCCGCGCACGCGGCCCGCAGCAGCACCGTGGTCTCCCGGTAGATCTGCACCGACCGCCGCGCCTCCTCGTTCTCGGCCAGGATGCGCTCGACCTCGGCGATGGAGGCGGCGTCCAGTTCGCCGTCCACGTAGGCGACCAGCAGGGGTTCGATGTCGGTCATCCGTTGCCTCGCGTCGTGGTTCCGCGGATGCGTGAGGGCGGCAGCGGCAGCACGTTGGCGCCGCCGAGATCGCCGCGGCTGGCGAGCAGCGCGTGCAGTTCCTGGCGCCCGCGCGACAGGCGGCTCATCACCGTGCCGATCGGGATGTCCAGCACCTCGGCCGCCTCGCGGTAGCTGAGCCCGTCCACGCAGACCAGCATCAGGATCGCACGATGCTCCGGCGAGAGCGATTGCAGGCAGCGGCGCACGGTTGCCAGCATCAGGTGTCCCTCGGTCGCCGTTCGCCCGTCGGTGCCGGCGATGTCCAAAGCTGAGTCCAGGTCGTCGTGTCGGCGCACGCGGCGGGCCCGCGTTTCGTCGATCCACAGGTTGCGCATGATCCCGTACAGCCACGCATCGAGCCGCGCCTGATCGCGCAATTGCGAGGCCCGTTGCAGCGCGCGTTCGCACGCCATCTGCACCAGGTCGTCGGCGTCGGCGCGGGAGCCGGTCAGCGCCATGCCGAAGCGGCGCAATCGCGGCACCAGCCCGGCCAGCAGCCGCTGCAACTCCTCGCCCATGCGCGCGCCCGACATCAGCTTCGCCTTACCACCGGGGCAGCACGCCGCCGGCCGGCCTTGGCCATAGCATGCGGCCGGCGCGGGTGCAGGATAGGGCGGCGATCCGAGCCATGGTGGCCTCCGGCATGGGGTTCCGTGGCAGTGACGTATCAGAGTGTCACAATATTCCGGTCTCCGTGACGGGATGACGGGTCGCCGCGCGGCGGCTAGTGTCCCGCGGTTCGGGCGGAGAGGACGGTGTGATGGAGTTGGCGAAAGCGCGCGGCGTGATGAAGCGGGGGCCGCGCATCGGCGGCCATGTGCTGGCCGACGCGTTGGTGGCGCAGGGTATCACCCATGCCTTCGCCGTACCGGGCGAAAGCTACCTCGACGTGCTCGACGGGCTGTATGCCGTGCGCGAGCGCGTGCAGCTCGTGACCTGCCGGTTCGAGGCCGGGGCAGTGAACATGGCCGAAGCGGTGGGCAAGCTGACTGGCCGGCCGGCGGCGGCGTTCGTCACGCGCGGCCCGGGTGCCTGCCACGCCGCCATCGGCGTGCATATCGCGCAGCAGGACAGCACGCCGCTGCTGCTGTTCGTCGGCCAGATCCCGTTCGAGGAAACCGACCGCGAGAGTTTTCAGGAAGTCGACTACCGCCGCATGTTCGGCCCGCTGGCGAAATGGGTGACGCAGATCGACGATGCCGCGCGCATCCCGGAACTGGTCGCCCACGCCGTCGATGTCGCAACCTCCGGCCGGCCCGGCCCGGTGGTGATCGCGCTGTCGGAGGAGATGCAGAAGCAGAGCGTGGACGTGGCCGACATCGGCCCGGCCCCGGTCAGCCGCGCGTTTCCCGATCCGGCGGCGCTGGTGCGCCTGCAGACGCTGCTCGCCGGCAGCCGCCGGCCGCTCGCGATCCTCGGCGGCCTGTGGACCAAGGCGGGGCGCGCGGCGATCCACGACTTCCTCTTCGCGCACGACATCCCGACCGCCGTCTCCTTCCGCCGGCAGTCGCTGTACGACGGCACGGCGGACACCTATGCCGGCGACCTCGGTGTCGGCTCGGACCCGGCGCTGGTGGCGAAGGCGAAGGAGAGCGACCTCGTGCTGGCGTTTGGCACCCGGCTCGGGGAGCCGGTGACGCAGGGCTACACGCTGTTCGACCTCGCCGGCACCACGCCGATCGTGCACGTGCATCCGGAGGCCAGCGAGATCGGCCGGGTGTTCCGCCCCGCCCTCGGCATCGTCGCCGACCTGGAGGCGTTCGCGGTGGAGTTGTGCAAGCTCCAGCCGGTCAAGGTGCAATGGGCGGAGTGGCGGCGCGAGTTGCGCGCGCTGCGGCTCGCCGGCTACGCGGTGCCCGACTATGCCGGGCCGCTCAACCTCGCGGCGGTGGTGCGGGCGCTGGAAGGCGAGCTGGAGCCGGACGCGATCATGACGTGCGATGCCGGCAACTTCGCCACCTGGGCGCCGCGCTTCATGCATGTGCGCGACCGGCAGGCGTTCATCGGCCCGACCAACGGGGCGATGGGCTACGGCGTGCCGTCGGCGATCGGCGCAAAAATCGCGTTCCCGGACCGGCAGGTGGTGTGCTTCGTCGGCGACGGCGGGGCGCTGATGACCGGCCAGGAGATCGCGACCGCCTTCCACCACGGCGTCGCGCCGATCCTGCTGGTGTTCAACAACAACATGTACGGCACCATCCGCATGTATCAGGAGCGCACCTATCCCGGCCGCGTCAGCGGCACCGCGCTGACCAACCCGGATTTCGCCAAGTTCATCGAGGCGTTCGGCGGCCATGGCGAGGTGGTGGCGGCGACGGAGGATTTCGTCCCGGCCTTCCGCCGTGCCGTTGCCAGCGGCAAGCCGGCCTTGATCGAGATCCGCACCAACCCCGAGCAGATCACCACGCGCGCGACGCTGACCCAGTTGCGCGCCGCCGCCGGGGCCGCGCCGGCCAAGCCGAAACCGAAACGCGCTGCCGCCCCGGCCCACCCGCAGCCGAGCGGCCGCGCCGTGCCGAAGAAGCCGGGCAAGCGGTAGCGCCGCGCATGCGCCGACTCATCAAGCGGATCTTGCTGATCGCCGGCGTGCTGGCGGTGCTGATGGGTCTGGTCTGGATCGGCCAGGGCACCGGCGCGTTCCCGTATCCGGCGAGCAGTTTCATGATCAACCAGCTGCCATGGGTGACGCGGGGCATCGTGCTGGCGATCATCGGCCTCGTCGCGGTGGGGGTTTCGCGGCGGATTTGAGGAGGGTGGGCATTGTCGGCCTGGGCAGAGCTGGAGGCACGCCCGGATATTTGTTGTCATAGTGGAACAATATGGACGCGTGGATGCGCCGGGGTGCGCTCAGGCTTTTCGGGGCGGGCTGCGGGTTCGGGTGCGGGAGAACCATCGGGTTCCGGAGCGCGGCCAGTTCTGCATCCAGGCGGGCGCATCCGGCGGCGTGGGCGGACGGTAGGGCGGCAGCGGTTCCCGCCGGGGACGCGGCGGCCGCGGCTTGCGGGGCTGGGCCGGTCTTGCCGGCCGGGCCACGATGTCCGGCGGTTCGACCCGCAGCATCCAGCAGAGCGACCGCAGTGGCCGGCGGAGCGACCCCGGTGCGGCGGCCAGCAGGGCGGCCATCTCGGGGTCC
>Ga0302314_10006778_pt1 | contig 20678 bp, 18 predicted proteins | sample III_Palsa_N2_3_FD_200533 | JGI IMG/M metagenome (GOLD analysis project Ga0302314, IMG submission 200533) | Peat permafrost microbial communities from Stordalen Mire near Abisko, Sweden - III_Palsa_N2_3 | ecosystem: Environmental > Terrestrial > Soil > Palsa > Peat permafrost | place: Sweden... | reverse complement strand
GGTTGTCGTCGAAGCCGACGAACACCCCGACCACGATGTCGGGCGAAAAGCCGATGAACCAGGCGCTGCGGAAGTCGTTGGTGGTGCCGGTCTTGCCGCCCAGGGGCCGGCCTAGCGTGTGAGCCTGGTAGCCCGTGCCGCGCTGGACCACGCCTTCGAGCATGTTGGTGATCTCATAGGCGATGACCGGGTCCAGCACCGGCTCGCCGCCCTCGGGAATCCGGGGCGATTCGTCGCCGTTGAAGCCGTCGGCGCAGCGGGGACACTCGCGCTGGTCGGCGCGCAGCAGCGGCTTGCCGTCGCGATCCTCGACCACCTCGATCAGGTGCGGATTGATCTTGTTGCCGCCGTTGACGAAGGCGGCGTAGGCGGCGGTCAAGCGGAAGGGCGTGGTCTCGCCGGCGCCCAGCGCCATGGCCAGCACCGGCTCCATATTGTCGACCACGCCGAACTTCTTGGCGTTGGCGACGATCTTGGGCATGCCCACCGCCATGGCCAGCCGCACGGTCATGGTGTTCAGCGACAGCTCCAGGCCCCGGCGAAGCACCTGGGAGCCCATGAAGCCCTTGTGATAGTTCTCCGGGCTCCAATCCTCACCGGGCTTGGCGCCCTGCAAGGTGATCGGGCCATCGACGACGGTGCTGGCCGGCGTGAAGCCGTTCTCCAGCGCCGTGGCGTAGACGAAGGGTTTGAATGAGGAACCCGGCTGGCGCATCGCCTGGGTCGCCCGGTTGAAGTTCGACAGCGAGAAGCTGTAGCCGCCGACCATCGCCAGGGTGCGGCCCGACTTGGGCTCGATGGCGACGATGGCGCCGTTGACGATCGGGGTCTGGCGCAGGTTGAAGCGGCCGGGCGCATCGGCCACGGGCTCGACAAAGACCAGGTCGCCGGCGTTCAGCCCCTTGCCCGCCCTGGCCCAGGTGACGTCCGCGCCGTCCAGCTCGCCCTTGGCCGTGCCGTCAGCCAGGCGCACGCGCACGGCGCCGCCCTCGACGGATTCCACCTCCGCCGCGCGCCAGGCGCGCCGTTCGGCGGCGGGGGACTTGGCCAGGGCGTCCTTTTCCCAGCCCGTTTCGCCGCTGGCGTGGCCCCAGGCCCCGCGCCAGCCATGGCGACGGTCATAGGCCTCCAGCCCATGCATCAGAGCCACCCGCGCGGCGGTCTGCAGGCGCGGGTCCAGCGTCGTACGCATGTAGTAGCCGCCGGCATAGACCCGCGGCCCCAGGGTCTCGGCGGCGCGCTTGCGGACCTCTTCGACGAAATAGTCGGCGTCGCGGTACTTGGCGCGGATCGGCGCCAGCTGGACGACCAGATCTTCCTTCATCGCCGCCGCCGCCGCCGGCCGCGACGCCCAGCCGAGCTCGGCCATCTGGCCGAGAATCCAGTTGCGCCGGCGGACCGCCGCGGCCTTATTGTGCAAGGGGTTATAATTGTCCGGCCCCTTGGGCAGAGCGGCCAGGAAGGCGCATTGCGCCAGGTCCAGGTCGGACAGCGGCTTGCCGAAATAGTTATAGGCCGCCGCGCCCACGCCATAGGAGTGGAAGCCCAGCCAGATCTCGTTCAGGTACAGCTCGAGGATGTGCTCCTTGGTCAGCACCTGCTCCAGGCGGTTGGCCAGTATGGCTTCCTTCAGCTTGCGGCCGACGGTCGCCTCGTTGGTCAGCAGCACGTTCTTGGCCACCTGCTGGGTGATGGTGGAACCGCCCTCCAGCCGGCGTCCCTGGGCCAGGTTGACCACGTCCTTGCCCATGGCCCGCATCATGCCGGACGGGTCGACCCCGCCGTGCTGAAAGAAGTTGTGGTCCTCGGCGGCCAGGAAGGCCTGGCGTAGTTGGACTGGCATCTGGTCGTAAGGCACATAGATGCGCCGCTCGTGTGAGAATTCGCCGATCAGCGTGCCGTCCCAGGCATAGACCCGCGTCGCCGTCGGCGGGTGGTAGTCCGCCAGCTGCGAGGCGTCGGGCATGTCGTGGAACAGCCACGCCGCATAGATGGCCAGAGCGAATCCCGCCACGGCGATCACGCTGAGCACGGCGACGCCCGCCGTCGCGATCCATCGTGTAGGGAGTTTCAACGCCGCGCGACCTCCGGGCGGATGGGCCCCCCGCCGGGTTACGCTCTAGCGCGTGTCGCGCCGCTCGCAAAGCCGTCCTGATTGGAACGCCAGAGCCGCCGGGTGGGCGGACGGCAGTTCGGCCTATTGAGGCCGGTGCGAATCAGGGATTCACCACGAAGGACACAAAGGGCACGAAGTTCAGGACGCCTTCGATCTTCCGCGCGGAGCGCGACTGGAATCATTCCACCGCCTTCGGCGGTCAACACGCCCTTCGTGTCCTTTGTGTCCTTCGTGGTCAAACGAGCCTTCGCCCGATGAGCCTGTCCGCTCCAGAATGGGACTTAGTGACGCGGCCGGGGATCAGCGAGCGGCGATGCGGGTCTGCTGGCTGAAATAGTCGTCGATGGACTTGGCGACCGCGCCCATGAACCGGCCGCGCTTGGCCGGATCGTTCAGCAGGTGTTCGTCCTGCGGATTGGTGATGAAGCCCATCTCCAGCAGCACCGCCGGCACGTCCGGCGCCAGAAGCACCACGAAACCGGCGTCGCGGTGGCTGCGCCGCACCAGCTGGACCCCGCCGCCGATATGGTCGAGCAGGTTCTCGGCGAAGGCGGCCGAGCGGTTGCGCGTCGCGCGCTGGGTCAGGTCCAGCAGGATCTGGTTCACCGAGCGGTCGCGTCCGGGCATGTTGACGTTGATGAACCAGTCGTTCTCGGCCATCACATTGCGCACCACCTTGTCCGAGCCCTTGTCGGACAAGGTGTAGACCGTGGCCCCGCGCATCCCCGCGTCCGGGCCCGAATCAGAGTGAAGCGAGATGAACAGGTCCGCGTCGGCGTGCCGAGCGATCTGCACGCGCGTCTCCAACGGCACATAGACGTCGGAATCACGCGTCATCACCACCTTGTAGCGCCCGCTCCGCTCCAGCGCGGTCCTCAGAGCACGCGCGGCGGCAAGGTTGATGTCCTTTTCCTGGCTGGTCGCGCCGGCCGCGCCGGGATCATGGCCGCCGTGGCCGGCGTCGATGACGACGATCTTCTTCAGGTGCAGCGGCGCGGCATTGACGACAGGCGTCAACTCCGGCGACGGGCCGGACTGGAGGGTCGCCAGGGCGGCCTGGAGAGCAGCTTCGGAAGCCGCCTGGGACCCGGCCTTGGGTGGTGGGGCCGCGACCGGGGCGAGCGACTGCAAGTCGATCACGTAGCGATAGACGGCGACGCCATCCGAGGGCGGCAGCAGGAAGCGGCGCCGCACCTGGACCGGCCGTGTGAGCTGCAGTTTCAACCGGGCGTCGCCCATTGAGGTCTGCGCCGTCCAGGCCGCGACCAGTCCTTGGCCGTGGCCCTGCAGATCGCCGGCGGCGCGAACATCCGCCAGGGACAAGGTCAGGACACGCGCGCCGTCGCCGGTGTCGATCAAGCGCCCCTTGGCGGCTTTGTCGAGTTCGATGACAACCCGGGTCTCGTTCTGGTCTCCGCCGAATCGAACGCTGAGAACGCCGTCCTTGGCGGCGGCGGGGCTGGCGGCGGCGGCCAGGCCAAGTCCAGCCGCGAGCAGGCCGATCAGAGCCTCCCGCCAGCGCTGAACCAGCGCGCCACCCATCCCGCTCAACCCTACACGCATTCGTCGTTCCGGAACCGGACCTGATGACTTGATTCGAACCCGCCTTATGCGCCGCCCCGTCTAGACAAACAGTTAACCAGTGATCCGACCCCGGTCCTTTCCTTTTTCGCTTGAGTGTTGCAAACTCACGCTGCGCAGCAGACGCCCCCCAAGCGGGCGCGATCCGCGCACGGCCGCGCCGGCATCTTTTTTGACTATGCAGGGTTTAGACCCGCGCATGGTTTTAGACGAAATCGACGCGCCATACGAATCGGCGCCATCCGGCGCTTCAAGGATTTAATCATGGGCAGCGTCGCGCTCGACCGCTCACGGCTGATGGACTGCTACGTCGTCTTTGACGCTGCGTCTCTTGTCGCGCGCGCCCCAACACACATCCGGCCCCTGGGCACTCGCACCAGTGCGCGCCGCGGAGAATTTTTAAATGTCGAAAAGAATGTTGATCGACGCCGCCCACGCGGAAGAAACCCGTGTGGTGGTGGTGGACGGCTCACGGGTTGAAGATTTCGATTTCGAGAGTCAGTCGCGTAAACAGCTGCGCGGAAATATCTATCTGGCCAAGGTGACGCGGGTCGAGCCCAGCCTGCAGGCCGCCTTCATCGAATACGGCGGAAACCGGCACGGCTTCCTCGCCTTCAACGAGATCCACCCGGACTACTATCAGATCCCGCTGGCCGACCGCGAGGCGTTGCTGCGCGAGGAAGCCGAGGAGGCCGACGACCATCCGGTCGCGAGCGGTCGCGGCGGAGATGACGACGACGACATCGACTCGGACGATGACGACGACGTGATGGGCGACGAGGTCGCGCGCCGCAATCGCCGGCTGATGCGCCGCTACAAAATCCAGGAAGTCATAAAGCGTCGCCAGATCATGCTGGTGCAGGTGGTCAAGGAGGAGCGCGGCAACAAGGGCGCGGCGCTGACCACCTATCTGTCGCTGGCGGGCCGCTACGGCGTTCTGATGCCCAACACCGCGCGCGGCGGCGGCATCAGCCGCAAGATCACCACCGCCACCGACCGCAAGCGCCTGAAGAGTCTGGTTCAGAGCCTGGACGTGCCCCAGGGCATGGGCCTGATCGTGCGCACGGCTGGAGCCAAGCGGACCAAGGCCGAGCTCAAGCGCGACTACGAATATCTGATGCGGCTCTGGGAAAGCATCCGCGAGACCACCCTGCATTCGATCGCGCCGGCGCTGATCTACGAGGAGGAGGACCTCGTCAAACGCGCCATCCGCGATATGTTCGACAAGGAGCTGGACGGCATCTGGGTCGAGGGCGAGGCCGGCTACCGCGAGGCGCGCGACTTCATGCGCATGATCATGCCCTCCCAGGCCAAGAAGATCATCCACTACCGCGAGCCGACGCCGCTGTTTGTCAGCGCCAAGGTCGAGGATATGCTCGCCCAGATCTATTCGCCGGTCGTGCCGCTGAAGTCCGGCGGCTATCTGGTGATCAACCAGACCGAGGCGCTGGTCGCCGTCGACGTCAACTCCGGCAAGTCGACGCGTTAGCGCAATATCGAAGCCACCGCTCTGAAGACCAACATGGAGGCGGCCGAGGAAGCCGCCCGCCAGCTGCGCCTGCGCGATCTGGCCGGCCTGATCGTCATCGACTTCATCGACATGGACGAGGCCAAGAACAACCGCGCCGTCGAGAAGAAGCTGAAGGACAGCCTCAAGGACGACCGCGCCCGCATTCAGATGGGCAGGATTTCCGGCTTCGGCCTGATGGAGATCAGCCGCCAGCGCCGCCGCACCGGCGTGCTGGAAGGCACCACCCATGTCTGCGAGCACTGCGCCGGCACCGGCCGGGTCCGCTCGACCGAATCCAGCGCCCTGGCGGCGCTGCGGGCCATCGAGATGGAGGCCGTGCGTGACGGCGGCGGCGCCCTGATCCTGCGCGTGCCGACCGCCGTGGGTCTCTACATCCTGAACGAGAAGCGCGCCTATCTGGAGCGGGTGAATCGCGTCCATGGTCTGCTGGTGACCGTCGCGATCGACGACGCGCTGGCGCACGCCGCTCATGAGGTCGAGCGCACCGAGACCCGCGAACACATCGCCACGACGCCTGTCGAGCCTCAGGCGTTGGCCTATGCCGACGAGCCCGCCGACAACTTCGTGGACGTCGACGAGGACGAGGACGACGACGAGGAGCTGGAGGACGAGCTCGAACGAGAGGACACCGACGAGGATGTCCCGGTCAGTCTCGCGCGCCAGGACGAGGCCGGCGAAGAAGGCTCGGCCGCCGGGCGCAGGCGCAGGCGGCGCAGACGCGGCCGGCGCGGCGATGAAGGCGGCGAGCGGCCATCCGTGAGCGCCGAACCCGCCGATGACGGCGAGGACTCAGACGAAGACGGCGAGGTTCGCGACGCCGGCGAAGACGATGCGCGCGACGGCGGCGACAGCCAGGCCCGTCGGCGTCGCCGGCGCGGCAGGCGTGGCGGACGGCGGATGCGCGAGGAGCCGACGCGGGACGATCCCTACGCCTGGTCGCGTCCGCGCGTTCCGGATGGCGACCCCTATATCTGGATGGATCCCGGCCAGCCGACGGCCCGGCCTGCCGCGCCCGTGGCGGAGGAAATCCGCCTGCCCGCCCCCGCGGCTCAGCCAGCGGCTCCGGCGCCTGAGCCGGTGACCATCGCGGTCACGGACGGCGCTGACGCGGCGGCCGAAGAGGTCTGGGTCGAACTGCCCGAAGCCGCTGAACCCGCGCCCAAGCCGGCCCGCGCCCGCCGCAGCCGCGCCAAGGCCAAGCCGCCGATCGAGGCCGCGCCAGAACCTGAGGTCGCGATGCCCGAGGTCGCCGCGCCCGAGGCCGCCGCGCCCGAGGCCGTTGCGCCTGAGGTCGCCGCGATCGTCGCGTTGGCGGAAACTCACCCGGCCGAACCGGTCTTGGTCCAGGACGACGAGTCGGCCGCAGCCGCTCCGGCAACGGCCATCGAGCCGTCGCCGGCCCCATCCGAGCGTCAGCCGGAACCGGCCACGGCAGCGGCGCTGGATGTCGCCGAGATTTCCAGCCCGCCGACCAAACCCAAGCGTGGATGGTGGCGCCGTAGTGGTTAGGCGTAAGTCTTAGTCTTGCCGCACCGATCGGAGTAGACGTGCAAGGCCCGATCTTCGCTGGGAAACGAGAGGGCGGATTTTTCGGAGCCTGTCGCATGAGATCGACTTCGATTCATCGAAAGACGGGCGGCGGTCGCCGGCCGTTGATCGGCGCCGTCGTCGGCGGCGCCGCGATGGTCGGGGTGCTGCTGGCGCCGGTCTCGCAGGCGGCGGCCCAGGACGGCCCGATCTCGCTGATACGCGATACCGAGGTCGAGGCCATCCTGCACAAGGACGCCGACCCGATCTTCCGCGCGGCGGGGATCGATCCCAAGGCGGTGACGATCTACATCGTCGGCGACGAGGAGCTGAACGCCTTCGTCTCCGGCGGCCAGAACCTGTTCGTCTTCACCGGCCTGATCGCCAAGACCAAGACGCCCAACCAGCTGACCGGGGTCATCGCCCACGAAACCGGCCACATGGCCGGCGGGCACCTGGTGCGCGGCGCCGAGGGAGAGAAGCAGGAGCTGGCGACCTACCTGCTGACCATGGGTCTGGGAGTGCTGGCGGCGGTGGCCGGCAGCCCGGACGCTGCGGCGGGACTGCTGTACAGTTCCGGCTATTTTGCGGCGCTGACCGGGGCCGGCTTCACCCGCACCCAGGAGGCTTCCGCCGACCAGGCGGCGATCACCTACCTGGAAAAGGCCGGCGAGTCCGGCAAGGGCATCGTCGATTTCTTCGACAATTTCCGCTACGAGGAAGTGTTCGAAAACGCCCGCCGCTACAAGTTCTTCCAGGATCACCCGATCACCTCGGAACGGATCGCGGCCCTGCAGGTGCGCGCCGCCCAGCAGCCCCACTACGGCGTGGTCGACACGCCTGAAGCTCAGGCCGAGCACGAGGTGATGGTCGCCAAGCTGAAGGCGTTCGAAGACCTACCCGCCCAGACCCTGCTCGACTATCCGGAAACCGACACCAGCTATCCGGCGCGCTATGCCCGGGCCATCGCCTATTACCGCGATCTGCAGACCGACCGGGCGCTGAAGCTGACCGACGCGCTGATCGCCGAGCAGCCGAACAATCCCTATTTGTGGGAGCTGAAGGGACAGACCCTGTTCGAGTCCGGTCGGCCGGCCGAGGCCGAGCCGGCGCATCGCCGGTCCGTTGAGCTGATGCCCGAAGCGCCCCTGCTACGCATGAACCTGGCCCAGACGCTGCTGGCCGAGGAAAATCCGCAGAAGCTCGACGAAGCGGTCGCGGAGCTGCATCACGCGATCAATGTCGAGCCGGACAACGCCGCCGTGTGGATGCTGATGGCCCAGGCCTATGACCGCAAGGGTCAGCCCGGCATGGCTCGCCTGGCCTCGGCCGAGCAGGAATTCGCCCTGGGCCAGTTGGCGGACGCCAAGGTCTTCGCCATGCGTGCGCGCCACCAACTGCCAAAGAACAGCCCCGAATGGCGCCGCGCCACCGACATCGTCCTGGTCTCCAAGCCCAGCAAGGAAGACCTCCAGGCGCTCGCCCAGGAAGGCAGCGTCGTGCCGGTTCGGCGTTGAACGGCCACCGCTAAACATTCTGCTTTGATTTCATTTTGAAGGCCCAGCCTTCCCGGAGACTCCCTAAATGCGCGTTGCTCACCTTCCACTGATCCTGGCCGCCTGTGCGATGGCGTTGGCCGGATGCGACCGTTCGGATCGCGCCTTCGATGATCGCGTTCACGCCTATCTGCTGCGCCATCCTGAGGTGATCCAGGAGGCGGTCAACGCGCTGCAGAAGAAGGAGCAGGTCAGCGCCGCCGCCCAGACTCAGCGCGCCATCGGCCAGAGCCGCGCGGCGCTGGAGCACGATCCGCGCGACTTCGTGGCCAATCCGTCCGGCAAGATCACTGTCACCGAATTCTACGACTACCGCTGCCCGCACTGCGTCAACGCGGCGCCGGCGGTGATCAAGATCATCCACGACAACCCCGACGTCCGTCTTCAAGGAGTTTCCGATCTTCGGTTCGGACTCGGACACCGCGGCGGCGGCAGCCATCGCGGTCAAGCGGGCCGGCGGCGACTATCTGGGCGTCTATTCCGACTTCATGGCCGCGCGCCCGCTCAACAGCGAGGCGGTGCAGCGGATCCTGAGCGCCCACGGCGTCGACCCGTCGCGCCTGCAACAGCCGGGCTTCCAGAAGGACGCGTCGGACCAACTCCTGGCCACGCGCCATCTGGCCGTGGCGCTGGGCCTGGAAGGCACGCCGGCCTTCATCGTCGGCGACACGATAATACCCGGCGAGGACATGGACGCGGTGCACGCTGCGATCAACGCCGCCAGAACCCGTAAAGGCTAACGCCTTTTTGGCGTTGTTCGTGACGACGCGGTCATAGTCCTGTCCCAAGCTTATGTTATCAAGTTCTCCGCGATCGGAAGGAGTTTGGCTTTGGGTCGAGCAAGTTTGATTGGGACGGCCGCGGCGGCGCTGGCGCTGGCGGCATTTTCAGCGCATGCGCAGTCCAGCGCTTCGCCCAGCGCGCCGCCGTCCACGCCAGCGCCCGCGGAAGTGGTGTCCACCGCGCCCGCCAAGGCGTCATCGCAGTCCACCACCGACGCGCAGATTTCCGAGTGGATCAAGGGCGCCCCTCCCCTCGGCGCCTCCGATGGCGATGACGGCGGGGTGATCAGCGTCGCGCCGGACAAGGGCATTCACGGCGAGGCAGGCGCCTTCGTCAGCAATCGCGGCTATGGCGGCTATGTCGCCGCGACCATGCCCGTCGGCAAGGACGCCACCCTGGGCCTGGCAGTCGCCGATACCCAGTCCACCGGCCGGTATTATCGCGGCAATACCCAGTCTCTCGCGGCCAGCCTGGCCGTCGGCAAGCCGGTGGACCGGCCGGTCGGCTGTCCCGCTGGCGTTCAGGTCGGCGACCACTATGTCGAGCCGCTATGGGCGAGCCGCATGCGCGGCGCCCCGCTGACGGACGACCCGGACGGCTGTTACGGCGCGGGAGCAATGGCGCGGTAGACGCCTGCTGCATCGCAGCAATTTTGCCACCCTTTCCCATCTCCGAGGCTCGTTAGCGCCCAAACGCCTTGATTCTCGTGCTGCGCCGCACTATCTGCGCCGCGAAATGCTGCATCGCACAATCGCGAAGCGCATAGGCAGGAGATTGATCATGTTGAACACTGTGCTGCGCTGGATCGAGCGCGCCATGGCCCCCGGGGTCGAAATGCTGGCCCAAATGCCGCCGTCGGCCGTCCGCCAAGTGCTGTTTTTTTCGATTTAAGCCGCAATGACTGCTCCCCGTTGGGGGAGCCGTCGCGAAGCGACAGAAGGGCTTGGCGGCCCCACAGGCCTCTCCGGCAAAGGCCCCTCCCCACTCCGTGGGGAGGAATTGCGCTGACGCGTTTCCCTGATCTAAATCAATCCCGCCAGCGGCGAGGACGGATCGGCGTACAGGCGTTTGGGCATACGCCCGGCCAGGTAGGCGTCGCGGCCCGCCAGGACCGCGTGCTTCATCGCCCGGGCCATGCGGATCGGATCCTTGGCCTCGGCGATGGCGGTGTTCATCAAGACCGCGTCGCATCCGAGCTCCATCGCCACTGTTGCGTCGGACGCGGTGCCGACGCCTGCGTCGACCAGCACAGGCACCTTGGACTGCTCGATGATCAGGCGGATGTTCACCCGGTTCTGCAAGCCTAACCCTGAGCCGATCGGCGCGGCGGCGGGCATGATGGCGGAGGCTCCCGCCTCCTCCAGCTTCAGGCAGTAGACCGGATCGTCGGTGCAATAGACCATCACGTCGAAGCCTTCGGACACCAGCAGCTTCAGCGCCCGCAGCGTCTCTTCCATGTCCGGCAGCAGGTGTCGGGTATTGGACAGCACCTCCAGCTTGACCAGGCTCCACCCGCCGGCCTCGCGGGCCAGACGCAGGGTGCGCACCGCTTCTTCGCCGGTAAAACAGCCGGCGGTGTTGGGCAGATAGGTGAAGCGTTCGGGCTTGACGTAATCGGCCAGCATCGGCTGGCTGGTGTCGGACAGGTTCACGCGGCGCAGCGCCACGGTGACGATCTCGGCGCCCGCGGCCTCGGCGGCGGCGGCGTTGAGGGCGTAGTCCTTGTACTTGCCGGTGCCCACGATCAGGCGCGAGCGAAACACGCGTCCGGCGACGCTCCAGGTGTCTTCGGAACTGCTGACTTCACTGGGATTCATGGGCGCGTTCATGCTCATCCGCCTCCGATAAAATGTACGATCTCGATCCGGTCGCCGTCGCAAAGGCCGGTCGCGGCATAGGCCGAGCGCGGCACGATCTCAAGATTGCGCTCCACGGCCACCTTGCGCGCGTCGAGCCCCAGCGCGGCCACCAGGGCCGCGATGTGGTCCACGTCGGCGAAACGCCGTTCCTCGCCATTCAACAACAGCCGCATCATCATCTCCGAAAGGCAGGTCCGTCCCGAAAGAGCCCGCCCCCAAAAAGAGCCTGCCCTTGTGAGCCCCGCCGCGCGACGATACAAGACGGCGGAATCGGCGGCGCGTTCTCACCTTTCACGGCGCGCCCTTGATGGCGAGCTCTTCATGGACCACTGACCGCGGAGCGGCATGCCCAAACCGATCTATATGCTCAGCGGCCCCAATCTCAACCTTCTGGGATCGCGCGAGCCGCACATCTACGGAACCACCACGCTGGATGACGTGCGCCGAGCCTGCGAGACGCGCGCGCAGACCCTTGGTTTTGGCCTGGTGTTTCGCCAGACCAATCACGAGGGCGAACTGATCGACTGGGTGCAGGAGGCGCGCGAGGCCGCCAGCGCTCTGGTGCTCAATCCCGCGGGCTATGGCCACACCTCGATCGCCCTGCTCGACGCCTTGAAGATGCTCGCCATCCCGATCGTCGAGTGCCACCTGTCCAACCCCGCCGCGCGCGAGGAGTTCCGTCGCTCGACCTATGTCTCCCTGGCGGCGACCGGCGTGGTTTCCGGCTTCGGCGCGCGCAGTTATGAACTCGCCCTGGACGCCGCGGCCGGTCTTCTCCGCTCGCCCGGCGCTTCGGCGTAACAGCAAGGTTTTCATCTCCATGGCTGAGGCCAAGACCCCCAAAGACTCCAGCGCCAAGGACGGGAACGACTCCATCGATCCCAAGCTGGTGCGCAAACTGGCCGATATTTTGACCGACACGGGTCTGACCGAGATCGAGGTCGAACAGGGCGGGCTGAAGATACGCGTCGCTCGCCAGGTCACCCTGTCACAGGCGCCCGTGACCTATACCGCGCCCGTCGCGGCCGCCCCAACGCAAGCGGTGGCCGCCGCGGCGCCCCCGGCCGCCGAAGCGCCGCCGCGCGGCCAGGAGGTCAAGTCGCCGATGGTCGGCACCGTGTATCTGCGCCCGTCGCCGGAAGCCGACGCCTTCGTCAAGGTCGGCGACCGGGTCGCGGTCGGCCAGACCCTGCTGATCGTCGAGGCGATGAAGACGATGAACCCGATCCCCGCGACAGTGGCCGGCGTGATCCTGGAAATCCTGGTGGGCGACTCCCAACCGGTCGAATTCGGCGAGCCGCTCGTGGTTATTGAGTAGCGGGCATGTTCGAGAAAATCCTCATCGCGAACCGGGGCGAGATCGCGCTTCGGGTGCACCGCGCCTGCAAGGAGATGGGCATCTCGACCGTCGCCGTGCATTCCGAGGCCGACGCCAGCGCCATGCATGTGCGCCTGGCCGATGAGAGCGTCTGCATCGGCCCGGCTTCGGCGGCCAAGAGCTATCTGAACATCCCCTCGATCATCGCCGCCTGCGAGATCACCGGCGCCCAGGCGGTGCATCCGGGCTATGGCTTTTTGTCGGAAAACGCCCGCTTCGCCGAGATCGTCGGCGCGCACGGCTATACCTTCATCGGGCCCAAGCCCGAGCACATCCGCATGATGGGCGACAAGATCACCGCCAAGAACGCCGTCAAGGCGGTCGGCATTCCGGTGGTGCCGGGCTCGGACGGGGCGGTGACCACCGAAGAGGGTGCGATCGCGGCAGCCGAGGAGATCGGCTTTCCGGTGCTGATCAAGGCCTCCGCCGGCGGCGGCGGGCGCGGCATGAAGGTGGCGCTGACCCGCGAGGACCTGGCCGAGGCGGTGTCGACGGCCCGTTCCGAGGCGCGCGCGGCCTTTGGCGACGATGCAGTCTATCTGGAGCGCTATCTGCAGAAACCCCGGCACATCGAACTGCAGGTGATCGCCGACAGCTTCGGCAATGTGGTGCATCTGGGCGAGCGGGACTGCTCGCTGCAGCGCCGCCACCAGAAGGTGATGGAGGAAGCCCCCTCCCCGGCGATCGACTCCGCCACGCGCGCCATGATCGGCAAGGTAGTGGTCGATGCGATCAAGGCCATCGGCTATCTGGGCGTCGGCACCATCGAGTTCCTTTACGAGGACGGCGAGTTCTTCTTCATCGAGATGAACACCCGCCTGCAGGTGGAGCATCCGGTCACCGAGGCGATCACCGGCATCGATCTGGTGCGCGAACAGATCCGCATCGCCGCCGGCCTGCCCCTGTCCTTCACCCAGGACGACGTCGTGTTCGAGGGACACGCGATCGAGTGCCGTATCAACGCCGAAAGCCCGCGCACATTCACGCCGTCGCCCGGCCTGGTCACGGATTTCCATGCGCCGGGGGGACTGGGCGTGCGGCTGGATTCGGCGCTCTACGCCGGCTACGTGATCCCGCCCTATTATGACAGCCTGGCCGGCAAGCTGATCGTGCACGGTCGCGACCGTACCGAATGCATCGCGCGCCTGAGGCGTTGCCTGGGCGAGATGGTGGTCGGCGGGATCGAGACGACCATACCGCTGTTCCAGGACCTGCTGGTCCAGACCGACATCCAGAACGGTGACTACAACATCCACTGGCTGGAGCAGTGGATCAAGGCGAACGGGTGAGGCGGCGGGCCGCACACCATCCCTTCTCCCCTTGCGGGAGAAGGGTGTTAACGGGCTAGTCCGTTGGCGCCGAACCGACCCCGCTCCGAGACCTTCGATCTGGAAGACCTGATCGCCTGCTACCGGCGCGGGGTTTTTCCCATGGCGGATGCGCGGGAGGACGAGCGTATCTTCCTGGTTGATCCGGAGCGGCGCGGGATCCTGCCGCTGCATGGCTTCCACGTGCCCAGGCGCCTGGCGCGCACGGTTCGCACGGACCCGTTCCAGGTGCGGATCGATACGGCGTTCGACGCCGTGGTCGCGGCCTGCGCGGCCGCCGGGCCTGGCCGGGCGGAGACCTGGATCAATGGGCCGATCCAGGCGATGTACGGCGCGCTCTACCGGCGCGGACAGGCCCATTCGATCGAATGCTGGCTGGAGGGCGAACTGGTCGGCGGACTCTATGGCGTCACGCTGGATGGCGCGTTCTTCGGCGAAAGCATGTTTTCGGCCGCCCGGGACGCCAGCAAGGTGGCCCTGACCCATCTGGTAGCGCGGCTGATCGTCGGGCGTTTCGGGCTGCTCGACGCCCAATTCATCACCGAGCACCTGACCCAGTTCGGGGCCCGCGAAATATCGCGCGCGCAGTACCGCGAACGGCTGAAGGCCGCGCTGGCGATCCACGACGCCGACTTTTACCGGATGCCGGCCTACGCGGGCGGCGAGACGGTTTTACAGGCGATCAGCCAGGCGTCGTAGATCGGGTGCTGGAACAGGTTCAGCCCCGGCGACGAGGCGAACATCCAGCCGCGGAACACCTGGCGGGACGGCGGCGGCGCGGCGCCGTCTGGGCCCTTGGGCTGGTTGTCGATCTCGACATGGGCGATGGCGTCCGCGCCCGCCTCGTCCGGCGCCGTGGTTTCGCAGGCGCGGACGGTAAAGATCAGGGTCTTATAGCGCACCGGCTGGTTGACCGGCGCCTCGAACCGCACGGTCTCGGCCGTCACCTTGTCCAGCGCCTGCAGCACCGCGACGGCGTAGCGCGGGCGCTTCAGCGGCTCGACCGGCTTTTCGGCGACCGCCTTGGCGGGCGGCGCGGCGGATTCGACTTCAGGATTGTCCTCGTCCGGCGCGGCGGCGCCGACGGTCGCCGAAGCCGCCGCCGGTCCCTGGTCCGGCAAGGCCGCCGTCGAGTCTTCGCGCGGCTTGAGCTTCGACGCGGGCGTCTTGGCCGCGGGCGCGGCGCTCTGCAGGGCCTGGTCGATCGGATCAGCGCTTGGCTGGGCCTGGCCCCAGGTGGACGCGCCGACGACAAGACAGATCGCCAGTCCGCCCAGCATCAGGCCAAGACGTGTTGTCGCCATGCTAATAGCTCGCGGCGGGAACCGACGCCGCGCCTCCGGAAGCGCCAGCGGCGGGAGCGCCCGCAGCCGCGCCGCCATTGGGAGCCGACGAACCGCCCGAACCAGACTGCGGACGGATCACCTGGCCGATCAGACCGAACAGGTCGACCGAGCCTTGGGTGTTCTGGATTTCCCCGCCGGCCTTCAGGTCCTCCGTCGCCCCGCCAGGCGCGATCGCCACGTGCGAGCCGCCGAGCAGGCTGTCGCTGGTGATCTTGGCGGTCGAGTCGGCCGGCAGCTTGATCGCCGGGTCGAGGCTGAGATCGACCTCGGCCAGGAACGTCTTGGGGTCCAGGTGGATGCGGGAGACCGTGCCGATCTTCACGCCGGCCAGGCGCACGTCCGCGCCATCAGCCAGTCCGCCCACCTGGCCGAATCGGGCCTTGACCTCGTAGCCGCCGCCATGACGCCCGACCGCACCGGCGCTGAGGGCATAGACCAGGAATCCGGCGGCGGCGGCGAGCACCACCGCGCCCACGCCCGTCTCCGCCCAATTGCCGCGCGCCGCCATGCTCAATCCTCCGGGGTCCAGGCCTGATAGTCGCCCGTCGCGCGCGGACGCTCGCCCGCGCGGGCGATCGAGCCCGCCGGCCGCCAGGCCTCGACCGTTCCGGTGAGGTTAGGCAGGTGGTCCTTTTCCCAGCCGCGGCGCTTCAGCGGTTCGACCGTCGGCGGCTCGTCGAAGGTGTAGTGCAGCCAGCCGTGCCATTCCGGCGGCACCTTGGAGGCCTCGGCATAGCCGTTGTAGATCACCCACCGGCGCTTGTGGACGTCGTAGCTGTCAGAGTTGTCCTTGGCCTCGTAATACTTGTTGCCGCCGGCGTCCTCGCCGATGAACACGCCGCGCCGCCAGGCCGTGAAGCGCACGCCCAGCGTGCCGCCGTTCCACCAGGTAAAAATTGACTTCAACACGGCGAGGTTCGGTCCTGACTGGTGGGTTGGAGGGTCGCGAAGCAGCGACGCCGGACTATAGGGGGCTGGACGTTGGAGGTCCAGCAAGGCGCGCGGCGAGGCGGTCGATCAGGCCATCGCCCTCGGCGCCACTAGATGTTGTGGATAGGTCCGCCCGCGACCCCAACATCTGTTGCACGTGCGGCGACCACGGCCTAATCTGCCTGATCGGCGGAGGCTCCCATGCAATTCACCGCGCCACGCGCCGGGACGGCCCTGGATCTGGCCCTAGAGCCGCGCGAACTCGAGCGCGCGGATCGGCTTGCCCAGGTTGTCGCGCCCGCGTCCTGGAGCACCGCGCGCATCGAGGCGTGGCTGGACTGGTCGGCCGGCCTGGCGCGCGACTTTCCGGACGGCGACGCCGGCGCCCTGGCCCCCACCGCCCTGGCCTATGATGACGTGGAGGAGGCGGTGCTGGACGGCGGACCGGCGCTCTACGCCCGCCGTCTCGCCGCCTGGGGCCTGCACCAAGGGGTATTCGCCTCGGCGGCCAAGGCGCGGGGGTTCCGTGACGCCCTGCTGGAAAGCCTGCTCAGCGGCCGGGCCGCGCCCGGCGCCCGTTCGGCTGAGCCCCCGGCGGCGGGCGAAATCGTCGATCTGTCGGCGTTCGAGCTGGAGGCCACACTGGCCGCCCATCTGGGCGCGGCCCGGCGCAATGCGGCCATGGCGGGGGTCGCGACGATCGTCCAGGTCCGGCTGCAGGCGGTCATGGACGCGGTCGCCCGCTGCGAGGGCGAGCGTGGGGCCTGCGCCGACGTGGCGCGCAACCCCTCCCTGGCCCGCGCGGCCCGTCATGCCCGCGAGGCCGGGATCGCCGACCCGCTGATCGCCCAGGCCATCGCCCTGGCCCAGGCCGGCGAAGCCCATTGGAACGACGAGCCGGCCGCGGCGCCCGCTCGCCAGACTCCCGAGCCGTTCATCAGTGTGTTCGGAGCGCGCGCGGTGGTGGAGGCCGGCGATCCCGCCGCCGCCCGCATCGCCGCCGCCGGCTGGGAATCCGGCCGGGTGATCCTGACCTTCGACCCGCGCGACGCCGAGGCGGCCCAGCGGGCGTTGACGGCTCCGCGCGCCGCGATCGCGGTCGACCGGTTCGTCGAGCACGGCGACTTCGACGCGGAAGCCCTGGCCGAGACGGCGCGGCTGTGGTGCGTGGCGCTGGACATAGAGAACGGAGCGGACGGGTCGGGCGTTGGCAGGTCAGACGTAGGCAGGTCGGGCGGGCGTTCGCTGGGCTTGACCCTCGCCGGAGTTCACGACTGGCTGCTGGCCCAGGGACTGGCGTTTGACAGCGACGCAGGACGCCGGGCCGCGGGCGAGTTGTTCGCCCTGGCCACCGCCGCCGCGCTCGCCGCCTCTGGCGAGCTGGCCGGCCGCTTGGGCGCCTACCCGGAGTTCGAGGTCGACAGGGATTCTCGTTTGGCCGCCATCGCGGCCCAGGCGAGCGCCCTGCACAATGTTTCGCCGATCGGGGTTTCGCCGATCGGGGTTTCGCCGATCGGGGTTTCGCCGATCGGGGCCAAGGCGGCGAAGCTCTATGCCGGCGCCTTGCAAGCCGCGGGTCGAACGGGCCTGCGCCATCCCGAGCTCACCGGCCTGTTCGCCGACCCGGAACTTTCGCTGCGGCTAGGCGGGTCCAGCCTGGGCGCGGCGCCCAACAATGGACCGCTGGCCCCCATCGAAACCGAAGATGGTCGGGTGTTTCCCGCGCTTTCCGCCCCCGCCGCGGCCGGCCTGGGCGCGATCGGAGCAGATATCGAGCCGGTGGTGCTCGCGCTGCTCGGGCGCCGCGACCTGGTCGATGCGCCGGAAATCCATCCCGCCGCCCTGCGCGAGCGGGGCTTCACCGACCACGAGATCGCCGCCGTCCAGGCCGCCCTGCCCCTGACGACCGACGTGCGCGCCGCCTTCGCGCCCGGGGTCGTCGGTGAAGGCTTCGTGCGCGACGTCCTGGGCGCGCCCGCCGAGGCCTTGGAGGGGCTGGGTCTGGAGCGGCCCGACTTGGACGTGCTGGCCCTGGCCGGCTTCCGGCCAGAGCAGATCGCGGCGGCGCAGGCCCATGCGTTCGGCCAGGGGCTCAGCGGAGCCGATCTGCCGGCCGAGGTCGTGGCCCTGCTGTCCGGCGCGGAGCAACTCGGCGCAGCAGCGAAAAACGCCATGACAGTGGCGGCCGAGGCCTTCACCTGCGCTCCGGCGCTGATCCCGCGGCGCATCGCCTGGTCGGATGACCCCGCAGCCGCCAGGCGCCTGCAGTCGGCCGCCGCCCGCGCCGGGCCGCGCGCCGTCTGGCTGCGGCGCGATCCGGCGCCGGCCGATTTCGCCCTGAACCTGCCGGCGGCGCCCGAGGAGCCCGCGCGCCGCCCCCTCGCCTCGCCGATCGTCACCGAACGCGTCGTCGAGAAGATCGTCGAGCGGGAACCCACCCGCCGGCGCCTGCCCGACCGCCGCAAGGGCTATATCCAGAAGGCCGCCGTCGGCGGGCACAAGGTCTATCTGCACACGGGCGAATATGAGGACGGCGCCCTGGGTGAAGTCTTCATCGACATGCACAAGGAAGGCGCGGCCTTCCGTTCACTGATGAATAATTTCGCCATCGCGGTGTCGATCGGCCTGCAATATGGCGTGCCGCTGGAAGAGTTCGCCGACGCCTTCGTCTACACCCGCTTCGAGCCGGCGGGCCGGGTGAGCGGCAACGACTCAATCCGCTCCGCCACCTCGATCCTGGACTATATCTTCCGTGAACTGGCGGTTTCGTACCTGGACCGCGACGACCTGGCCAACGCCGATCCGAACGAGTTCAACGCCGATGGGCTGGGCGGCGGCTTGGCCGACACGGTCTTGACCGAGGCTGAACCCCTGCCCGCCTCAAAGTTCATCTCCAAGGGCTTTTCACGGGGCGCCGCGCCGGACAATCTGGTCTTCCTGCCCACCGGCCCGCGCGACCGCAAGGCGGCGGCGTCCGGCAATGAGGAGCAGGACGTCTGCCCCTCCTGCGGCGATCTTTCAGTGGTGCGTCGCGGTGGGAGGCTGGTTTGCGAGACCTGTGGCGTCGCCCCTGAGATGCGCGTCTGAGATTCAGTACCTTTAGTGTCAGAAAGTCCATCGACAAGATGGCCCGCGCCTTGCGATCCTATGCGGCGACGCTGAACCGCCGCCGAAGGTGTGCTGAAATGAAATTCGCTCCGCTTGCCGTCCTCTTCGGTCTGCTCGCGCTTCCCGCGATGGCGCAGAGTCCTGGCGAGGTGGCGCGCGCGGAGGGCGGCGACAGCTGTCCCCACTGCAACCTGTTCCAAGCCAATCTTGAGAACAAGGACCTGCGCGGGCGAAACTATATCGGCGCGCGCCTGCGCCAGGCGGATATGAGCCTGTCGGTGTTCAACAAGGTCAACTTCGTGGGGGGCGATCTGCGCGACGTCAACGGTTACGGCGCCTTGTTCACCGGCGCCAATTTCAAGAACGCCGACCTGACCAATGCGACCCTGGTCGGTTCTTACCTGCAGGGCGCCAATTTTCGCGGCGCCAAGCTGGACGGCGTCAACTTCTCCGGCGCCGAAATGGACAAGGCCCAGGGCCTGAAGCAGGCGCAACTGGCGCGGGCGTGCGGCGATGAGACGACCAAGCTGCCGCACGGACTGCATTTGCCGCCGTGTAAGTAGGGCGGCCACTTCCGCGACCGAAACCGTGACGCGCAACGCCGGCTCCAGAAACGTGGCGCGCAGGCTAGAACCTTGACGGATAGACCCTCGTAGCTTTGCTCTCGTTGTACTTCGACCCGGGGCAGTCAATTGCGTAAGCCGCGTCTGTTTCTCTAGTGACAGCAATGCTGGTCCCGTAGGGATTGAGCGACTGGCACGAAACGGCCGTCTTGTAGACGACCGAACCATCGTGCGCGAGATCGGACATGAACTCATCAAACGCCAGGTCGAGCAGTCCGTGCGTCGCCGCATAGCGCCGCGCCGTTCCATCGAACGCGCCGATTTCGCTTCCCACGGATATCGGACGCGACACCTCGACAGGCCCCATCGCAGCGCCCGCGCCAGAAATCAGCCCCCCGGCCAACATGGCCTCGAAATCGGTAAAACGCCCCCGCGCCGTGCCGACAGCCAGCGCCGATGCAACCGCCGCCCAATAGCCGTCCGACGCCCGACCAGGACCGCCGATTTCGGCGGCTTGGTACGCTCCCAGAACGCCGGCGAGCCGCGTGTCATAGATCCGGACGACGAGGTTCTCGTTGACGTAGTAGCCGACGACCAAGCCTCCGAGGACTCCGCCCACGGGTCTGAACGGTGAGTCGTCCGCCACGCCGATGGGGCCCGCGATCGCGGCGCGCGCGATTTCCGGAGTCACGCCTGCCCACTTGGCCCGATAGCTCGCCTCAATGGTCTTCTCTTTCACGAGCTGGTTGGTGCGCCAACGCACAAGCCGAAAGGTGATGTGAGCCGACGACAGTTTGTCCGTTCCGAACCAGACGTTCGGGCCACGAAGTTCGTCAAAATTCACGTAGAGCATGTATTCCGCGTCGATCCGGCTCGGCGCGAGAAAGTCCGCGCGATCAAGATGGGCGCGGAGATCTTTCAGGACCTGCTTTCTGGTCGGCCGGGTCGTCAGGACGGCCCCGCCGTCGAACCATCGGAATTCAGGCGTACCTACAACTTCCTCGATAGCGACGTTTTGGAAGAACTCGCGCCAAGGGTTGGCTTTTGAAACCTTTGCTGGAGGCATGGCGGG
>Ga0302314_10006774_pt1 | contig 20684 bp, 16 predicted proteins | sample III_Palsa_N2_3_FD_200533 | JGI IMG/M metagenome (GOLD analysis project Ga0302314, IMG submission 200533) | Peat permafrost microbial communities from Stordalen Mire near Abisko, Sweden - III_Palsa_N2_3 | ecosystem: Environmental > Terrestrial > Soil > Palsa > Peat permafrost | place: Sweden... | reverse complement strand
GTGATCAGTGTACGGAGCATCGCTCCTATAAGTGATTGGACCGACTGAGATAGAAATAGCGTATGAAAAACAATAACTTATCGCACAGATTGTGCTTGGCCCCCATGATGGACTGGACAGAGTCGTCAATTAATTCAAATGTTTATGACGCCGCGTGTGCACGGTTTGCACACGAAGGTTCTACTTCTCTTTCGTTTTCGTTCTCACGAGGCGTTCCCATCCCGGCCTCCGGCGCGCGCTTCCGTTCGATTTGCCGCGATGTGTTGCGCGGGGGCGTCCGTTCTTCGTCTTAGCTTCGCTCAGGGTGCGGTGCTGTTGACGGCTAAGTTGCTGCCGGGATTAGGCCTAGTCTCGCGCGGCAAGGCGTCGCACAGCCGAGAGCCTGACTCGGCTGGAGGAGGCTCTGCCGCTAAGCTAATGGTAGTGGCTTTCAGTACATGGACTCGTTTGTGCGAATGGCGTTCCGATAGCTCAGGGGAGGGCGCTGCCCAATGACCGACTCTGTCCCGGATGCCAACCAGGCGCAAAGCCGCGTGATCGAGCAAATCGTCGAGTTGCAGCGCGAGTTCTATTTCGAGAACAAAGGCAAGGACACCGAACGCCGGCGACGCCTTCGCGACATCATCGAGCGCGCTACCTCTGGCGAGAACAGCTAGAGCGATGTGGCTCCAGCAGATCATCCTGGGCGATTTCCGCTGTTTCTTCGGCGAACATTCGATCGAGCTGTCGCAAAATCCCGAGAAGAACGTAACGCTCATCCACGCCGAGAACGGCGTGGGCAAAACGACGCTCTTGAACGCTCTGCTCTGGTGTTTCTACGGCGAAACCACAGCGAAGTTCGAGAAACGCGACGACCTCGTGAACTATGACGCGCTGGCTGCCGGCCGGCGGCATGCCTATGTCGAGGTGCTCTTCGAGCATGGCGACAAGCGCTACCGCGCCCGGCGCTACACACGCGGCGGCTCGACCGAGCGCGAGTTTACGATCATGCGCATCGACGACGGCCATCATCAGACTCTGGATAACCCCGACACCTTCATCAACACGGTCATCCCGAAGGGGATGGCCGGTCACTTCCTGTTCGACGGCGAGCACGCGGAGGTCTTCCTCGGGGAAGACAACCGCGGGAGCATCCGGCGCGCTGTCCAGGACATTCTCGGCTGTTCGCTTATCAAGACCGCCATCGCCGACCTCAGCGAGACGGCGACCTACTACCGAAAGCAGATGCCGGCCTCGAAGGCGTCGGCCACCATGGACGCCATCAGCTCCCGTATCGACGCGCTGACGACGCAGATTCAGACGGCGGTTGCCACGCGCGAAGGGCTTCTCGGCGACATCGAAGTCATCGATCAGCAGGTCGCTGACATCGAGGACAAGCTCCGGAATTCCGCCGGTGCCGCGCAGTTGCAGACCCGGCGCGACAAGGCGGTCGGCGAGCTTGCGCGCTCGCGCAAGCGGGAGTCCGACGCGCAGGGCGACCTCTTGAAATGCCTCGGCGACAACGGCCGGTTCCTCGTGTCCACCCGGATTACAGAAGTGGCCATGGACCACCTGGATCAGGAGGAAACGAAGGGCAAAATCCCGTCGCCCTACAACGAGGAATTCGTCACCGATCTCCTGGAGATGGGAGTTTGCATTTGTGGGACGGAGCTGAAGTCAGGCACCCATTCCTACGAACTGGTCGCGAGCCACCTGCAGAAGGCGGCGAACGCCACCCTTCGAAGCCGCATCGGCAAAGTCCGCGCCCAGTTGTCCCAGCTCAAAGCGGAACGCGGGAAGGCACCCGGCCGGCTGGACACGGCCCATCAGCGCCTGGCGGATGCGCGGCAAGACATCTCGCGGCACGAGGCCGACCTTGCGGAGATCTCCGAGGCGCTGGCCGGAATCAACTTCGACGAAATCGCCGAGCGCGAAACGAAACGCAACGAGCTCCGCAAGCTCGCGAACGCCAAGCGTGTTCAGGTCGGCGACATGCAGTCGCGCATCGAACGCGCTGAAGGCGAGAAGGCCGTGAGCGAACGCGACCTTCGAAAGCTGGCGGACGAAGATGCCGGCGCCCGCATCTTTATGAAGCGCTACACCCTCTGCGAAACGCTCAAAGGCCGCCTTGAGCACGAGTTGGTCGATGAGGAAAAAGCTGCCCGCTCGGTGCTGCGGCGTTCCATCACGGCCATCCTTGAGAAGACGAGCCGGAAGGCGTTCAGGCTACAGATGACCGAAGATTACGGCATCAGCCTCGTCAATCAGGCAGGCACCCAGCTACCCAAATCCAGCGGAGAAAACCAACTGCTCGGCCTGGCGTTCACGGCCGCCTTGGTCGAGTTCGCGAGGGTCCGGCAAAATGCGGACGACTATCGGCTGCTTCGCGGGACGGTCGCGCCGCTTGTGCTCGACTCTCCCTTCGGGCAGCTCGACGAGGATTACCGCATGACCACCGCCGAGTATGTTCCGCAGATGGCGGGGCAGGTGGTACTCATGGTATCCAAATCCCAGGCTTCCGGCGGCGTCATGGACGCGCTCCAAGGGCGGATCGGCGAGGAATACGTTCTCGTCCGGCATAACAGGGACGCCCGTGGTGATCGCGCTTTGGAGGTTCGCCAGTTCAACGGCAAGGACGTCGAGACGGCGCTGTTCGATGCCCCATTCGACGGCAGCGAATTCGTGAGGGTGACACGCTGATGGCCGACCGCGCGCCCAACATCAATCGCAGTAAAATTCACGAAGACTTCGTGCAGCGCCTGTCGATGCAAAAGGTGCCGGGGTCCGACCGAACCCTCTTCCCGACCATCCGGGAACTGCTCTGCTTTGCCGCTCTGCTCGGCTTTTCCGAGAAGCGGCGCGTGCCGCTCGACCGCGCGGCGGGCGTGGAAGACATCTCCTATCAGCAGTTTGAGCGCGACCCGGGCGCCGAGGACCTCTTGTGGACCATCGCCGTCGCCGAGACCCAGAACATCGACGTGCTACGTGAAGGCGAAGAGGCGCTGTGCGCCCAGATCTTCGAGGAATACGCCAATGGCGGCCTCATGCTCATGAAGGATTTTTTGATCCGCAACGGCGGCGAGTACCCCGACCGGGCGCTGCTGGCGCTCCTCAAGGAACGCAAATATCTGGAGCCCCAGCTCACTGAGCCGGACCTCGCCTCGATCAAGTTCTGACGGATGCTGCGCCGGTTGCAGTTCAAGGGCGTCTATAAGTCCGACCAGGACGATATCCTCGGGGACTTCTATTTTCCCGCCCTCTCTGTCGCGACCAGTTACGATCGCGCCGTCGGCTTTTTCTCCGCCTCGACGTTGAGCCACGCGGCTCAGGCGCTCACGGCGTTCATCAACGGCGCCGGCCAAATCAGGCTGATCCTTGGCGCCTTCTGCGACCAAAGCGATTTGGACGCGGTCAAGGAGGGTTTGCGCGTGCGGGAAGTCTCCGAGCGCCTCGGCACCGAGTTCCTGCAACAGATCGACGGCGTGGACGACGAGCTGTTCCAACAGCGGTTCAAGGCTTTGGCCTGGCTGGTATCGCAGGGACGCCTTGAAATCCGCGTAGCCTTGCGGCCCCACGGCATCTTTCACGACAAGGTCGGAATCATCTCGGACGCCGCAGGCGACGCGGTGGTCTTTGCAGGCTCCGCAAACGAGAGCGCCGCCGCGTTGCTCCCCACGCACAACTATGAATCGATCGACGTTTTCCCAGCCTGGCGGCCGGAGCTTGCCGAATATCACGAGCCGCACCGCGCCAGCTTCGAACGGCTCTGGGCGAACAAAAGCCGCGGTACGGCTGTGATGGACGTGCCGTCAGCGCTTCGCGACCGTTTGCTGGAGGTGGGGGCAAGCATGGAGCGCCCCCCCGATCCCGAGCGCGAGGCGGCCATCGTCGCGATGCTACGGGAAACAGAAGACGCGGCCGAAGCGGCGCTGCGCCCGCGCGGGCCGCGCGTCCCGAACCTCATCAACGGGTCGCCTTTCGACATCCGCGACCATCAGCGGGACGCCCTCAACGCCTGGCGGGCGAAGGGCGACTTTCAGGGCATCTTCGATCTGGCGACAGGCGCCGGCAAGACGATCACGGCGGTTTACGGCGCCGTGCAGATGTCGAAGCAGATACGCGGCCTGACCGTCGTGATCGCAGCGCCCTACCAGAGCCTCGCGGATCAGTGGTGCGAAATCCTGGAGACTTTCAATATCCACCCGCTCCAGTGCTACGTCTCGAAGGCCAATTGGTACGACGCGCTTCAGCGCAAGATTCTGGACGTCCAGACAGGAGCCACGCCGTTTGAGGCGATCGTCGTCGTCAACCGGACGCTGAAAACCGTCGATTTTCAGGACGCCATCGCCCGCATCCCCGGCGACCAATTCCTGTGGATCGGCGATGAATGTCATCACCACGGGTCGCAATCGCTGGCTTCGGCCCTGCCGCAGAACGCGCGCTATCGGATCGGCTTGTCGGCGACGCCCGAGCATTACCTCGATGACGAGCGGAACGCCCGGCTGAAGGCGTACTATGGCGAGGTCGTCTATTCGTACACATTGAAGCAGGCGATCGAGGACAAGGTTCTCACGCCCTACAATTACTTTCCTCGCCTTGTAGCGCTCACGGCAGACGAGGGCGAGGAGTTCATCCGTCTATCCGACCTCATCGCCCAACAGTTCGCCCGCGAAGGAGCGGGTGTCGGCCAGGGCATGAGTATGGGCCTGACCGCGCTCTTGATGAAGCGGTCGCGGATTGTTGGTTCGGCTGTCAATAAGCTGGTCTCGCTTGAAGCCGCGTTGGACGGGCGAGCGCCCGAGCTGCACACCCTGTTCTATTGCGGCGACGGCCGCGTGATCTACGACCCGGACGCCGACGAATATGACGACGACGATGACGACGGCGACGACGCAGTTCCGCAGCGCCAGATCGAAGTCGTCACGCGCGTGCTCGACGGCATGGGCTGGCGGGTTTCACGCTTCACCGCGCGGGAAAGCCGCCGCGAGCGCGAATCCATTCTTCAGACCTTTCGTGTCGGACTGATCGACGGCCTGGTCGCCATCAAGTGTCTCGACGAAGGTATCGACGTGCCCGCGTGCAGCACGGCCTACATCCTCGCCAGCTCGCGCGATCCGCGGCAGTTCATACAGCGCCGCGGCCGGATTCTACGACGGTCGCCGGGCAAGACGATCGCGACTATCCACGACTTCATCGTCATCCTGCCGGAAGAGGCGCACGACCCTACAGGTGCCGCGCGCAAGCTCATTGCCTCCGAGCTTCGGCGGGTGGCTGAGTTCGCAACCCTGGCCGAGAACCGCTTCACCGCCTACGAGATCCTGCGTCCGGTCCTGAACGCCTACGACCTCGAGCACCTCGTCTAAGGGCCTGACTGCGCTATCACTTGTGGCAGATGACGCAACCGCCTGCGGCCTCGTCGATGCCGTACACATCGTCGATGGTGTCGGTCGACCGGCCGGACAAGGGATTCGCGGGACGCTTCCGCCGCAGCCGTTCCAGCCGCTTCTCATAGTCCGCGCGGATTTGCGCGACCCTTTCGGGCTGGATCAGCTCGGTCAGGCTTTCACGGTCGCTCCATGTGAAGGGCGACCCGTCCTTCAGTGCCGTCTTCTCGTAGTCGACCGCTTCCTGGAAGCTGTCGGGGTGATTTTCAGCCAGACGCACCCATTCGATCTTCTGCTGAAAGAAGCAAAAGCTGCACCCCGATCTTGACCGCCAACTGTAATAGGCGGGTTCGCCGACACCGGACTGGTCCAGCATTTCGATCACGCCGGCCCGATCAATGCCCGCTTCCCGGAGCGGCAGCTCAACGCGCATGTTGGGATGGGTCGCTTGATAGCCCTCGCGGGTCGGTTCATCCGCGCGGATCGCCACATAAGAATTGACGATCACACCGGCATCGAGATCGGCGCGCAGCCAAGTCTCCAGCGGGCGCAGCTTCAGTTGCCGTGTACACCAGCGCGTGCGCGGCGACGGCAAGAAGTTGCCATACTCCTTGAGCCAGAAGTCAAAGTCCCGATCAGGATTGAGGCGCTGTATCGGCCGGCCGAGGAAGCCCTCCAGCCGATCCAGAAAGACATAGACCTCTTTCAGCTCCTTGCCCGTGTCCGTGAAAAAATACTCGATCGACAGCTCTGGCCGCGTTTGCCGCATGAAGACGGCGAGAGCGGCGCTATCGCGCCCGCCCGAAAGCCCCAGGATATGACGGTCAGGCTTGGTCACGCGGTCTCCCTTTCGCGTGTTTCGGTTGCCATCGTCTCGACCGCACGAACCAGAGCGCCAAGATGCACACGGCCGCCGCCCGCCGATCCGGCCAGCATCGTGAGCAATTGCGCAGCAAGGGCGGTAGCCGCCCTTTGCTCCGACGCCGTGAGATCAAAACGCGCCAGAATGGGCTCGGCGTTCGGATCAATTCCGACCACGACCGCCATCGCTTCGGTCCGGCTCGGACGCCCGCGCACTTGCGCGACGGCTTCGAGTTCGCGGAAGCGCCGCCCGATGCGCGCAATCTCGACAAGAGCCTGGTCGCGGTCCCGGTCGGACCAGGTCTTGGGCGACTTGTGGAGCAGGAGCCCGGCGAGACCCTCCATGTCGCCTTCTCCCGTTTCGAAGGCTGCGGAGCGGGAAGAGAATCCTTCAAAGGTCCAATCGTTGGTCAGGCCCTTGATGACGTCCACGCGGGCCGCGATGCCGCCGAATGTGGCCGCATCGACGCCAAGTGCGTCGGCCAAAGCCCCGCGGACGGTCTCGAGCATAGCCCCATAGGCGGCCTCCGCTTCGACCAGGGTGGCGAAAATCTTGTCGGCCGATAGAGCCTTGCCGAGCGCCGCCGGCAGTGCGTCGAACAACAGCGCTTCCGGGTCCTTTGCCTTCAGGATGACGCCTCGCACGGTTTTGGCGGATTTCGACAGCGTGTCCGTGCGCTGCGAGTACGCGGGTAGGTTCTCGTACCGCTGGAACAGCGCCTGAGCGACGGGCAAGGATTTGGTCGCGTCATCGACGCCGAGATGCCTTGCCAAGCCGTGCAGGAAAGTGAGGTCGCGGTTCGAACGGTCCACCCGCCGCAGGCGGATATCGCCCGGCTTCTGGAGCAGCTTGTCAACGAAGACGTCGTCAAGCGCGGTCTGGAACACGTCCTCTACATAGACCGCGAGAGCATCTTGGCGCGCCAAGATGTTCGCCAGCGCCAGGACCGGCATCAGGCCCGCTTTCAGGCCGATCGGCGGGCGACCCCATTCCCTGTAGATATCCTCAAGGCAGATTTCGGGCTCGCGCTCCATCGCCTCCCAGACAGGCGCCAGACTCAAGCCGGGGCCTTCATCGGCCGGTGGCCGGAAGCCGAAGACCCCTGTCTCATCCTTGGCATGGAGCCCGAACGGCTCCAGCACCGTGAGATAAAGACCCATGCCTGCCGGGTAGCCCTCGAAACCGAGGTCACGCTCGGCTCCACGCGTCACCATCGCGTGGCAAAGCTCGCGGACGGCGGCCATCGCGTTGGACGACGGCCGATCGCGTTGCAGCAGTTCACTCTTGAGGACCGGCGATTTACTGAAAGCAATATCGGCCAGCACGCTGGCCACGATCGGCAACGGTTCGGAAACCGATTGGTCCGGCTGCGGCGCGAGCCACCACCGTGCGCCGTTAAGCGCAGCGTCCAGATCCCGATACACCAGATCGACACAGGCGGAGTGGCGCGCCGCGATTTCACGCCGGGCGATCCGGTCGCCTTCCAATCGTGGGTTCTCGCGCGTCAGTCGCTCGATCGCAAACAGCTCGCTGGCGTTTGGGCGTAGCCAGTAGCTATTCGCGGCGCACCCAACGGCGGCCACCGCTTGCCTTTCACTCAGCGCCCTGGCGATGCCCTTGCAGAGACTGCGGGTCTTGCCGTGCAGAACATCGCCGTCCGAGAGCAGCAGAACCAGCATCCCGCTGCCTTTGTAGCGTCGCTCCGCCAGGGAGGCCGCCAGCTCCTTCGGCTTGTCGGAGCTTGTGACGAGTTGCAGCACGACTTCGAAAGTCCGCAGCGCACCCGTGTTGAAATAGTGCCGCTTGGCGGCGGCGAACCCGAGGCCGACCCGCTGCGGCACCGTGGCAAGCTGTTCGGCGCTGAGTGCGTCTGCTTCCGTCAGCTTTGCCAGCGCCTCTTCAAGATCGAAGTCGCTGCCCGCGAACAGCGCGTACCCGCCAAGTCGCGGCTGGGCGATCAGAACCGCCCATTCGAGCAGATCGGCAATCGCGGCCCGCACGTCGCCTTGCGTTGCGTAGGGCGCGGCGGCGAAGAGGAAATCCTCGGCGAGCGCGAGACCTGAGCCGTTGCGGAAGAATTCGATGACGGCGGCGGCCTTGGTCAAACTCACATGCAGGGCGCTGCCCTTGGCGGCGGCGCGGTCGATGGCCTCAAACGCCAGACTGAAGCGGGCGCCGTCCATCCCGCTCGCCAGCGCCATCCCGAAATTCGCAGCCAGGTAGTCCCAGAGCTGGTCGGGATCGTAGGTTACGCGCGGCGCTTGCGTCTCGGTAGCCGTGAGGTGGGCTTGGAACCCGAACGGTTCCGCCGAGCCCAGGAAGCCGAAGACGCTCCGTTCGTTTTGGGCGAACCGCTGGCGAGACACCGGGCCCAGCAACAGCGCCGTGACCGGATTGAGCGGCCAGGTCGCCTCCAACGTCTCGGCAAGCAGGCCGGCGTCGGTCGGACGGCGCTTTGCCACAGCCTCAGCGACGGCGAGAGCCGCTGCGGCCGCAAGCTCGGGGCGCGCTTCGCAGCGCACGGCGCGGGCAAGCAGCGCAACGCTTTCATCCGCGCCCGTGAGAAAAGAGATGTCCTGATAGCGGCCTTGAACCTTGACCCACTCGTTGCGGGAATCCTTTTGGGCCTTCGCCGCATATTGCTCGAATGCCTGGTGGAGAATACCAACGACGACGAGCCTGCCTTCGCTGCGCGTGCTCCGCTCCGCGAGGTCCTGCAGGAGATGAACGTCCGCGCTATCGGACGCCGCGTGTTCAAGCAGCTTTCCAAGTTCGTCCAGCAGCAACAGGATGCCGCTGCGCCGGTGCCGCGCGCCGGCCAGCAACGCCTCGATCAACGCGTCGTTGGACTCAGCCGCGCGGGAGGCCACAGCCTTTGACCAGCCGAGCGCATCGCGGCAGGCTTCCGCGATGACATCGCGTAGGCTCGCCCGACTGCCGGTGACAGCAACGACCGTCCAGGCGCCGTCCTTCTCCGGAAAGGCTTGTGCGAAGAGGGCCGATACCTCCGCCCCGGCGATGACCTTGGCGATCCCACGGGTCTCGGCGCACCCGCCCACGAGGTTGCCGACCAAGAGGGCGGCGCTCGATTTTCCGCCGCCGTAGGGACCCGTCCAGGTGTAGGCGCCTTGCTTGCTCTCAATCTGCGCACTCGCCATCGCGGTGAGCGCCTTCGCCGTGCTGGCCTGCAGGACATAGCCAACCAGCGGCGGCGAGCCCTTCAGGTCGGAATCGATCCGCGCCGAACGCGCGAAGCGGCGGTCGATTTCGACGATGTCAGCCAGCACGGTCATGCCGCCTCCATCGCGTCGTCATCCTCGGCCGCCGCGACCTTGCGCTCGGGATAGGCGCGCGCGAGCAGGGCAAGGTCATCGACGGTGTCCTTCCGCTGGATTTGCCGGAGGCCGGCGGTGTCCGTCCACGCCCAGGCTCCCGCCGTCAGCCGTTCCATGCCCATCAGGCGAGTGACGATGCTGTCTTCGTCCATTTTGAAGACGCGACCGGGCGACCCCGGCGCGTAGCAAATCTGTTCGGCGGTCAGGGCCGTCGAACCGTTCGCCACGCCATTCCAAAAGTCGTTCAGCGCATAGGCGAACACACCGTCATGGAGGGACGGCTTCGGTCCGCGGATGAATTCGTACCAGCCGCCGACGCGCGCCGCGCGGATCAGTCCGAGTTCGGCGAGCAGCGGCTCCGCCGCGTCCTCCAGGTTCGCGTCATGCCGGCGAACGTAGCTCCGCAACAGGACTTCGACGTCGCGCTTCATCGTCGTGACGGTTGCCCGCCATTCTCTCGATTGGGCTAACGCATGAAGCTCGCTCACCAGCGTCGAGGGATCGAACTCGATCGTCGAAAGCGCATTGAAGGCGTAGTAGGCGGTGGTGGTCAGCTTCGCCGTTGACGCGATGTGCCAATGCGTGAGCCACACCGTCGCCGAACGCTCGACATAAGGATCGTGCCCGTCGTCGGCGAGCACGGCGTCGCCCAATGGGCTAGGCCGCAGGACCTTGCCGTCGTCCTCGACGAACCCCGACGCCAGAGCCCAATAGCGCATCGACTGCGCCATGTTGCGGCCAACGCCGAACCTTGCAATCGCGCCCTGTTCATGGAATGTTCCAGCCGACGCGCCGCCCTTAACGGCGTCATAAGCCTTCTTCAGCCACAGTAGGCGAAGCGGGAAAGTCTCGTGGCCGGCGAATTGGCCGCGTGTGATCGAATCGTGGAGTTCCTGCCGCATGATGCGGAAGCTACTGGCGAAGCTCTCCAGGCGCAAGGGCTGACCGCCTTACCGCCGAGGCAATCAGAGCGGCGGTGCGGTCGATCTCAGCTTCCGTATTGTAACGACCGCAGAATACGCGAAGAATATGCCGGGCATCAGCCTCAGAATAACCCATAGATTTTAATACATGAGACGAAGATACTTGTCCGCGCGTGCAAGCGGAGCCGGTCGACAAGCAGACTTCGTTCGATAGGCGGAGAACGACATCGTCCGCGTCCGCATCACGCAAGGCAATGCTCAGGGTCCCTGGTATCACTGGCGCGTCTTGCGTTGTCAGATCGAAGCGAACCTGTCTTTCATCCAACCCCGCGTGCAGACGCCGGGCGAGCCGTCGGCCGTGCTGGCCATCGTCTTCAAGCCCCTCGCGGGCCAATGTGGCCGCCGCCCCGAAGCCGGCCTGCAGGGGCGCCGGTTCGGTGCCAGACCGCAATCCCTGTTCCTGGCCGCCGCCCCGTTGAAGCGGGTGCGGCTTCGGCGCGACCGCCGAGACGAACAACGCGCCCACCCCCACCGGCCCATAGAGCTTGTGCGCTGACAGACTGACGTAATCGAGATCGAGCCCGACAACGTCGATGGGGATCTTCCCTGCGGCTTGGGCGGCATCGCAATGAACGAGCGCGCCGACGCGGCGGGCGAGCGTGGAAACGTCTTGCAACGGTTGCAGCACTCCCGTTTCGTTGTTGGCGGCCATGACGGACACCATCAGCGTCTGATCGTCGAGTAGGTCACCGAATGCGCCGAGGTCGAGCCGCCCGGTCGCATCGACGGGCGCGATGATGATTTCGAACCCCATCGCCGCGAGGGCCTGGGCCGGCTCAAGCACCGCCTTGTGTTCCACGGCCGATACCACGATGCGGCGGCGCTCGGGTCGCTCACTGACCATCCTTCGAGCGACGCCGACGATCGCCAAATTGTCGGCTTCCGTCGCGCCCGAGGTGAACACCACCTCGGCTGGAGATGCTCCAATGAGTTCGGCGACGGCGGCGCGAGCGTCGGCAACTGCGCGAGCGGCCTTCGCGCCCGCGCGGTGCGGCGAGCCAGGATTGCCGGGCAGGGCCCAAGCCGAAAGCATGGCCTCCCTCGCTTCCGGCGCAAGCGGCGTCGTCGCAAAGCCATCGAGGTAGATCAATGGTTCGCTGGCGGAAACCTGGCGAGACATTGGAGCAGTACTTCCCTCGGTTTCGACGAACCCTCAACCCTGGTCGGGCGAGAATCGCGTCTCCTGACTGACGCCATTGTGCCGGAAGTGCCGACCGAGGTCAGGTCCCACCGGTAAGTTCGGCTCTCCGGCCTCCTGTGAGCGTGGATTTCGCCCTTTCTGCTGGCTGGAGAGTTGACGCTCAGCCTTGGCCGTTGGCCAGACTCGCATCCAGAGTTATGTATGATAAAGGACATTATCATACATAGGGGGCCGCGTGAGGTCGCCCCTCTCCGGGCGCGGGCGAAGCTGCACGAGGTAAGCTCGGGCCCCATCCGGTCCATCCTGCTGGCCACAGGCGTCCTTCTTGTCCGGGCGACGCAGTCGAACTTCGCCTCCAGCCAGGATAGCCTTCCGTTGGAAGCTACCTCGCTTGCTGAGTCGGACGCCGTCACTTGACCAACGTGGATCCCCAGACCGACTGTGTCGCCGATCTTGAGGTGATGGCCGCGGCGCTCGAGAGGTCTGGCGCGTACAAGGTCCTGCGGCGGTTGGTCCCGATGGAACCGATTGAGCCGCCGCTAGGCGTCGTCACGCGGCAGGGTCTTTTCGTTGACACCGAGACCACAGGGCTGGACCCAGCCCGCGACGAGATCATCGAGCTCGCCATGGTGCCCTTCACGTATGGGCTCGACGGCCAGATATTCTCTGTAGGAGAGCCCTTTCAGGCGTTGCGCGAGCCGTCAAAGCCGATTCCACTCGAGGTAGCGGCCATCACCGGCATCGATGACGCCATGGTCGCCGGCAAGCAGATCGAACCCGTGGACGTGACCCGTTTCGTCGCCCCGGCCTCGCTCGTAGTGGCGCACAACGCCGCCTTCGACCGGAAATTCCTGGAACGGTTCTGCGAGACCTTCAACACCAAGCCCTGGGCCTGCTCAATGAGCGAGATCGACTGGGCGGCCGAGGGCTACGAGGGGACCAAGCTCGCCTACCTCGCGTCCGGCGCCGGCTTTTTCTACGAGCGCCACCGCGCCGCCCACGACTGCCTGGCGGCGATCGTGCTCTTGGCCCGCGTGCATCCGCGCAGCGGCCGAACCGGATTGGCGCAGTTGCTGGAGCGGGCCCGGGCGCCCTCATTCCGGATTTGGGCAGAGAACTCGCCCTTCGATCTGAAGGACCTGCTGAAGGCGCGGGGCTATCGCTGGAATGGCGAAGGTAACGGCGCCCCCCGCGCTTGGTACATTGATGTCGCCGACGAGGCGCGCGAGGCCGAACTGGCGTTTCTCAAAGCCGAAGTCTACCGAGGCGAGATCGACCTACTCGTGCGGCGCGTCACAGCCTATGATCGCTTTTCGGAGCGGTGCTGACCCAGGTCGAGCCAATCCCTCGATCCAGCCGCGACATCACAATGACCGCTTTGCGCCACATTTGCATTCTGCGCTTCCGCGGCCTCGCCGCGCTGGAATGGGCGCCGCGGGACGGGGTCAACGGTCTGATCGGTCCCGGCGACAGTGGAAAGTCGAGCCTGCTGGACGCCATCGACCTGGTCCTGGCCCCACGCCGCAACGTCACGCTGACCGACGCCGACTTCTTCAACCTCGATGTCAGCGCCCCAATCGAAATCAGCGCCACGCTCGGGGACTTGCCGGACAACCTGCAGGACTTGGACGCCTATGGCCAATACCTCAGGGGTTGGGACGCGGTCTCCAAGACGGTGCTCGATGAGCCGGCGGACTCGCTGGAAGTCGTTCTCACCCTCCGCCTGATCGTCGACAGCGATCTTGAGCCGCGTTGGACCCTGTTTTCGGAGCGCGCCGCCGCCGACGGCCACGGCCGGGACCTCCCCTTCGCCGAGCGGGTCCGGCTAGCCCCGACCCGTCTCGGACCCTTCGCGACACATCATTTCTCGTGGGGGGCCCGATCGGTTCTGAATCGTATTTCCGACGAGCGGGCCTCAGCCAGCCAGGCCCTGGCCGAGGCGGCGCGCGAAGCCCGGAAGACCTTTGGCGACCGCGCCTCCGCCCAGGTGGCGGAGACCTTGAGGATCGTCGAGGAGGTCGCCGCCGCGGCCGGGGTGCGCGGCGCCGCCGAAGTTCAGGCGCTGCTTGACGCCCACGGCGTCAGCTTCAGCGGCGGGGCGATCGCTCTGCACGATGGGGCTGGCATCCCCCTGCGCAACCTGGGCGTCGGCAGTTCGCGTCTGCTGGTCGCCAATCTTCAGGCAGTCGCCGGCGAAACGGCCTCCATCAGCCTGATCGACGAACTCGAGCATGGCCTGGAGCCCTACCGGATCGCGCGCCTGCTTCACACCCTCGGCAGCAAGACCGCCGTCCCACAGGCACAGGTGTTCCTGACCACCCACTCGCCGATTTGCGTCCGCGAGTTGGCCGCACGACAGCTCTGGAAGGTCCATCGCGATGGCGTCGGATCCGTGTCCGTCACCGAGCTCGGCGCCGGCGCCGACGATCAGGCGACTCTGAGAGCCTGCGCCGAAGCCTTCCTCGCCCCCCACGTCCTCGTGTGTGAGGGCGCGACAGAGGTCGGCTTGGCGCGAGGCCTCGATCTCTATTGGGCCGAGCAGGAGGGCCAAACGCTGGCGATGCACGGCGTGGCGCTGGCGGATGGCGGTGGGAGCAACTTCGTCGCCCGCGCGCTGTGCTTCGCCAGTCTCGGCTACCGGACCGGGCTCTGGCGCGATTCCGACGTCGTGCTCAGCGTAGACCAGGTCTCCGCGCTTGGGGCGGCGGGGGTCACAGAGTTCCATTGGGCTGCGCCGAACTCCACCGAACAGCAGCTCTTCCTGGCGCTCCCCGACGCCGCCGTCGACCGCATGCTCCAGATCGCCATTGATCACTACGGCGACGACGCCGTCGCCCAGCACTTGGCCAATGTCGAGCCAGGTTGCGATCTTGATCTTCTGAGGCTCGTCGGCACGTTCGACGCTGCAGAGCGTGCGGCCCTGGGCCAGGCCGCGGGCCGGTATCGGTGGTTCAAGACGGTCGATCAGGGCGAGCGACTGGGCCGGGAGGTGTTGGGGCCCCATCTCGACGGCGCGGCGCACCCCGTGCCCGCTGTTATCGCTGCGCTCCGCGCGTGGATCGCCGGTCTGCCGCCGGAGGAGGTCGATGGGCTTTAGGCTGTTCGACCACGATCGGGGCTCTGTGGTGGCCCCGGCCGGCTGCGGAAAGACCCAGGCGATCATCGACGCTCTGAGCGAGCACTCGGGTCCGTCCGCCCTGATCCTCACCCACACGAACGCCGGCGTGGCGGCGCTCAAGACCCGGCTGTCGAAGGCCAAGGTGCCGAGCCAAAGCTTTCGCCTAAGCACGGTCGACGGCTGGGCCATGCGCCTGGCGCGCACCTTCCCCCATCTGTCAACGGCGCCGTCCTTCGCGAGCCGCATCGACTACCCCGCGACGCGCCGAGCGGCGCTGCAGGCGGTGGCCAGCACCGCCCTGGATGCGCCGATCCAGGCGACCTACAGCCGGCTGGTCGTCGATGAGTACCAGGACTGCTCCCGCGATCAGCATGTCCTCATCCGCGCGCTGGCTGATCGACTGAGGACGTGTGTGCTCGGGGACCCGCTGCAGCGTATCTTCGACTTCGGGCGCGCCGACCATCCGGACTGGGATGATGACGTCGAAAGTGCGTTCGAGCGGGTCGGGGAGTTCGACATCCCCTGGCGTTGGGTCAATGCCGGCCAAGGTCCCTTCGGCGAATGGGTCCTGTCGCTGCGTCCAGCGCTTCTGGGCGGTCACCCGATCGACCTGCGGCTGGCGCCGCCCAACGTCACCTGGGTGCAACTCCCGACCGACGCCGCGGCCCTTCATGCCGCGCAGGCGCGCGCAGTGAACGGGGTCCGGCCGTCTTCTGGCCAAGGACTTTTGATCATCGGCGACTCGAAGAACCGTCAGTCGCGGACGGAGTTCGCCCGTAAAACGCCCGGGCTGAACGTCGTCGAGCCAGTGGACCTTGGCGACCTCGTCGACGCCGCCACCGCGATCGAAGGGTCGAGCGGACTTCACCGCCTACGCGCCACCCTGGACTTCGCGATCCTGGTGATGACGGAGGTCGATATCGCAGGCCTCGGCAAGCGCCTCAACAGCCTCCAAGCCGGCACGGCGCGAAACCCGGCCGACGCCGCCGAAACCGCCTGCCTGCGGTTTGCGCACGAAGACGGGTACGCGGCGGTGAACGGCGTCCTTCGGGCTCTGGCCAATTCGTCACGGCGGACTTTCCGTCATCAGCTCCTGGCGGCCATGTTCGACGCGCTAAGCCGAGTGCTTAAGCGCCCGGGCGTTGGCCTGCTCGATGCCGCGGTGGCCGCCCGAGAACAACGGCGAGTGGTCGGCCGGGCGCTGCCCAGTCGGGCGGTCGGCAGCACCCTCTTGCTCAAGGGCTTGGAGTCGGAGCACGCTTTGGTGCTTGACGCCGACGCCATGAACGCACGGCACTTCTATGTCGCCGTGAGCCGGGCTTCCCACTCACTGACGATATTCTCCAAGTCGCCCGTCGTCCGCTTCCGTTGATGGCGTCGGAGCCAACCCACAGGATGTTCCGGAGAGAGGTCTGATGGCGGTTGATAGCACGGAGGCGCTGCGCGGGGTCCTGTTCGAGGCCTACGACGGGTTTGCCGACAAGCGATTGAAGGATCTCAGCCGAGACGCCCCCTTCGTGGTCGACGATCGCGCGGCCAGGGACCACGACGCCCAGGGACACCTGTTTTTGTGGTTCTGTCAGATGCTCGTCCATGTTGACGCTGCAGACCGAACTCGGCTGATCTTGCGCGGGGGTATGCCCGAAGGACCGACGATTTCGGACTGGTTTCAGGCCCACGGCGTGCAACGCACGAACTTTGGCCATGAGATTAAGCTCACCCCGGCGAATATCGCGGAGCTCTCCGACCTCGCTTCGGCGTTCGCGGCGATCACGCGCAAACCCTATGAGGTCAAGGCCTACAAGTTCGTGGTTCCGCGCGTCGCCAGCTCATTGCACCATTTGCAAGCTGTCCTCGTCGGGGCTTGGGCTTAACCGCAGAGGTCTCCGATGACGCCGGCTAAGGTTGGCGGCCGACGCGTAGGGCCCTAGACGTCCTCGTCACCATTTTCGGTCCCCACGGAGCTGGCGCCGCCGAGCGCTTCATAGCGCCGGGCGGCGAGCCACTGCAGGCGCTTGGCCTGGGTCAGCAGCACGCGACGCAGGCCGCCTTGAACCTTCCGCTCCGAAATCACCTGCGCGAGGCGGGAGAGGATCAACGCGCGCCGCGCGAGGCGGAAGTCGGGGTGTGAGCGCAGCTCGAACACCCGCTCCGAAACGATCCGGCCGCGCACGGAAGGCGGCGCCTCGACTGCCGTGCGTCCGGGCGGGGGGTCCTTTTCATTGAGGATCGCTTTGAACTGCGAATTTTCGATCGCCCGCTCCGTGATCAGGCGCTCCAGCGCATCCAAATGCTGACGTGCGGCCGCATCCGTGCGAGGCGCGTCCTGCAAGTGGGGGAGGGGCCAGACCTCGATCTCGAACACCTCGAACGGATCGAGCACCGACATGGCGACGGCGTCGGTCCGCTGATTGGTGAGATGACGCCGGACTCGGGTCCGGAGCCGCTCATTGGTCTGGCCGACGTAGATCGGCTCGCCGTCGTAGTCGAAGAAGGCGTAGACGCCCCAGCGGAAGTTGCCGACCGGCGTGGCCGGCCCGTCCCATTGATCAAACAGCCTGTCGAGGAATCGCGTCAGGTTTTCACGTAAGTCCTCCGTCTCAAACGGCGGGAAGTTGACCGCATCTGGATCCCGTTGAGGCGCCGGCGAGTCAGCCACGGCGGCGGATCGGCGTCATGCGCGCCGCCCGCGGCAGCTCGCCGTTTCGGCGGATCGCGGTGTGCGCCACGGTCACGCCGCCGACCGTTCTCGCGCCTCGACCTTCAACAGTGGTTCTAAGATGTGCTCGGCGAGATGGCGGACGACATGCACGACGACCCCGTCGCCGGTAAGGTGATAGGCCTCGTTGTAGTTCTTCGGCAGCTTGTAGTCGTCCGGCAGGCCCATGAGACGCGCCGTCTCGCGCGATGAGATCAGGCGGCTGCGCACCTTCTTGCCGTCGACGACGATGATCACCTGCCGGCTGGAGCCGCCGGCGGGGGTGCGCAGGCAGCCGGCGACGTCGTCGAACCGGACCTCCGCTCGCTGCACCTTCACCCCCCGCTCATCCAGGCGGGTGCGCTTGTAGACACAACCCACCATGCGCCGCCGGGCGCGCTTGGCGCCCTCGAGCTTGGCCTTGTTGACCGCCGACATCTTGCCGACCAGCAGGTCCCGTTCGGCGTCGGTGTGCCAATCGACGCTGGTGGGGTGCTCCTCGATTAGGTCAGCGAACGTGCTGTTGCGGTGCGCCGGCGCCGGCACGTTCCACCACACCATCTGCTGCTGTGCGGCCCTGCTCACGCGCGCGAACGCCCGCTGCAGGGCGGCGGTGTGGAATGGCGCGATCGACTCCGGCGAAAGCAGCGCGGGATCGATCTCGACGTCGGCGCGGACCCCGATGATAAACAGGCGTGGCCGCGACTGCGGCACGAACAGGGCAGCGTTGATGACCAGCGCGCCGTAGCGATAACCCGCGTCGGCGAAGGTCTTGCAGATCGCCTCGAAGTCGCGCCCGCTATGGGAGGTCAGCGTGCCGAGGACGTTTTCCAGGGCGATGAGTTTGGGCCCGCGGCCCTCGGCCACGAGATCCTTCACGATGTCCCAGAAGGGATAAAAGGTGCCCGAGCGCTCCCCCTTCAGGCCGGCGCCGCCGCCGGCCAGGGACAAGTCCTGGCACGGAAAGGAGCCCCAAATCAGATCGGCGGCGCCGGGCAGCTCGGCCGCCTTGATCTTGCGGACGTCATCCACCCGCAGCACCTCCCCCTCGAGGTGGTTCAACTGGTAGGTGAGACCCTTCTTGGCGTCGAAATCGTTGGCGAACAGGCAAGTCCAACCCTTGCCCAACCCCGCCCTCGCCATGCCGCCGCCGGCGAAGAACTCGTAGAAGCTAGGCATGGTCCGCGCCGCCTTTGTCTTGGTCGCTCGCTCCGCGATCACGGGCTAATTTCTCTTCTACTGCTTCGGTTATCCAAGTGTTGCGCGAGATGTTCCCGGGCCGCGCGCCACGCGCCACGTCGATGGCCTCGAACGCCTCGGCCGAGAGCCGCAGATTGATCCGGTCTAGGGTGCGGACCGTCGCTGTTTTCGAATCGGGTATCATGGCGCCAGAGTGGCGCCACACCCGCGCTTAGTCGAGTGAAGTTTCTATTTTGTTCCGCTGCGGCGGCTCAAGGTCCGCGAGGGGAGGCGAGGATGATCGGCGCGCGCGTCTACCCGGCACCTCCCGAGCGTGAAATCGACGTCGAAGCGCTGGCGGTTCTGTCTGAGGAAGAGGCGGACGCCGGCGAGGACGACGGTTTGCAGGGCAATCAGCAATACCGAGAGATGCGCGGCATGAGCTGGGGTCAGGTCGCTGAGGCCTTAGAGCGCGAAGCGGCGCTCTTCCAACGCTTCGCGGCGGCCACGGATCTCGACGACGAGGCCGAACGCTATGACGAAGAACGGGCGGAGGCCTTCCTGCCGGAAGAGGACCTTTGGGGTTTGGACATCGGCGTGATCGGCGCGACCATGGCCTTGTCGGCGCTGGGGGCCACGACCGTGAGCAGTTGCAATGCGGGAGGCTTCGGCGGCGTCCATATCGCCCAATTTCCGCACGTCGTCTTCTTCCTTCCGCGCCAGGCGGTCGCTGAAGTGCTGGCGATCGCCGAGGCCGCCGACGTCGGCGTGGCCATGACGACGGGGGGCCTGGTCTGCCTCTCGGGTCGGACCGACCTCGATCTCCACCGATTCGCTGAAGTCGCGCTCGCGCGACACATCGAGGTTGGAGCAGGGTCATGAAGGATCAATCCTTGCTCGAAGCCTCACTGGGGGAGCTCCTCGACGAGGGCGATTTCCATAAGCTCGACCGGCGCCTAGGACGATTCAATCTCTTCGAAGCGGTCGGCGGCGTGCGCGCTGAGCTTCGCCATTCCAACTTCTTGGGCTTCATCTTTTCCCCCAATCGAAGCCATGGCCTGGGATCCATCGTGCTGGAGCGCACGCTGCGGGCGGTTCTCGAACAGGTGTCGCCCGCAGAACGGCCGATTCGGACGCTCGAACTGGTGCTCAATGACCTGGACGACGCGCTGGTTCACCGGGAGCGAGACAACATCGATCTACTGATCGAAGTCCCGTCGCTCAACCTGGTGGTGATGATCGAGAACAAGGTGGGCTCCTCCACCGGCGAGGGCCAGCTCGGCCGGTACAAGGAGCTCGTTGAGCACCGGTTCCCGAGCCAGTGGCGTCTGCTTGTCCTCTTGACGCCCGACGGCGTCGATCCGGACTGCGACGGCTACGTGCCCTTCAGTTATCGACGGCTGGCGCAGGTCTTCGTCGGCATAACCGAAGACGACGCTGTCCCAGCCGGCCCAAAGCTGATCCTAACCCACTATGTCGAGATGTTGCGGAGGCATGTCGTGCCGGATGATGACCTGCGTGAACTCGCGCTTCGCCTCTACGAGAAGCACCGCGAGGCGTTCGACTTCGTTTTCGAGGTTCGGCCCCAACCTGCCGGCCTGTTGGACTCCCTCAGTGGACGCATTCTTGCGGTCCAAGGGCTGATCGCTGACCGTCCAGCCACAAACATCTTCCGGTTCGTGCCCGCCGCGTGGGACGAGAAACTCCCACAGTTTCGCTGTGATCCCACCAAATGGACCCGGACCGGGCGCGCCCTTCTCTTCGAGGTGAAGATCAATCCGAACACCAGCCGGGTTCACTTGATTCTGGTTCTCGGCCCCTGCCATCCTGATGTTCGCAAGGCCTTTTACGACGCCGCCTCGAAAAGCCCTCTGTTCAAAGGGCTAGTTAAGCCGATGGGCAATGTCACGGCTACCGTTTACAATAGAGAACTGCTTACCTCCACGCAGGCTGCAGACCTGGATTTTGATCAGCAGGTCAACAATGTGTCGCTCGCCTGGTCTGA
>Ga0302314_10006773_pt1 | contig 20684 bp, 17 predicted proteins | sample III_Palsa_N2_3_FD_200533 | JGI IMG/M metagenome (GOLD analysis project Ga0302314, IMG submission 200533) | Peat permafrost microbial communities from Stordalen Mire near Abisko, Sweden - III_Palsa_N2_3 | ecosystem: Environmental > Terrestrial > Soil > Palsa > Peat permafrost | place: Sweden... | reverse complement strand
TCCAACAACGACCTCGACGCCTACTGGCGCCACCACCTCGCCCGCGAACACGAGCGGAACTATCCCACCCCCGACCAGCGGAACTACGCCCTCACCGCGTGATCGCGACCCTCACTCGAAACGAACCGCACCCAAGTTCGATGCACTGACCCGGAGGGTGCACCCGCTGCTGTGCTACCGGCTGACATGGTGGGGACGGCTGGGTCTTTCCCGCTGGCGCGGGATGTCGAACTGCTCGGCGATCAGGACCGCGCAGGCAGGTGTTGACAGCGAGGGTGGAGTCACCCCCGCTGGCGCGGAGTGGATGTCGATCAGGGCAGCCCCTATCGGAGTGAGCACGAGACACCCCCGCTGGCGCAGGGTCGTGCGACGGCTCTACATCACTGCTACCCCGAGGCTAGGGTCACCCCTGCTACCGCGGGGAATGTCGCGCCGGCTGTGCATCACCGCTACGCCACGCCTCGGCTCATCCCCGGTGACCGGGGTGTGGATACGATCATAGCGCTCCCGCCGTGGCGGTCGCGGCGCTGGATTTGCGGCCGGAATTCCTTGTGGGCTGGGGTAGTTGGCGCGTTGATCTAATGAGGGGAGAGACGCGGTGGGCGCGGTTGAGGACGGCCGGTTCGGGGGGATCGACCTGAGCCCGTGGGCGCAGTTCGATGCGCTGACGTGGACGGTGTACCCGCTGCTGTTCCACTTGCTGGACGTGGCGGCGGTCGTGTTCGAGTTGTGGGACCGGTTCTTGACGCAGGCCCAGCGGGCCGTGATCGCCGATGGCTTGGGGGTGGACGAGGGCTCGGCCCGCTCGCTGGCGGCGTTCCTGGCGTCCGCGCACGATTTGGGCAAGCTCATCCCGTACTTCCAGCGCCAGGAGGCGGCCGCGTGGGCGCGGCTGGGGGAGGATCTGGTCGCGCAGGCGGGGAACCCGGTGGAGATACCGCATGAGCGTGCCTCGCTGCACATCGTGCTGGGCCTGCTGGCGGAGATCGGGTTCCCGGTCCAGGGCAACGACAGTGCGGCGGTGCGTGGCGCACAGGTGGCCGGCGGCCATCGCGGGCACTTTCCGCAGGTCGACGTGCACGGTGCGGCGGCGCCCGCGCGGGTGGCGGTCGTACTGGGCGGCCCGGTGTGGCAGGACCTGCGCCGGCGCTACCTGGCGCTGCTGCGCCACTTGACCGGCGCCCTTGAGGTGCCTGCCCGGATGACGGTGCCGGCAACGGTCTTGATCACCGGGCTGGGCATGGTCGCGGACCGCTTGGCGAGCGAGCGCGGCCATTGGCTCGCGAACGCGCACGCGCCGGCGTTCGGCGCGGTCGAGCACTACGCCCTGGCCTGTGAGCAGGCCCGCGGCCTGGTCACCCGCTCGGGTCTGGAGCGTGTGCTGCTCGAGGAGGTTCCCTTCGCCGTGGCCCACCACAACCTTGTGGCGCCCAACGACCTGCAGGCATCCTTGCTGGCGCAGCTTCCCTCGCTGGCGGGCGCGTTGGGGGCGGGCATCTTGGCGATCACCGACGCTACCGGCGCGGGCAAGAGCGTGGCCGCGCTGGAGGCGGCCCGGATGCTCAACGCGGCCTGCGGCACCAACGGCGTCGCCTGGCTGCTGCCGACCACCGCGACGGCCGACGCCGCCTGGCAGGACCTGGAGCATTGGGTGGCCGCGCACCGGCCGCCCCACGCCCCGGTCGTCCTGGCGCACAGCCATAGCTGGCTGAACGCCGCCTACACCGACCAGCAACTGGAGCACCCGGATCCCGCGGGCCTGGAGGTGTACGCGCGGGCCCCGCACGACGACCATGACCCGGATGCGGATGCGGATGCGGGCCCGGACGAGGGCCCGGACGGCGAGGGGGCGGGGGAGCGCGGCGCGGGCCGGGGCGGTCCACGGCGCCGGTCCACGGCGCCGGACCTGTCGCTGCGGGGCGCGGACGCGGCGCTGCTGGCCCAGTTCTTCGCGGCCACCATCGATCAGGTGCTGATGGCGGTGCTGCCGGTGCGGTTCAACGCGCTGCGGCTGCTGGCGCTGTCGGGCCGCACCGTGGTCATCGACGAGGCCCACGCGCTGGCGCCGTTCACCCAGCTGCAACTGCTGCGGCTGCTGAACTGGCTCGGCGCGCTGGGCTGCCCGGTGGTGCTGCTGTCGGCCACCATGCCTGCCTCCACCAGCCAGGACCTGGTCCGCGCCTACCTGGTCGGTGCCGGACGCACCGGCCGCCAGTTGGAGGGGCTCGCGCTGGCCCCTGCCTACCCGGGATGGCTGTTCGCGGACGCCGCCACCGGCACCGCCCACTGCATCGGCGAGGCGGCCCGCCGGGCGCATGCCGCGGCCCAGCACCGCACGGTCAAGGTCCGCACCCGTGAGGTGGTCCGGCTGCGACTGGGGGATGCGGGGCGTACCGTGGAGCCCGGCGAGCGCCTGGCTGCGATCCGCGACCTGGTGGGACCTGTGGCCCACGGCGGCGGAGTCGGCGCGGTGGCGTGCGCCACCGTCCCCGATGCCCAGGACGCGTACCGGTACCTGAAGCAGACCTGGCCCGGTGAGGTGGCCGACCTGCTGCTGCTGCACGCGCGCTTCCCCGGGCACGTGCGCGAGGAGCGCGAACGCCACCTGCGCACCGCCTTGGGCCGCAGTGGGGAGCGGCCGAAGCGGCTGGTGGTGGTGACCACCAGCCTGCTGGATACGAGCCTGGACATCGACGTCGACGTCATGGTCAGTGATCTGGCCTCCATCGCCCGCCTGCTGCAGCGCCTGGGCCGCCTGGCCCGCTTCCAGCACGCCTGGGCCGACCAGAGCGGGCGCCGCCCCGCGTGGTGGGACCCAAAGGCGAGCCCGGCGATGACCGTGCTGCACCCCGTCGGCGCCCACGGACGGACCGCGGTGCCACCGGGGTGGCGCGCGGTGGAGCCCGCGTTCTTGCTGCACGCCACCGCCGCCCTGCTCCCCGCCCTGGCCGGCGCCGATCTGGCACTGCCCGGGCAGGTCCAGGGCCTGGTCGAGCAGGTCCACGGGACCGGCTCGCAGTTCGCCGCCGCCACCGCGGAGCTGTCACGGCTCCTGGCAGCCCACCAGGTGCGCACCTTGGAGCAGGAGCAGCTGAGTGCGGTGCACCTGGTCCCCGCCCCCGCCCGCGTCTCCTCCCTGGCCGACCTGCACCGCCAGTACCTGACCACCGGCCAGGCCGCCACCCGCCTGGGAACCAGGCTCAGGCGCCTGCTTCCCTGCTACCGCACCGTGGATGGGGACCTGGCCCTGGACCGCGCCGGAGTGCTCCGGCTCCCGCACGGGCCGCGGTTGCAGGCGCGGCAGGTGCGCCTGATCCTGCAGCACACCCTGCCGGTCCCCGCGGCCTGGGTCGCCCGCCGCACGGCGGGCAGCCGCCCGCCCGCGGCCTGGAGCACCCATCCGAGACTGGCGGACTTGGTCCTGCTGCCCGCAGCAGCAACCGGGGACCACCAGTTCCAGGCCTTCGGCCCGCACCTGCTGCGGATGGACGACGAACTCGGCCTGGTACACGAGCAGTTGTCCTGAACAGGTCCACCCGACCCCCGCGCCGATGAAGATCATCCGCGGAAAATAATCACCCATGTCCGATTGGCTGTACAAAGATGACTCCGGCATGGTTGTCTTGATCCATTCACGGGCCCACGGCGGCCACTGAACCGACAACTGTGCTGTGCCACAAGCAATATGACGCCATGTCGGGCGGATGCCGCTGTCCGTGAGAAGGCCGCGCGCCCGATCGGGCAGCGGTCCACGCGCCACCGGCGGGGCACGATCCCGCACCGCACCACACCCTCCCCGCAGCACCCCCTTGTCTCCCGCACGCCCGCGGGCATGCCGACCGCGCCTGCGCCCGACCGCGCCCGCAGCACCTCGTCCCGTGAAAGACCACCCATGCCCTTAGCCCCGCCACGCTTCAGCGCGGCCGACGATCCCTGGATCGAGGTCCGCACCGCCACCCGCTACCGCAAAGTCGGCCTGCGCGACCTGTTCCTGGACGCACACACCATCGAGGACCTGGCCTTAGCCATCCCCCCGGCCGCCTCCGCGCTGCTGCGCATCGCGGTGGCCATCGCCGCCCGCATCAGCGGCCTGGACGACCCGGAGCTGGGCGCCGACCAGTGGAACGCCCGCCGGCGCCAGCTGCTGCAGTCCACCAGCGGGTTCGACCCCCGCGCCGTGCACGCCTACTTCGACGCCTACTGCTTCGAGGTGTTCGACCCGGTACGGCCCTGGCTGCAGGACGCGGCACTGCCCGAGCAGTGCGGCAAGACCTCAGGCATCAACGCTCTGGCGTTCGGCCGCCCGGCCGGCAACAACCTGGCGTGGTTCAGCCCGCACTACGACCGTGACGCGGACCCGCTGCCTACCGAGCAGGCCCTGCAGCACCTGCTCGTCCACCACTACTACGGGCGCTCGGGCGGCTGCACCGCCCGCACCGTGGGCGGCACCAGCCATCCGCGCGGCACCAGCGGGCCGCTGCGCTCAACCGTCTCCTTCCACCCACTGGGCCGCACCGTGTACGAGACGCTGCTCGCCGGCATCCCCAAACTCCTGGCCGACGAGCAGAGCACGGCGGACCGCTGCCCCTGGGAGGAACCCGATCCGCCGGACCCGCTGCGCCCACCGGTGGAGGTCACCTGGCCCGGGCGTCTGCTCACCGGCCTGTCGAGGCACGCTGCGCTGCTGGTGCCGAGCGCCGACGGGGCCGCGGTCGTCGACGCCTACCTGACGTGGGCCACCCAGTTCCGCAAACTGGAGACCACCGACCCCTACGTGGTCATCCACACCGACCCCGGCAAACCCGTCGAACGCCGCCGCCTGGTGCGCCGCGCCGACGCGGACCGCGCCTGGTGGCGCGACCTGGACGCCCTGCTGCTGGCCCCCGACGAGCACCGCGCCGTGCGGCGCCCCGAAGTCTTCGACACCCTCAACGACCTGCCCGCCGACGTGCGCGCCCGCCTGCGCGTGCGGGTCCACGGCTTCGACCAGGACACCAAGGTCAACAACCGCCAGTGGTACACCGCGATCACCCCGCCGATCCTGGGCTGGTCCCAGGAGCACGACCCGCAGCGCGCGGAGCGGATCGCGCAGTGCTGCCGCGCGGCCGAGCAGACCGCCGTGCGGCTTACGTTCGTCACCGACCAGGCGTGGCAGCAGACCACCAGGCCGCAGCAGGACGCTCCCGGCGGGGCGCGCCCACGCGGGAGCGGGGCGTGGACCGCACGCACCCGCGCCCTGTACTGGCAGGAGGCCGAACCGGTCTTCTGGCGGCTGCTGGAGGAGGGGCAGGAACCGGCGCCCAGGGCGTTCGCGGTCGCCGCGGCGACCGCCCTGCGGCAGGCGACCCAAACCGCCCGCATCCAGCACCGCGCCGCTGCCCGCGCAGTGGCCGCCGCGGTCGCAGCCCTGTTCCGCCCGGTCCCGGCCATCCCTCGCACCGCGGAGCGCCCCTGATGCCCACCCAGGCAGAAAACCGCCGCCGCTACGACCGCTTCACCCTCGTGGTGAGCGAGTTGTGCACCGACCGCGGCATCCGCGTGGACCTGCGCTCCGGTCGCGGCCGGCCCGTGGACGACTGCCAGGACCTGCACCGGCACCTGTCCGCGATGACCGCCGGCCGCGGCCAGCGCCGCGCGTACTACACCACCGCCGCCCTGATCGCCCTGGCCGACCCGCCCCCACCGCGCCCGCACGAACCCGCCGAAGTCCCGGCCCCGCCCGAACCTGCGGGCACCCCAGCCCCGCACGAGGCCGCTCCCGAACCCGCCCGTGAGCCATCACCCCCGGCCGGGACGCACGACCCGGACGGCGCCCCGCCGCCGGACCCCCACCACCACGGCGCCTGGGCCAGGCGGCCGAACCTGGGAGCCACCTTGGCCACCGCGGTGCTGCGCGCCGGCTACAACGAGGCCCGCACCGACGACGCCCTGCACCTGCTGGCGCGGCTGGGCGATGACCAGCTGCACCGGCGCCTGCCCTCCCTGGTGAACCGGCTGCTGGGCGACGGCCTGCGCCCGGACTGGGCCGTGCTGCTGGACGACCTGGTCCAGCGCGGCTACGAACGCGGCCCGGTCGCCACCCGCTGGCTCGACTCCTTCTACCGCCCCCTGCACCACATCCCCAAGGACCTCCTGTGACCCGATCGCGTTTCCTGGACCTGCACCTGCTGCACCCGGTCACCGCCGCCAACCTCAACCGCGACGAGAGCGGGGAACCCAAGACCCTGCAACTGGGCGGCTCCACCCGCGGCCTGGTCTCCAGCCAGGCGTGGAAGCGCCCGATCCGCCTGGACATCGAAGAGGAACTGGGCGAACCCGCCGCCCGCACCCGCATGGTGCCCGTCAAGGTCGCCGAGACGCTGCGGGCCCAGGGCTGGCCCGAGGACCTGGCCCGCTTCGCGGCCGCCCAGATCGCCGGCTCCGCCCGGCCCAAGGGCCTGAAGACCAACGCCGCCGAGAACCACCGCACCCAAGCCATGATCTTGCTGCCCACCGACGCCATCACCGCCCTGGCCGCCGTGTGCCGCGACCACCGCCGTGCGCTGGAGGAGGCCCTGGCCGCGCAGAACGCCACCGGCAAGCCCGCCGCGCCGCTGCTGCCCACCGAGACGATCGCGGCCCAGCTGACCCGCCGCACCGCCACCATCGCCCTGTTCGGCCGCATGCTCGCCGAAATCCCCTCCGGGCACGTGGAGGGCGCGGTGCAGATGGCACCGGCGTTCACCGTCCACCAGGCCGACCTGCAGCCGGACTTCTTCACCACCGTCGAGGACTGGCCCCTGCCCGGCGAACACGGAAGCGCCCACCTGCAGACCGCGTTCCACACCGCCGGGGTGTTCTACCGCTTCGCGACTGTGAACATCACCGAGCTGGTCGCCAACCTGGACGGCGACACGGCCACCGCCGCCCACCTGGTGGAGCAGTTCACCTGGTCGTTCATCATGACGATGCCCAAGGGCAAGAAGACCTCCACCGCCGCCCACACCGTCCCCGACCTGGCCCACTACGTGGTACGCGACAGCCGCCCCGTCTCCTACGGCGCCGCGTTCGAACAACCCGTCAAGGCCCAGCCCCAGGGCGGCTTCACCGCCCCCGCCCGCCACGCCCTGGCCCAGTACGCCACCACCATCGACCGGCTGGTCGGCACCCGCCGCCGCACCGCCCACGGCCACGCCAGCGCCACTGGCACGCCCATCGAACCGCTGGGCGCCCACCACCGCTCCTACCAGGACCTGGCAGCCGCCTGCGCGAAGGCCGCCTTCACTCCCGCCGGGCAGAGCTCGTGAACGGCCTGCTCCTGCGCCTGTCCGGTCTGCTGCAGTCCTGGGGCGAGCGCGGCGTCTTCCACCAGCGCGACACCAGCGCCTTCCCCACCCGCTCGGCCCTGATCGGCATGTTCGCCGCAGCCCAGGGCCGCACCCGCGACCACGCCCTGGACCCCTACCCGGACCTACCCGGCACCCCCAGCCACCACGACCTGCAGTTCACCATCCGCATCGACCGCCCCGGCCGGCTCTACCGCGACTTCCACACCGTCGGCGGCGGCTACCCGCACAACCAGGGGCTGCACCGCGCCGACGGCGGCCACCGCCCCCAAAACGCCTCCACCCTGGTCTCGCAGCGCGACTACCTGGCCGACGCCGTCTTCACCCTCGCCGTCCAAGGCCCCGACCCGCTGCTCGCCCACATCGCCGACACCTTGACCCACCCCCGCTTCGCCCCCTACCTGGGCCGACGCGCCTGCCTGCCCGACGAACCGCTCCTGCTGCGCGACCAGGTCGAGGACCCGGTCGGCGAACTGCTCCACCACGTCCCGCTGAGCCTGGCCCACCAGCCAAGGACCGGCACCGCCCACGTCCCGGTCACCTTCATCTGGGAGCAGCCGCCCACCCAGGACGCGCACCCGGACCGCGAAAGCGCCGGCGAACCGGTCGACTTCGCCTCCGGGCACCGCCGCCACCTGCCGCGCCCGCTGTGGCGCACCACCGAGACCCTGCCCGCGGACCTGTACGCGGGCCCCGCCCCGATCCACGCGCTTGCCGCCTACACCCTGGGGGAGCCCGCATGCCCACCCTGACCCGCATCCGCCTCAATGTGCGTCACAGCCTCGCCCGAGCCGACCTGGCCGACGCGGTGGGCATGCACAAGAGCCTGATGCGGCTGCTGCCCGAATACGCCCCCACCCGGCCCCGCGCAGAGGGCGGACTGCTGTTCCGCCTGGAGCGCGGCCCCGAACCCGTCCTGCTCGTGCAGACCGCACAGCCCCCCGACCTGGATGCGCTGCCGCCCGGCTACGGCACCACCGAATGCCGCGACCTGGCCCCCATGCTCAACGCGCTGACCTGCGGCCTGCCGGTGCGCTACCGCATCACCGCCGCCGCGACCGCCGCCCGGATCCACGGCGTGGCCCCCCACCCGGACACCGGCCGCCGCCGCGGCAGGCAGGTACCGCTGACCGGCCCCGACGCGATGGACTGGTGGCAGCGCCGCGCCACCGCCGCCGGTCTGGAGGTCACCACCGCCTCAATGATCCCGCGCCGCTTCGCGACCGCCGAGCGCGCCCAGCCCGGCCCCCGCTTCGCCCTGGCCCAGTTCGACGGGACCGCCCGCATCGCCGCCCCGGCCCAACTGGCCCACGCCCTGCGCAACGGGATCGGCAAAGGCAAGTCCTACGGAGCCGGCCTCCTGACCCTCCTGCCCGCCTGACTGCCACCCCCCGCGCAATCGCAAAGGACCCACCGCACGATGCCCGCACCCCCATCCCCCCAGTTCTTCCACCCGCAACAGCCCGACCAGACCGCGCTGCGCGCCAGCGCCGTGCGCCGCCTCCTGCACCTGCAGGAATGCCAGCAGCTCACCGGCGAGCACGTCAAGGTCGTCGCCGCCGCGTTCGCCGTGGATCGGCGCACCATCACCCGCTGGCTCGACAACGCCCGCGCCCACCAAGGCACCTACACCCCCCAGGGGCGCCAGCGCTTCGAGCTGACCGCCCCCATGCTGGACGCCGTCGCCCGCTGGCGCGGCAACGCCACCGCAGCCCACCGCGAACTGGTCGCCGAACACCGCCCCGGCCAGCCCCCGCTGCCCTCCCTGCCCACCTTCCACCGCGCCGTGGCCCGCGCACTGTCCCCCGGGCGGCGCGCGGGCCTGCGCGCGGGCGAACGCGCCCGGCGCCGCTTCGACGTCAGCGGCAAACGAGAACGCCACCACCGCAACCACGCCTGGGAGACCGACCACGTCGAGGCCAGCGTCAAGGTCTCCGTAGGCGGACACATCCGCAAACCCTGGATCACCTGGTTCGTCGACTGCGCCACCGACGCCATCTGCGGACTTGCGATCACCCCCCAGACCCCCGGCCGCGAGAGCATCCTGGTCGCCGTCCGCGACGCCCTGCTGCGCGACGGCAACCACAGCCCCTTCGGCGGCATCCCCACCAGCATCCGCGTCGACGGCGGCAAGGACTTCCTGTGCGCCACCGTCGGCGAAGCCCTGGGCGCGTTCGCCGTCGATCGCATCGAACTTCCCCCCTACAGCCCGCAGATGAAGGGCACCGTCGAAGCCGTCAACGGGGCGATCAAGAAGACCCTGTTCGCCGGCCTGCCCGGCTACACCCACGCCCCCACCTTGACCGGCGGCAAACCCGTGGACCCCGGCCAGCCCCTGCTGCCCTTCGAATCGTTCGTCGCCCTGGTCCTGGACTGGGTCCGCTGGTGGAACTTCGAACACACCATCGCCGACCTGGACGGGCGCACCCCCGCCCAGGCATGGGCAGACGACCCGACCCCGATTTTCGACGTCGACCCCGGCGACCTGCACACCTACACCCTCGAACGGGCCGGCAAACCGCTGACGATCAACGGCTCCGGGGTCCGCTGGCGCAAACGCGACTACATCGCCGACTGGATGCACGGCCACGTCGGCCAAAAGGTCCACCTGCGCTACATGCCCCACCACGACCACCGCGTCGAGCTCTACGACCCCGAAACCGGCCGCCACCTCGGCCCGGCCACCATGGCCCAGCAAGCCACCCCCGCCCAGATCCGCGACCTCAAACGCGCCCAGCAGCGCGAAGCCGACCGCCTGCGCGCCGCCCTGAGGAAAGCCGAGAAGAACCGCCGCACCCGCTTCGCCGCCGCCACCGACCCCCAACCCCCGCAGCCGCTGGACAACCTGACCCAGGACCAAGCCTACGAGCAGCTGCGGGACCTGGACGGCACGGACCTGACCATCCAGGCCCTGCCCGGCTTCATCGCCCCGCCCGACCCCTCCAGCGGCTGGACCCTGCCGCTTGACCCGCCCACCCCCGCCGACCAGGAGGACCAATGACCCAGGCGACGACCGCACCCGCACCGGCCACCAGCCCCCTCCCGTCCCCACGGCGCGACCACTACCTGGGCCTGAAAGACGCCCGCGCCATGGGCACCCGGGCCGCCCTGGAGGCCGAGACCCGCATCAAGAAGACCATCAAGCACCGCGCGATGCTCTGCATCCACGGACACGTCGGCCTCGGCAAGACCTTCGCCGTCCATACCGCCCTGCGCACCCACGCCCCCGACACCACGGTGCGCCTGCAGTTCCGCCAGGCGCCCAACATGAGCGAGATCCGCGGCGCCCTGTGGCGCGCCCTGGCCCTGCCCGGCGAGCCGCCCGCCTCTAGCGACCCGTGCGACCACCGCATCAGGCAGGCCCTGAGCGAGCAGCTGCACGTTCTGCTCCTGGACGAAGTCCAATGGCTGGGCCCCACCGTCCTGGAGTACTTCCGTGCCCTGTGGGACGAGGAGGACACCCAGCTCGCCATCGTGTTCGTCGGCAGCGGCAATACCCGCAACAAGATCCTCAACCGCGAGGCCCTGCACTCGCGCATCTACTCCTGGCAGCAGTTCAGCCCGCTCACCCCCGCCGAGATCCTCACCACTATCCCCGCCTACCACCCCCTGTGGACCGGGACCGACCCCGACCTGCTCCTGTGGATCGACGACCACGCCGGCCACGGCTCCTTCCGCAACTGGGCCAAACTCACCTTCCACCTCCAAGACGCCCTGGAGGACGACCCCGACCTGGCGTTCAGCAAGGACCTCGTCCGCTGGGCGTTCAGCCACCTGGACTCCACCACCCGCTACAGCCCCCCACCCGCAGGCCGCTGACCACCCGGGGCCCCGGGCGCACCCACCACCCGGCCCGGGGCCGCTAGGCCGCTGGGCAGCGCGGCAAGGACGCCGAAACCTGCCGCCGGCCACTGGCTCTCCTGTCCCCGTCCCCGGGACCCGTGCGAGTCGCCGGGGACGGCACACAGAACCCGCCCGCTGAAGGAAGAGGGCGCCCGCCGCCAGGCCGACTTGCCCCGGCAGGACAGCCCGCTGCGCCACCACGGCCAAACCCGGACCGGGTAGGACCGCTGACGCTCCAAAGCTGCGGCGCGGGCGTGCCGCGCCGGGCACCGCCCCATCGGCCGGCCGCCGCCCCGGCAGTGCCCGCGCCGGGACCGGTCCCCGGCGCACCGGAAAACAATCTTCGCCGCTCCTGCACGATCCGGCCTCCCCAACCCCCTCATAGGCATGGACCACCACAACACGGTGGGAGGGGATAGGTGCTGAACCGCAAGCGCGGCGCACCGGATCCCTCCCGGGGCAGCTCCGGCAGACCGGACTTCGACGAGTTCTTCCGCGCGGAGTTCGTGCGACTGACGCGCTACGTCATGACGCTGGGCGCTACGAAAGAGGAGGCCAAGGACGCCGCCCAAAACGCCCTGGTCGATGCCTGGGAACACTGGGAGTCCATCAAGTCCCCGCACGCCTGGTGTCGGACAGCCGCCAACCGCTACTACATCTCCAGCGATATCCGCATCAACAAGGAGGCTCCGCTCGCAGAAAAGAGCGGATGGGCGGTCCAGGGCACCGTGAAACACATCCAGGACTTTTTCCCCCCGGATTGGGAATACGTACTCCGCCACCTTCGGAAACTCGCTCCAGTGCGCCGCTCCGTCATGGCGTACACCATCGACGGCTACTCCCCGCAGGAGATCGCCGAGATGACCGGAACCAATCCGGGGACAGTCCGATCGAACCTTCGGTACGCAAAAAAGCAACTCGTCGAAGAAATCAACAAAGAACAGGCGGATCTCGCGGAGTCCAAGAAAACGAAGAGGAGTGGTCAATGATGGCTAGGGCACACGGCACGCAGGTCCCTGCGCCACGGGGCTGCGAGGAGGAACTCGACACTCCCGCGAACGACCTCACCCCCCAGGACGAGGACGCCCTCAACATCTACCTCGCCCAGATCCACACCGCATCACGCAACATCGCCTCCCCCGACGAGATCGAGGACCGCCTGGAAGCGGCCAAAGTCGCCGTGGCCAAGCGTCGGACCGTCCAGGCCCACCGCGCCAGGTCCAGCAGCGACCCCGCACTGACGCCCCGCCAGGGCGTCCGCGCCCGGTCCTTCACCCGCATCTTCCTTGCCGCGACCATCGTCGCGCTCATCTGGACGGCCGACCTGTCCACAGCCGCCATCGCGATCGGCAGCGCGACCACCAGCATCCTGATCAGCCTGCTGACCGCACCGCGGACCAAGGGGCGCCTGCGCCGCAGACGCGACAGGGAACAAGAGCACCACCACCGTCGACCCTGGTGGCAAGGGGAACTCGACGAGATCGCCGAGGAGGTGGAAACCTGCAAACCAGGACGCTACGTAAGGGCCTTCGACGTCGGATTCGCGCTCCTGGCTCTCCTGGCCACAGCACCCGCCTCGATCGCCGCCGCCGCACTGCTGGGCCTGACCGAAGGACGCACCGTCGTACGTGGGGAGCGGCGCGTGGGAGCAGGGGCCAAGGACTTCACCCTCCTCAGGTTCCACGTCACACGAGACCAAAGCGGCCAGCCGGCCACCTGGCTGGACTGGGTACTGACCCGCTCGGGCATCGAACAGATCCCCCGGCTGTTCAACCTCCTGCAAGGCGACCTCACCCTGGTGGGACCCAAACCCGAGATCCCGGCCATCGCCGTGCGCTACCCGCGCTCAAGCCGATGGGTATTCAGCCACCGCCCCGGACTGACCGGGCCCGTCAGCTCCAACTCCCTGAAGTGGTCCCGGGAAGGAGGAGTCGACGTCGCCTCCTACCTGGCCAACGTCGTTCCCACGCAAGCACAGGTGGACCGGGCCTTCCTGCGCATGCCCCCAGCGCTGCGAGCGGCCCTGCTGCTCCGCGCGGCGGCGAGCCTGCTGTGCCCACCCATCCTGAGCGACCTGACCACCGCGCTGCGCCGAGACCACCTCCAAGGACCCCGGCTGATGCGCTGGGGGACCGAGCCCCTTGGAGTGCAGCACCCTTCCAGGAGGGGAGGAGCCAAACCCCGCGGACCCGCCGACGTCCAGGGGGTCGTGAGGTGGTCCGAGTATGAAGGCGTCCTGGTGTGAGCAGAGCGGGGACCGGTATGACCGGTCCCCGCCCGCGTGCGCACCGCCTACTTCATCGTCAGGAAGACGATGAAAAGGACGGCGACCAGCCCCGCCCCGCACGTGACGATGATGGACCCCGTCGTGGTGTAAGCCCCGACGAGCGTCAGTACCGTCGAGTTGAACGCCGCGAACGGATTCAGTCCGCCCTTTTCGGCGGCAGATCCCTGCGCGTTTTTTCCTGCCTTCCGGTCACGGGGTTTCTTGCTCTTCTTGCTCTTCTTGCCCTTGGCCGCCACTGAGACGGTCCCTTCTGTGCCGCAGGAGTGGATCAAACGGCCCGCGCCCTCGCACGGCGCGGGCCGTTGCCATATAGGTGCGCAAGGGACAGGAAACGTGCAGTTACCGATTGTGCGGCACGGATGACAGATTGTGTGCGATGGTATTCGTGTGCCTACCTGTTGCTGAGATTTTCGCTTTGGTGACGGGTCGTGACGTTCGTTGATCCCTGCGGTATGCCGGTGGTATGCGGGACGCACATGGGGGCGGTCTGACTGCCGAGCGTCGGGCGGCCCGGGAGGAGATTCGGCTGGAGGCCGTGGAACGGTTCGCCCGTGGCGAGAAGACCTCGGACATTGCCCGGGATCTGCGGGTGGGCGAGCGGTCGGTCGAGCGGTGGCGCCGGGCCTGGCGCGAGGGCGGCGCCGAGGCGCTCAGGTCCTCGGGTCCGGCGAGGCTGCCCAAGCTCTCGGACGCGCAGTTCTGCGAGCTGGAGGTGGAGTTGGCCAGGGGGCGGCTGGGCCGATCAGCGCTGGACGCTGGAGCGGGTTCGGGCCGTGATCGCCAGACGGTTCCGCGTGACGTGCTCGGCTGCGGGGGTGTGGCTGCTGCTGCACCGCCACGGATGGTCGTGGCAGACCCCGGCACGTCGCGCGCTGGAGCGGGACGAGGACGCGGTGGCGCTTGTGGAAGAAGGACGTGTGGCAGCAGGTGGAACCACCGCGGCGGCGCTCGGGGCCTGGGTCGTCTTCGAGGACGAGGCCGGATTCGCGATGACGCCGCCGCACGCCCGCACCTGGGGGCCACGCGGACACACCCCGGTCGTCCGGGTTCGTGGCCGCTCGCGACGCCGTATCTCGATCGCCGCCCTGGTCTGCTACAAGGCCGGCGAGAAGTCTCGGCTGATCTATCGCCCGCGCATCCACCTCCAGCTCAAAGGCGCACGCAAGAGCTTCGCCTGGACCGACTACCGCGACCTACTGGTCAGCAAGAGCGTTTGCCGGATCACTCGTTCGGGGTACCCCTGCTTCGGTTTCCATTTAAATGGAAGCTAGGCTCAGGCCCCATGTCAGGTCGTCCCCGTGCCGATGCCCGCGATCACGCCCGTGCCCGACGCCTGGGCCTGCGGGTGCGGACGCTGCGCGAGACGCGCGGCTGGACCCGGGCTCAGCTCGCGCGGGCGGCCGGGGTACCGGCGCGCACGCTGGTGCGGCTGGAGAGCGAGACTACAGCGCAGCCGGGCCTGTTCACCGTGGCCGCGCTGGCCCAGGCACTGGAAACCACCCTCGATGTGCTGCTGGCTGCCGTCGAGTCCGCGCCCGCGTTGTGGTCGGCAGGCTACGAGGGCCGCACGATCGAGGCATTCGTCGACTCGCTCGCTGCCGCCGGGGTGGACGCGGTCGCGGACGTGCGGCTGACCCCGATCAGCCGCAAGCCCGGGTTCAGCAAGACCCGGCTGACCCTGGCGCTGGAAACTGCCGGGATCGACTACCTGCACCTGCGCGAGCTGGGCAACCCCAAGGACAACCGGGCCCCGTTCTGGGACGGGCGCCTCGACGAGGGCCTGGCTGGATTCCGTCAGGTGATGGCCCGCGAGGGCGCCCGACGCCAACTGGCGGAACTCGAGCAGCTCGCTTCCGCGAGCTCGGTGGCAGTGTTGTGCTTTGAGCACGACGAGCAGCGTTGCCACCGCCAGGTGGTGCTGGCCGAGCTGCACCGCCGCACCCGCTTGCCGATCACCGCTCTCAACTGACCTGCCTCGCAGGGGCGCAGGCGCTCTTGCGCGTCGGCCCCGGTGCGCCCTCAATAGATGACAGGGCCAGAGTCGGGGGAGGCACTGTGACGGCTCCGGGGTGGGAGCGTGCACGCATCATGATCACCGTGAAGACGTATCCCCAGGTCTCCCACCGGTACGCGGAGACAAGCTGTGTGGCCGGGGTGCGCCTGGACACCGCCCCGGTGCGGCACGTGCGGATGTTCCCCATCCCGCACCGGCTCCTGGAGGAGGAGCGCCGGTTCCGGAAGTACAATATCGTCGAGGTCGACGTCCAGCCGCACCGCACCGACCGGCGCGCCGAGAGCCTGCGGCCCAACCTGGACACCCTTGAAGTCGTCGACACGGTGGGAACCAAGGACGGCTGGGGCGAGCGGCTGCGGGTCGTGCGCCCGCTGATCGAGCCCTCGCTGTGCGCGATCAAACGCCGCCAGCAACTGGACGGTACGTCGCTGGGCCTATTCCGGCCGGCTGCGGTCGAATCCTTCCAGCTGGCCCGCGCGGATCCCTGGACCGCTGAGCAGCACGGGATCGTGAACCAGCCGGACCTGTTCCACGAGGACCACCGGCCGCTCGAGTGGGTGCCCTACCAGTTCCGCTACAAGTTCCGCTGCCACGACGCCGACTGCCCCAGCCATGACATGGGCCTGCACGACTGGGAGGCAGGCCAGTCCTGGCGAAACTTCCGACGCCGCTACCCCTCCGAGCGCCTGCCCGAGATACTGCGGGACCGCTGGTGGGACCAGATGATCGTCCCGCAGCGGGCCGTGCACTTCTTCGTCGGCAACATCGCCGCCCACCCGCGCACCTTCCTGCTGCTGGGTCTGTTCCGCCCCACCGTTGAGGCACTGGAGAAGCCAGAGCAAGAAGCGCTGTTCTGATGCTCCTCCCGATGGCTGCGACCGTCGGCACGGTCCTGCGTTCGGGCAGGTCCGTCCGGGTCGGCTGCCAAGTCGTCGGTAGGCGCGCTGTTGGTGAGCCCGGTTCTGATGGAACCGCAGACCGCGTGTCATACCCATTACGCTCCTGGGAGGAGTCGTGCGAGCGAGCGTCTCGCCGGTGAACTGCCCGGCGACCCGGCCCGTTTGCAATTTTTCTACGGTCGCAGCCACGGGGTTGAGCGGTGGGGCGACGAGGACACCCTGGAGCGTTGGCATGTCGCGATCTCCTATGAGTTGCCTGGCGAGGACGACGGCATCGGCGTCCTGCCAGCGCCCGCGCCGGGTACCACGATCGGCGAGGCCCTCTTGTACCGGCGGTGTCGACTGCTCCCTGGGCGCGGGCGGCCGCCAGGATCAGGGCGGGCGCAGGGGCACGCGCCCCGTCCGGTAGTTCCGGACGGGGCGGCATCTGGGAGCGGACACGGTGTCGGCAGCCCCCCGCGCGAGCGCGCCCGGCATAGGTCAGCCAGCTGACGCGCGGGCCTGCTGCAGGTGGCTGCGGAACTGCTCGCGCAGTTGGCCGAGTGGCGCGCTCGCGCCCAGGCGCTGGAGGAACTCCTCGGCGCTCCAGGTGATCAGCTTGCCCTGGCGGGCGAGGTACAAGGCGAGACTGTCGATGGTGTAGCGGTCGTCGTAGTCGAGGAGGAGGTATCCGGCGAGCTGGTAGACCTCCTCGCGGCCCAGTTTGCGCGGGTGGGTGGTTGCCTTGCAGTCGATCAGGGCGCCGTTGAGGATGAAGTCGGCGTCGGCGCCGCCGAGGTCGGTGCTGCCGGTGAACACCGGCCCGCACACCCGCTGCTGCTCCGGTAGCCCGCGCAACGGTGCGAAGACGGGTTCGGCCAGGCGCATCTGCTCGGCGAGGTCCTCGACCACATAGGTAGGGACTGCGGCGACCAGGTCCTCCAGACGGGTTCGGGGTCCGGCGGCGGCGAGCAGTCCATGGCGGGGGAACTGGCCGCGGCGGTAGACGCCCTCGTAGTGCGCGGCGACGAAGCACAGACGGCTGATCCGCTCCTCGTCCCCGGCCCCCGGCGCGGCGGCCAGGTACTGCTCGATCTCTGCGAGGAGGTCCTCGCCCGCCGTGCGCAGCGTCCGGCACACGCCTTCGGCCGGGGCGCCGCGCACCAGTGAGGGCGCGCCGGCCAAGGCGACGCCTTCGGTGACCGCCTCGCCCAGCGGGCGTCCGAGGGACAGGCGCAGCCGGTAGTCGACGGCGTGGCCCAATGCCGCCCAGTCGGGGCGCTGGACGTCGAACGGCTGCACAGGCTGCGGCAGGCCGGCCACGCGTACGGCGAGGTCGTCGACGAGGGCGCGGTGGTCGGGCAGGTGGGCGGCCATGAACCGGGAGACGGGGGAGGCGCCGAACTGCAGCTGCCCGGTGAGGGAGAGGTGGATCATGGGGATGCCGCCGACCACGCCGTCGGCGACGGACTTCTGGGTGCTCTCGTAGGCGTCGATCCAGGCGATGCCGCCGGGGTCGAGCAGGTGTTTGGCGCGGGTGACGGCGACGTACACCAGCCGCGCCTCGGCCGGGTCCAGCGGGAACTGGATCCCGTCCTCGTCGGTGCCGGGCGGGTTGAACCCGGCGCCGATGCGCACGCTGTCCCACTCGCGGCCCTTGGCCTTGTGCACTGTGGACACCACCACCCGCGCCCGCTCCTCCGGGGCGAGGCGCTCCACGGCCCGCAGAATGGTCTGCGCGCCGTGGGTGTCGACCAAGTCCACCAGCGCCTTGAGGTCCATGCCGGCCCTGTCGTGGTCGACGTACTCGCGCACCTCCGACCAGGAGGCGAACAAGAACAGCTCCGGGTGGCTGGTGCGCCGTCCGGCCTGCAGCTCCAGCGCGGCGGTCGCGATCCGCGCCAGCGCCTTCCCGCCGCCCGCCAGCGCCACGGGCACGCCCTGCTCGAGGTAGGCGAGGATCTCGCGCATCGCGTCCGCGTTGCCCCGGCACAGCACCGCCTGCGCGTGGGGCGCTTCCCCGACGCGCGAGTCCGGCCCGTGCCCGCTCAGCTGCAGCTGCGACTCGGCGTGCCGCAGCCACCGGTTCGCCGCCTGTGCGATCCTCGCCCCGAACCTGAACGACTTCGTCAGATTCAGGTGCTCGGCGGGGAAGCCGGTCATCACGTCCTGTGCGAACCGCCAGCCGTAGATCTGCTGCGCCGGGTCCCCGACGCACACCCGCTGCGCGCTCTGCGCCAAGAACACCTCCTCCAGCACCGGGTTGGTGTCCTGCGCCTCGTCCAGCAGGACGAAGTCCGCCTCCAGGACCGGCTCGGTCAGCGCCCACATCTTCAGGTAGTGGTCGTGCTCGAACCTCAACTGCCCTCGGACCGAGCGCAGGTCCAGCCAGGCTTCATGGGCGTACGGCAGCAGGTACTTGGCCAACTCCTCCTGGAACTGCGGCTCGACGCCGTTGACGCGCTCCATGTGCTTGGCCATGATCTCGCGGTCCGCGGTGTAGCAGAACTTCTGGATCATGCTGAGTACCAGCCGCGCCTGGTGTCCCGGCGTGATCTTCTTCTTCCCCGCGGCCAGGTCCCGGTCCAGCCGCAGCAGGCGCGCCGCCTGCTTGGAGGGCATCCGCGGCGCGTCCAGCCGCTCCTTGTAGTGGTGGCCGCCGGCGCGGAACGCCAGACTGTGCGCGGTGCTGCAGTGCACGTTCGAGCCGAACCGGCCCTGCGCGTCCTTCGCGATGCCGCGGTTGAACGCGATGTACAGGCCCTTCTTGCGGGTGGCCTGGCCCATGAGGACCAGGGTGGAGGTCTTACCGGTGCCGGCACCGGCCACCAGGGCCAGGTCGCGGCCGGCGGCGAACACCTCGCGGGCCTGCTGCTGTTCAGCGGTGGGTTCCAAAGCCGTACGTCCCCTCTTCGTGCGTGGTGTGGAGGTCGGGCTGCAGCCTCCCGGGCGGGCACGGGGCGGCGGTATAGGACGTCGCGACTGCCCGGGCCGGACGCGACTGTGCCGAGTTCTACTGCCCTGCGGTCTCGCAGGTGCTTCAGCGGTGACAGGGCGCGGGGAGCGCCGCTGTGGGTATTCGCCGGCCGGGGACGGGCCGTGGCACTGCGAGGTTCGCCGTGGACGAAGACATGGCGCGCACTATAGGCGGCGCCACTGACAAGTCAACGGGGCGGCGGACCCTGCCGATGGGCGCGGGGGTCGTGCGCGGCAGGTGGGGGACCGGGCGGTGCGGTTGGCTGGCGGGCCGCGTCGTCGAGTGCGGCGAGCTCGGCCGGGCTGATCAGGATAGCGGCGACGCGTCCGCGGCTGCTCAGCGCGATCCGCGATCGCGTGCTCCCGACCCACCGTGCCAGCGGCCTCAGGTCGGCCCGCGCCTGGGTCAGGGGGACGGTCTCCATAGGGTGATGGTTCGTCATAGTGCCTCGATCGAGGAGGGGCTGGGGCGGCTCGCCGCAGCTGTGGGTGGAGGTGTGCGGCGCAGCGCGTCCAGCCGCCCCTCGGGTGGCAGGCATTGCAGCCGGCCGGCCTGGTCCAGGAGGTGTCGGCGCATGCGGCGGGAGGTGGTGCGCAGTACCGCGATGCCGGTGCCGTCGGCCACTGAGAGTCCGCGAGGGCCCGTGGAGGTGTCATCCGGGCGGATCTGGCGCAGCCACTGCTGCTCGGTCAGTTCGGCCAGGTGGTCGCCGATGCTGTCGGCCAGCCGCCATCCGCGTAGAAGGCCGTGGGGCAGGCGGACCGTTCCGTCCCGGTCGGCGCGCAGCAGGCACAGCAGCGCGACCAGCCGTGTCCGCGCCGTGGTGCGGGGGAGCAGAGCGGCGTCGAGGTAGGTCAGCAGCGGACGCAGGCCGCCAGTGCCCGAGAGGGCGGTCGGGGTCTGGCGTGCCGGTCCCGGCCGGTGGTGCGCGGGCAGCGGCGGGGGGCGCTGGGGCAGTTGGGCGGCGTGGGGGATGGCCAGGGCGCAGGCGCTGCAGGCGTCGGCGAGCTGCCAGGTCACGCCGCCGCGGGAGCGGAAGACCGTCAGCGCGACGGGCCCCTGGCAGCCGCGGTGGCGCGGGTGCCATCTGCAGCCGTGCGCGTGGCAGCGGCAGGTGCGCAGGTAGCCCGGCAGCGGCTCGGCGGCCGCGTGCTGGCCCAGGTGCCCGAGCGCGACCTGGGCAGCCCGGCGGCGTCCGCGTTCCGCGCCGGGGCAGCCGGCGGCCGAGCAGGTCCAGCGCGTGCGGTCGGGGGCCAGGTCGACGCGCCAGGCCCGCACCGGCAGCGACAGCGCGAAAGCGGGGTGCGCCATGGGCGCGGTCCTCCTCTCCAAGGGGAGTTCGTACGGTGCCGGTCGCCGG